>Ga0129324_10002462_pt1 | contig 11346 bp, 9 predicted proteins | sample CPBDNA_7_FD_96879 | JGI IMG/M metagenome (GOLD analysis project Ga0129324, IMG submission 96879) | Freshwater to marine salinity gradient microbial communities from Chesapeake Bay, USA - CPBay_Spr_15_0.2_DNA | ecosystem: Environmental > Aquatic > Marine > Coastal | place: USA: Chesapeake Bay... | reverse complement strand
GCGGCACTCGAACTAGTGGACTTTGTGGTGATCGACAACAACTCGGATCCGATTAGCCTCATCAATCGGTTGCAGCCAGATATCTTCGTCAAGGGCTACGAATACGGGGGAAATCTTCCACCCAAGACGGCGAGCGAGCAGGTGGCCGTTGAATCGTTCGGTGGACGTATGCTTTTCTCTCCTGGTGACTTTGTGTTGTCCTCGAGTGCTCTCATTGAAAACGACCCACCGAAGATTGGGCTGGAAAAACTACTCACGTTAATGCAGATCGAGGGAGTTACCTTTAGTGACCTCTATGCCTCACTGGAGGCCCTTGATCGACTCTCAATAACGGTCGTTGGCGACACGATTGTCGACAGCATCACAACCGCATCCGTGATCGGTGGCTTTCGCAAGACACCGACTCCCTCTGTGCGTGTCGACGGTCACCAGAAATTCGTGGGTGGGGCTGGGATCGTGGCTAAGCACATTGCAGCGTCGGGCGCAAAGGTTAATTTCATCTCCATCCTCGGTGACGATGACCTTGGTCGCTTCGCTGCCCAGGATCTCGCGGCAGCTGGTGTTACAGCACACATCCAACTGGTCCCTGATCGGCCGACCACCCACAAGAATGCTGTTGTAACAGATGGCTACCGCATGATCCGGATTGACACCGTCGACAACAAGACTATTGATGCCGAGGTGCTTGCGGCGATGGTCGGTGGTATCCGCGAAGCGCAAGCGGACGCAGTGGTGTTTTCTGACTTCCGACATGGAATCTTCAACAGGGCGACAATCCATTCGTTCATGGCAGCTGTCCCCGAAGATACGTTCACGGTTGCCGACAGCCAAGTCGCAAGTCGTTGGGGAAACGTCCTCGATTTCGCTGGATGCGATCTGATCACGCCAAACGAGCAAGAGGTGCGATTTGCGCTCGCAGACCAGGATTCAGTTATCCGACCCCTTGGCACAGCCCTCTACGAACAGGCTCGATGCAAGATCCTGATGCTCAAGGTAGGGGCTCGGGGCATGCTCACTTTCAGGGGGGCATTTGAGGGCACGGGCAAACGTTCCTTCTTCACAGTGGACTCATTAGCCAGAGATTCTGTTGTTGATCCTGTAGGAGCTGGTGACGCTTTGCTTGCCTATGCCACACTCACACAAGTCGCGACCGGACATGAGGCCATCTCCTCAATCATCGGTACTATCGCCGCGGGTATCGAATGCGAGTTCGAGGGAAACATCCCCGTCACCCCCGATCTCATCTCGAGACGGCTGCGTGAACTTGAGACTGCGTCAGATTTCACATGAGTCAAGGACATATGCCAGCGCCTCGGAAGTTCCTAGTTGTCGGTCTGGGAATCCAAGGGGTGAAGCGTCGCGCGATCGTAGGGGACCGGCCCTGCCTGACGGTGGATCCCTTCGTCGCCACCGCGGACTACGTCCATATTCAGGACGTTCCCTTAGATTCATTCGACGTCGTGTTCTTGTGCACACCTGACTCAGTCAAGAACGAAATCGTTGACTACTGCGTCACCTACGGCAAGCACGTCTTGATCGAGAAACCGTTCACCCTTGAACCGGCCGCCTACGCCGCCCTCTCGACACTGCGGGAAAGCACCGGATCGACCATCTACGTCGCCTACAATCATCGCTTCGAACCACATATCGCCCGTGTCAAGGAACTCCTGGAGCAAGGCGATCTCGGTGAGATCTACACCGTCTCGCTGAGTTACGGCAACGGCACCGCCGAGCTTGTAAGACTTAGCGACTGGCGGGACACCGGCATCGGTGTCGTGGCAGATCTTGGTTCCCACCTGTTGGACATGATCGACTTCTGGTGGGGACTTGAGGGACGCACGATCGATTTCCTAGACGCGAGGGCGTTCGAGAACCGGGCCTATGACCACGCCACCTTCCGGGTATCGGGTGAACCGAGTATCTACGCCGAAACCACCATGCTCAGTTGGCGTAACGACTTTCACTGCCATATCCGCGGGAGTGAGGGCAGTGCCCACATCTCCAGCCTGTGCAAGTGGGGGCCGACATCACTCACGATTCGAGGCCGCGTGCGGCCCAGCGGCCGACCCGATGAACACACCACCACACTGGTGGAATCCGACCCGACTTGGGCGCGAGAGTTCGACCACTTCGTTGCGTTGGTCGAAGAGGGCCACCCGGGGAACTTGTCAACGAGTCGGGAGATCTCGCGCATTCTGGGCGCGGTGTCCACGGCATGAGGATCGCTTTTGCCGGACTCACCCACCTAGGTGTGTGCATGTCCATCGGTGCGCACGAGAGCGGCGCCGACGTCGTCGCTTTTGACCCGGATACCAGTCGCGTCGAAGATATTCGACGCGCGGATTTCGACGCGGCAGAGCCGGGAGTCGTCGACTTCCTCCGCGGGTCACATCCCGCATATCACGTCACTGACGACGTGAAGGACCTCCTCGATGCCGACATGGTCATGATCGCATTGGACACTAGGCTTGATGAGTCTGGGGAGAACAACGATAGCGAGGTCGTTCACCTACTCAATTATCTTGCGGCACACGTTCCCAAGCACATTCCCATCGTCGTCGCCAGCCAAGTGCGCCCAGGATTCTCTCGGCGGCACCGTGACCTTTATCCCGAGTTGTACTATCTTATGGAGACCCTCATTTTCGGCCGAGGCCTCGAGCGAACGATGCATCCCGAACGTTACATCGTGGGTGTGGCTGACACATCCAAAGTTCTCCCTGCTGCATTCAAGCAGTACCTCGACATGGGCAAATGCCCAATTCACGTCATGTCATACGAGTCAGCAGAATTGACTAAGCTGGCAGCAAACTTCGTTCTGTCTGCCAATATCACCGCAGCGAACTCCCTGGCCGATCTCGCACAGCGTATCGGGGCAAACTGGGAGCACATCGAAGCCGCATTGCGACAGGACGAGCGCATCGGGGCAAAGTCCTACATCTCTGCAGGGCTCGGGATCGGCGGCGCGAACCTCACCCGCGACCTGCACGGAATCAAGGAGATGGCAGACCGCCTTGGGGTCGACTCCTCACTAGCTTCGACGATGTTGGGCCACTCCGCATACATGCGGAACTGGATGCTGCGGGAGATCAACAAGCTTCGCCGGGACAGGCCCATCGGCTCAATGGCCATCCTTGGGCTCGCCTACAAACCCGGCACCCAATCTATGCGTGGTGGCGCCGGCATTGACCTGGTGGAGACTTTTGAGTTGTGCATGGACCTGCGCGTGCATGACCATGCCGTACCTATGCCTCCCAGGCCACGGGAAAGCCGGGCCACCGCAGTTAAAAGTGCCGGAACGGCCATGCTTGGGTGCGATATCGTTGCAATCACCACACCGTGGCCCGAGTATTCACCAGCCTTACAGAAATATCTTTCGACGGCTCCAACCGTGGCCATTTTGGACCCATTCCGTATTATTGATCACTCATGGGTGCTCACATCGGCAAGCCGCGTCATTCAGTTAGGAATCTCAGATGAACAACCTTGACGGACGTCTGGTCGTGCTCGGTGCAACCGGGTTTGTCGGCGGACATGTGCTGAGCCGGGCTCGGGAACTCGGCTGGGAGGTCTTAGGACTCTCCTCAAAGGACCTGGATTTGACGTCTCCTGGCGGTGCGGAGATGCTGTCCGCGATCCTTCGCGACGGCGACACCATCGTTCATGGGGCAGCCACTGTTCCTGCTAGAAATGCGTTGGAACTAATCCAAAACCTCCAGATGACCCAGAGCCTGGTGGACGGAGTAGTAGGCCATGAAATAGCTCAATTGGTCGTCGTTAGTTCTGACGCTGTCTATGGGGGCGAAAGCGGCGTTATCACTGAGGTGTCGGCTTGTTCACCGGACTCCATGCACGGGATAATGAGTTTGGCTCGGGAAATGATGTGCCTAGAAGTGAAGCTGCCCGTGCTCACCATTGTTCGCCCGGCGCCCATCTACGGGGTTGGGGATCCCCACAAGTCCTACGGTCCAAATCGGTTCATCAGGCAAATGATCGAGAGCGGTGAGATCACGCTCTTTGGGCAAGGCGCCGCAATTCGGGACCACGTATTCATCGGTGACGTCGCCAATGTGATCGTACGAGCTATCATGGCGCGCGAATCAGGGGTGATCAACATCGCCTCAGGGCAGTCGATCTCATTCGCGGAAATGGCCGAACTAGTTTGTCAATCAGGATCTGACGGCTCGCATGTAGCGGTCGTCGGCAGCGAGTCCTTACCCACATTCCGAAACTACGACATCTCGAACCTGGTCAAAATGTTCCCTGATTTTGATCCCGTTTCGCCGGCTGTCGGCGTGAGACAAGTGATCTCCGAGATTGAAGGCAGTGACCATGGCTGAAGTTAACCTGCTCAGATCTCTACCTAAAGCGAAGCGAAGTATTACGGCGAGGGCCTCGTCCAAGACTGACGAGCACATTCGGATCTCCCGGCAATACGGACAGGAATATTTCGATGGGTCGCGTGAGTACGGATACGGTGGCTACTCTTACGACGGACGATGGGTGCCAGTAGCTGCTGACATCGTTGAGCACTTCGGCTTGAAGGCAGGAGAACGGGTGCTAGACGTCGGGTGCGCAAAAGGATTCCTTGTCAAGGACCTCGTGGATCAAGGTATTCAGGCGTTCGGCGTCGATGTTTCCGAATACGCATTGTTAAACTGCTTGCCAGACGTAGTCGGGAGACTGCACTTGGGAAATGCGACGAACCTTATTTTTCCTGACGGCTCCTTCGGAGCTGTCCTCGCTATCAACTCGATTCACAATCTCCCACGTGAAGGCTGCCTGATGGCTCTGAAGGAGATCGAGCGGCTAGCCCCTGGCAGAGGGTTTGTTCAGGTGGACAGTTACCGTACTCTTCAGGAGAAGAGGGTCTTCGAAGACTGGGTCCTCACCGCCATGTTTCATGGGTTTCCTGGCGAGTGGCTAGAGCTGTTTGACGAGGCAGGCTACAGGGGTGACTGGAACTGGACATTTATTGACTAGGAAAGCGAGTCGAAGTGGGGATTGAAAAAGTGATCGCCGCACCAGCGTTCGACGCATCTGAGGCTCAGCAGCGCTGCGCAGAGTTCCGCTTGCGCATTCTCGAAATGTCGCAGCGGGTGACCGCCTTACACATGGCGCCAGCGTTCTCGTGCATGGAGATAACCGATGCGATCTACTCGGGACTTATGCACGATGATCAACAGAACAAATCTTCCGACACCTTCATCATGTCCAAAGGACATGGCTACCTTGCTCAACTAGTCATACTGGAATCCCGCGGTGTTATCCCGATTTCTGAAATCAATCGATACTGCACTCCAGAAGGAATTCTGGGCGCCCACCCTGATCTAGGCACTCCCGGTATCGCCGCCGCAACCGGGAGTTTGGGGCACGGGTTGGGGATGTCTCTAGGTATCGCCATCGCAGAACGCAACATGGCAGAGAGCAGGGAGATGCTCCCCGGGACGGTGTACGTGGTTCTCTCTGATGGAGAACTACAGGAAGGATCCACCTGGGAGTCGATCATTTTAGCGTCATCCCTCGGCGTGCGAAATCTTGTGGCTGTCGTTGATAACAACGACTACCAGTCCCTAGGCAAGACAAGCGAAACCCATCCAAGCCTCTACCCACTGGCTGAGAAGTTTGAATCATTCGGTTGGGAGGCGGCGACCGTGGATGGCCACGATTCGTCTGCGATCGTGGAGTCAATCTCCTCAAGAGTTGGTGACAGGCCATTCATGCTCGTGGCAAAAACAATTAAAGGCAAGGGTGTGAGTTTCATGGAGAATGTTCCAGTTTGGCACTACAGATCCCCCAGTGTCGAGGAATGCGCTGTGGCGGTAGCTGAAATCACGGGTCGATGACATGAGACTGCGATTCGCAGAGACTCTTGCACGTCTTGCATACGAAGACCCGCGCATCTACATCGTCGTGGCCGATATTTCGCCAGCCGGTCCTATGGTTGAGTTTCGTGATCGGTTCCCTGAACGCTTCATAAACGTGGGTGTGGCAGAACAGGCAATGATCGGGGTTTGCGCGGGCCTTGCCCTTAGAGGGATGCGGCCCTTTGCTTACACAATCGCCACTTTCGCTTTGTATCGTCCATTTGAGTTCATTCGGGACGATCTGGCCTACCAGAACCTTCCAGTAACGGTAGTTGGCATTGGCGGTGGTGTAATTTACTCCACGCTTGGGGGCACTCACCACGCTCAAGAAGATGTGGCTATTGCCAGCGCGATTCCAAACATGGGAGTTGTGGCACCGTGCGATCCAGATGAAGCTGAGGCTGTCACCAATTACCTTGTCGCCCGCGAGTCAGGCGGACCCGTCTACATGCGCATCGGTAAGGCCGGGGAACCTAACATCACATCAGGTATCCGGTCACCCTTCGAGTTCGGAAAGATTCGAACCTTTTACCGTGGAACTGGCGACATCGCCATCCTGTCTTACGGGCTGATGATGCATGAGGCCGTAAAGGTTGCGGACGCACTTTCCGCTTCAGGCCGCTCCGTAACACTTGTATCTACTCCGACGCTTAAGCCACTTGACACAGAAGGTTTGGCGGAGATCCTGGCGTCTCACCGCAATGTTGTGGTCCTTGAGGAACACGCCCCACAGGGAGGTCTTGCATCCCAAGTGAAGCAACTGGCATGGGATACCAACGCCTGCTGTGACTTGCGCACGTTCACGCTGAAAGATGAATTCATTCACTGCTATGGAACCCACGCTGACCTCTTGAGAGCACACGGGCTAGGGGTACGCGAAATCGTTGGCCAGCTATAGCCAAGAGTTGAAATTCAATCCTTGATCATGCACGCTATTATTTAGTTCTCTCACTCATAATTCTGTCGGTTGGTTACACAGTTAACTGACGATATGAGATGGCTTGTCTTCAATTTCTTCCCTGAAGGTTTTGTAAATTTGCGCGAGTTACTACTCAAGCAGTACCCATCACCCAAAATGGCAATCGTGGAATAGAAAAATTTCTGGATTACACCCAAGGCACCTGGTCAATGGCACTTAGATTCTGCGGGCCATGATCGAAAGGACAACGGATTTAATTCACAAGCAGCCTGGGCAAGTGTCGAGGTGCTAACCTCTGGGAATTGAGGGCCTCAAGACTAGTGGCCTCGTAGGGGGCACGCCATTGTCGGAGCCAAACTTGACGCCGGGGACAGATTCAAAAATATTGCTGCGCACGATGGTAATCCGAACCATGAATCGCAATCGCAATCGCAACGCGAATGCGCCCAACTTTTCTTGTCTAAAACCCATGCGAACACCAGCCAGTCTTTCCGAAAAATCTTAGGGACAAAACTCCAATCGATTCAGATTGATGCCAGTATTTTCTCTAGTTAATCCGGGAAGTGAGTGAAATATCCCGCTTACTCACTCCCAGAAGCTGGGGGGAGCATCACTTCGAATGCTTCATATTGCGCGCCTAATTGAGCGGTGGCGGTCTGGGCTTTTTCTGGGGCAAGAACAGTAAGAACTTTCGTACTATCTGGGACCTTCTCTGGTTTCAGCACTTGTCGCCCAAGCCATGATCGGCCTGCCCTGGAGAAATCCTCATCAACTCAAAAGTCGTGTCGCCTGCCAATGGATTCGGCAGCCTAACTTCCAGCAATTGAAGTACCGAGAATTCCAAGCACTGGATGGGCATTACGTTGTGCATTGAGCCACTCAGCTTTTGCGACAAGATTGTCAACAATTTTTTGGGCCTGCACAGCAATTATTTCCCCAGCGCTATTTTGGCTTCTATTCGTAATTAACGTTTGTCCCAATTCATTCCCTGTGGACAGATGCACGGCATGGTGCGGTCGTCTTGCCACAGGCGTCAATTCTCCTGGGACCAAATCGGCTTGGGACAATTCAACCTTGAATGCAATAGATTCGACTAATCAATTTAGTGAATCAGAATCGAAATGAGTGGCGTGATTCTTCACGAGGACAACATAAGGATTTATCCAAACATGCGGCACCTGCACGAGGAGTAATCCGCCGGCAGCAAGACTTTCGTGAGCATTCGCGAGCAGGATGTCGGGTTCGCCATGTGCTCCAGAACATGGAGCATTGAAAATGCACGGAGGTCCGAGGCCAACTCGTTATCCCAAGCAGTCACGAGGTCGACGACGCCCGGAATACGCAAAATTTCAGCTCTCCCTTGAGTGTCGAACCCCATCCAATAAGCCTCAGTACTTCTAATCGGCGGCGAACTGCCCGCATGATGGATCCGTTTCCACAGCCAAAGTCGAGCCAAGGCTTCTACTTTACCCGCCTCGGTCAACCAAAGGTCCATTAGCCGATCAGAGCGCCCGCTCGAAGACCCATCGGAAAAACCTAGATCCTCGCTCCTTGCCGATTGACAATAAGCCTGATATCCAGAATAGATATTTGTGCATAAGTCGCGCCACTCGTCGCTTACGACAGTCACAACTGTTTCGCAAGTAAGACAGACGGCACGTCCATGGCTGGAAGATAGTCACTAGAAATGCTTGTAAGGCCATCAATTCCGGGGATACTATTCAAATTGGCGTGGCCGCAAATATGATAATCAACACGAAAATCCCGTGCTAAAAATCAAGTCTTGAACTAGAGCATCGCAAACCTCGGCAGAAGTAGGTTGCATCCACAGGCCGGAACTCACGATGCGAGAATTATCCATTGAACCGTCGAGAACCGACTTAATCATACTTGACTTCTGGGTTGGGATCACGGGAGATGGCGTGCCTAAGCGTTTTGACAGGAGCGTCAAGAATTCGAAATAGGACACACTCGAGAGGCCGGATGCTTGCCAAATTCCTCCGCCCCGAATGCCACCAACAGTGAGCACCGCTGCTGATGCGTGAGATACGGCCAGCGCGGAAAGGTAATAGTTTTCAAAAGCAAATACTTCTTTTCCATTCTTCATGTCTTGAATCCACTTCGACCAGGGCCCTCTCTTAATGTCAATCACCTTACTAAGTCTTAACACGGATGCTTCGTCTCCGAGCCCAGACAAATAATTTTCGACTTCACGCTTTTGGCCGCCATACTCCCCAGTGGGACCGCTGAATTCACTGGAAATGGCTGCCTCTGAAGAAATGAAGACGATGTGCCAGCCTAAGGTGCTTAGCTTCTCGCACAGCTCCATGGTCGCATCGACATTAACGCTCCGTGTACCTTCGACATCGGCCTGACAAACCTCGTGCCCATGTTGAGCCGCTAAAATAACTGCCACGCCCCCTGTTTCCGCCGTTGGTAAATCTGGTAGCTGTTCACCCAACACCAGCTTAATTGATCCGAAAGATCCATCTCTCGTCGTACGAAACACTTCAGTGGCAAATCCCTCAATTTTCTTCTCCGTAGCAACCCCAATGTGTGAATTAGCACCCACTAATAGCCAAGATCCACCGTTACCACTCACCCCCAAGATTCTACCAGTATAGGGACCCCCTTAATCCCACTCGCTGTCAATGACTCGCCTACTTTGGTCGTTTCGGCCTGACATTGAATTCATTTCCAGTACAGGTTCCGATTTTTTTCGCACCAGTGGATAGTAAGTAGAAGCGCGTCAAACACGGGAGAATTCGTATTTGAGTTCCCTAAAAAGTGGGCATGAAGATGACCTCTCAGGAGCTCCTTGCAAGTCTGCAAAAATAAGAGATGAATAAGTCTCATATAATTTGGCGTTTGATCTCGCAGGGACTGTATTGCGTCGGTAGTGCCCGCGCACGGACAAGTAGGTCACTTAAATAAAGTATCCCGGTAATTACGGTGATGGACGTGAGGAGCATGAATTGAGGCTGTTCGGTGTTTTCAATACAACGAATGCCGAACCTTTTTAGATTCTCCATCGCGAACGCAAAACCACCAAGGACAATGTAAATTCACGGCAGCTGGGCAATAAGCATTCATGAGTTCTTTCACTCCTGGGTCTGAACTCTAGAACGTTTTGGCCTCTCGCAGAAATGTTGGATTTCCGAAGTTCGAACAAGAGCACTTGCATCAGCTGGCGCGGGATCCAAAGTTGATTGCTGAAATTTTAGCGCCGTCTTTTTGTGACGATAAAACGGTAACATAAGTGTGTGGCTTTACGGGACCCTTGACCAATCGACCACTTGTTGACACTGGCAGTCATCCCGGGCCTAACACCACGGCCAATTTTACCTTCCCAAATTCCTGACCATTAAGCCGATCATTGGTCCCTTGCGTTCACAGCAGAAGCATCCAAGGACCGTAGCCATGCCGTCCCGACGTGGGCATCTGGGTGAATCCAGCCATGATGAATTGAATACTCCGACCAAGCCCTGCAGATTTCCCAGAACTCACTTTTTCTCGCGAGATCCTCTGGCTCGCTCTGCCAAGTCTCGGTGCAACGCTGCCAAAACTCCTGCACATGCGCAGTGATTTCCTCCGATGATAGATCCACGATTGAAATGCCCGCAGTGTTGTACTCTGCGACCGTCATCCAACTGTTCTCGAAGTATTCATGGACATTGAGTTCCTTTTCAGTTGCAACCCATTTCAATCTTTTAGGGACCCAAATTGATCGACCCCAGGACAGGAAGCGACCAAAAGGCAGTGCGTTTACGAAAAGTTGGGGCACGCCATAGATCGAAGGAAGCATGTCTAGCCCAGTTGACGTACTAATACTTCCGTGGCAATTCGCGAATAGCCAAATGTCCAGCAGATCGGACTTTTCCGCGTCGAAGGCGTAGTCGATTACGTGGTCCATGCCGGTTGGTAACGGTTTTTCCATCAACTTCCCCATGCGGATGACCCAGACCCCCTGCTCGGAGAGCCACTGAATCGCGGGAATATAGGTATCAATGTCCGAGTCCCGATAGTCGTGGTAAGCGGTTAGTTCATAGGCTTCTGGAGATCCATCTAGAAGTACATTCGCCAGGTAGGTAGAGTCTCGAACGAGTAGACACACGAACGGTTCTCCGTCGCTCCATCCTTTGCTCCGTAGCCATTCGAGCGCCTCAGTTGTCTCGCCGGGCAGAAATGGGATCTTGACATCATGACGGTTGTAGAGGCCTTCTACATCTCTTGATCCGGTATAGGAACTCGGGCGCTCATGAGCGGAACCGCCCGGAAGCGCTTTATTCCACCAGTCCATATACTTTACCCAGGAGTGGACTGGAAGATTTCTCCGGATCATGCGCTCCCACTGGCTATTACTCGTTGGCCCAAGCCAGAACCAGTCGATGGTATTAGGAGCTTGTTGCTCAAGCCGGGCTACTTGTTCGGCTCCATCTGAAACAAAGTGACCTATGCGCGAAGAAAATAGCGTTCCCAAACGGATCAACATGATGGGGCGGAGTGCCCTGATCAACAGCACGACTGGGATCGCCCAGATCCCATTCGCGAGCTCCCTGAGGT
>Ga0129324_10002461_pt1 | contig 11350 bp, 13 predicted proteins | sample CPBDNA_7_FD_96879 | JGI IMG/M metagenome (GOLD analysis project Ga0129324, IMG submission 96879) | Freshwater to marine salinity gradient microbial communities from Chesapeake Bay, USA - CPBay_Spr_15_0.2_DNA | ecosystem: Environmental > Aquatic > Marine > Coastal | place: USA: Chesapeake Bay... | reverse complement strand
GCCAACCGCTATGCAGGAGTCTTGGAACTCGTTAAGAAAAACGCCAATTGGGGTGCTGAAGACAAAAAAGATCTCAAAAGAGGCGTTGCCGCTTACTACTGTCACCAATCCTATGTAGCTAATGTAGTTGATGTTCGTATGAATGGTTCTAAACCAGTAATCGACGAGGTATTCGCAGCTGTAGATTGCGGAATCGTTGTCAACCCAGATGCAGCAATCAATCTTGCTGAAGGCGGAACAGTTGATGGAATCGGAACTGCTATGTATGGTGAATTAAGTTTTGTGGACGGAATGCCTCAGCAAGACAATTTTGATAAATACAGACAAATTAGACATCATGAAGCACCTAAGAAGGTTTCTGTTGATTTTGTGAAGAGTGATATTGCTCCAACTGGAATGGGAGAACCTCCCTACCCACCAGTACAAGCAGCACTTGCCAACGCTATTTATAGTGCAAGCGGAAAACGTCTTTACCATCAACCATTTATCAATGAATTAAATTCATAATAAAGCTAAATGATTGAAGTAGAAAAAGCTTTAGAACTTTTACATCAAACAGCTGTAAAAAACACAAGCATTTTTACAGCTGTTTCTTCTCGTATTTGCGGAAGTGTTTTAGCAGATGATATATTTTCACCGATGTCTTTTCCCCACTTTGCTCAATCTTCCATGGATGGCTATGCATTAAAATCTCATGATTCGCTTTCCTATAAAGTGGTTGGTGAAATGGCTGCAGGGTCCTCCAAAATATTTTATTTAAATCCGGGAGAAGCGGTTCGCATTTTTACTGGGGCCATGGTTCCTAACTCTGCAGATTCTGTTGTAATTCAAGAAAAAGTAAATCGTTTAAACCAAAACATTCTTTTGGAAGAAGCACCTAAACTAGGGCAAAATATCCGTCCTATTGGTAGTATGATGAACGCTGGGGATCTTGTATTTTCTAAGGGACATATTCTAAATCCTTCTTCGATAGGACTATTGCAAAGTATAGGGATTCGATCGGTACTTATCTATAACAAGCCTTCGGTAGCTATAGTGGTAACTGGAAATGAACTTTTAAAACCAGGAGAATCCTTTCAAGAGGGAAAAGTATTCGAAAGTAACAGTGTCGTTTTAGAATCGGCCTTAAAACAACAAGGAATTGAAAATTTTAAAGTGTATTATGCTCAAGACACTTTAGAGGAAACTCAAAACACCCTTAAAGAAGCCATAAAATTCGATTTAGTATTAATATCTGGAGGTATTTCGGTAGGCGACTACGATTTTGTACGTGAATCGCTAGAAAATATAGGGGTACAAGAAGAATTTTACAAAGTGAATCAAAAACCAGGAAAGCCCTTGTTTTTTGGAAAAAAAGACTCAAAAATGGTCTTTGCACTTCCAGGGAATCCCGCTTCTACTCTTAGTTGTTTTTATGTGTATGTTGTTCCAATCCTCCATAAATTATTAGGAAAAAAAAGCGATGGATTACCTCGCATACAAACCACCCTCGATTCGAGTATCACTAATAAATTTGGTAGAGCACTTTTCTTAAAAGCTGTTGTTCACCAAACCCAAGTCCGTATTATTGACGAACACAATTCGGCTTCCCTACTCAGTTTTTCTAAAGCGAATGCCTTAGTGTTTGTACCGTCTTATACAACCTTAATGGATAAAGGAACTCATGCAAAAACATGGCTAATTCCGAATTGATTATGGATCCAATTTTTTACTTCTTAGCTATTTTACCTCTTGTTTCCTTTCTCTATTCCAGTGTTGGACATGGGGGCGCCAGTGGTTATTTAGCTTTGATGGCCCTATTTTCATTTCCCAACGAGACCATGAAACAAACCGCCCTTATCTTAAACTTGTTTGTTGCGGGTATTTCATTTTACCAATATTACAAAGCAGGATATTTTAAATTTAGGCTATTCATATGGTTTGCTGTTGGGTCCATTCCAACGGCTTATCTTGGAGGCATTTTTAATATTGACCCTAATTTGTATAAAAAGATACTCGGTTTTCTTTTATTATTCGCTGTAGCAAGAATGCTTTACAAGCCATCGAATGGTAGAGATGCAAATAAAGTATCCCCTTATCAAGCCATACTTATAGGAGCACTTATTGGTTTCTTTTCAGGATTAATTGGAATTGGTGGTGGAATTATCCTAACCCCTGTACTTTTACTATTACACTGGTCCTCAATTAAAGAAGCGGCTGCAATTTCTGCTTTATTTATTTGGGTTAATTCTTCGGCCGCACTCATTGGACAATTCAGCTCTGGTGTTGCCTTTTCTACTTCAATACTACCGATGATTATCCTAGCTTTAGCTGGAGGACTTATTGGAAGTTATTACGGTTCTAAAAAGTGGAACAATCAAAAACTAGAGTATCTTTTAGTAGTGGTACTAGCTGCTGCTTCTTTTAAATTATTACTATTGTAATGGATATAACCCTCACCTATTACGGAAAATTAGTCGAAGTGGTTGGAAAATCACAAGAGCTGCGTGATATTCAAGCAATCACTCTCCAAGAGCTTGTTATATGGCTCGAAAAAGAATACCCAGACCTAAAGAGATTCAGTTTGAAAATTGCGCAAAACAACGCTATTGGGGAACTAAAAGATGAAATAACCTCTAAAAATATTGATATTTTCCCTCCCTTTTCTGGGGGATAAGCCAATGAAACGCTATAGCAGACATATCTCATTATCGGAAGTAGGGCTTTTAGGGCAACTTAAAATCGTGAAATCAAAAGTTTTAGTCATCGGTGCAGGTGGGCTTGGAGCTCCTCTATTGCTTTATTTAACTGCAGCTGGAGTGGGAACCATTGGAATTGTCGATTTTGATATGGTAAGCCTTTCCAATTTACAAAGACAAGTGCTTTTTGGAGAACAGGATCTTCATTTAAATAAAGCAAATATTGCGAAAGAACTTTTAAGTGCTCGTAACTCGGAACTAAACATAACATCCTATCCTGTTGCACTAACTACTTCGAATGCCCTAGAAATTATAAAACCCTATGATATTGTTGTGGATTGCACCGACAATTTTAGAACGCGTTATTTAATTAATGATGCCTGTATTAAACTAAACAAACCTTTTGTTTTTGCTGCAATATATAAATTCGAAGGTCAATTATCCGTCTTCAATTATGCAGGAGGACCAACGTATCGCTGTTTGTTTCCCTCACCACCAAAAGCAGGAGAAGTGCCCAATTGCGAAGAAGCTGGTGTGATGGGAGTATTACCAGGTATTTTAGGTACCTATCAGGCAAATGAAGTATTGAAAATGATACTAAACCTAGGTGAAGTTCTAAGTGGTAAACTTGTGAGCATTAATCTACTAACCAATCAACAAAACAGCTTTCAATTTAAAAAAAATGAATCCCTTGTTCAACAAGTAATTGATGAAGATTTGTCTTATATCGAATTAAATGATTGTAACATAAACGCATGAAAAAAAGTATTAAAAATATCCTTGTCGAAGGAGCCATCACCCCTGAAAAAATTGCACAATCTATTGCAGCTCATCAATCCAAAACAGGAATTGGAGCTCATGATATTTTTTTAGGTCAAGTGAGGGCCGATGAAATCGATGGAAAAATCGTTCAAGCAATTGAATTTAGGGCTCAAAGAGAAATGGCCAATCAAATTTGTCATGATATTAAGGAGCACACATTTGAGAAGCACCCTATTCACTGTATGCACATATACCACAGTATTGGAAAGGTAAAGGCAGGTGAAATCTGTATTTTTGTATTTGTTTCTGCAGCACATCGAACTACCGTTTTTAATGCATTACAAGAAGTAGTGAATGAAATAAAAGCAAATGTTCCCATTTTTGGAAAGGAACTCTTCGAAGACGAAACTCATCAATGGAAAGAAAATAAGTAACTATGGTCGATATTACACATAAGAAAAATAGTTTGCGAATCGCAACTGCACAAGCCATTGTAAAGGTAGGGAGCCAAGCTACTATTGAAGCTATTAACAACAAACAAGTCCCTAAGGGAGATGTTTTTGAAATGAGCAAAGCTGCTGGTTTATTAGGAGTTAAGAAAACCCCTGATTTACTACCCGATTGTCATCCACTACCTATAGAATACACGGGTTTTGAATATGAAATTAACGGTTTAGAAATTCAGATTAAATGTACTGTTAAAACCATTTATAAAACTGGAGTAGAAGTAGAAGCCATGCACGGTGCCTCTGTGGTAGCACTCAACATGTATGATATGCTAAAACCCATAGACAAACAGGTGAGTATTGAACAGATAAAATTGTTATCAAAAACAGGTGGTAAATCGGATGTTAAAAAAATACAAGCGAGTATCCAAGCGGCTGTGATCGTTTGTTCTGATTCTATTTCAAAAGGAGAAGGAGAAGATAAAGCAGGAAAAGCACTTTGTACATTGCTAGAACAACAAGGAGTTTCCATATCAAACTACGATGTGATTTCAGATGACAAGCACGGAATTCAAGAACGAGCCAAAAGCTTCATAAAGGCTGGTGTTCAATTCATAATCTTTTGTGGAGGTACGGGTATTTCCCCAAGAGATAACACTCCAGATGCTATAATTCCTCTTCTAGACAAACAACTTCCAGGTGTAGAAGAAGCCATGAGAGCTTATGGGCAGGAGCGCACTTCATTTTCTATGTTTTCTAGATCGGTAGCAGGACTTATTGGGGAAAGCTTAGTTCTTGCCCTACCAGGATCTACAAAGGGAGCAACCGAATCTCTAGAGGCCGTATTCCCAACTATATTACATGTATTCGAAGTAATTAAAGGCAAAAAACATTAATGGCATTGACTACTGACATATTAAAAGATTCCTTCGGTAGAAATCACAACTACTTAAGGATTTCTATTACAGAAAAGTGTAATCTAAGATGTACCTACTGCATGCCTGCAGAAGGTGTTCTCCTTTCCCCTTCTCCCGCATTAATGACTGCAGATGAAATTTATGAAATTGCAAAGATATTTGTAGCTAATGGAGTGGATAAGATTCGATTAACTGGCGGGGAACCTCTGGTTAGAAAAGATTTTACTGCAATCATTAAAAAGCTCTCTACACTTGATGTATCCATTGCTATGACCACCAATGCAGTTAATATCGACCGATACATTTCTGATTTGAAGAAGTCCAAAGTATCCATTATTAATGTGAGTTTAGATACCTTAAAAGCCGATCGATTTCAAGAAATGACCCTTAAACCAAACTTCGATAAGGTCATTAAAAACATCTACATGCTAATTAATGAAGGGTTTCAAATAAAGTTAAATGTCGTATTGCTCAAAGGAACAAACGATTCTGAAATCTTAGATTTTATTGAACTGACAAAAGAGCTGCCTATTAGCATTCGCTTTATTGAATTCATGCCTTTTGATGGCAACAATTGGGACCGCTCAAAAGCAGTTAGCTTGGAGGAAATAAACCAATTGGTAAATGAGTCTTACCCTAAAGATGCCGTATTAAAAATAGAGGACGCCCCAAACGATACGGCAAAGAATTACAAAATTAAAGATTTTAAGGGGTCTTTCGCAGTTATTAGTACGGTGACTAATCCTTTTTGTGATTCCTGCAATCGCTTGCGTTTAACAGCTAATGGGCGATTGAGAAATTGCTTATTTTCAGAAAAAGAATCCGATTTACTAACAGCATTTAGAAAGGGAGAATCTATTGAACCCATTATTCAAAAAGCAGTATTAGCTAAAGCTGCTGTAAGAGCAGGACTAGATACCAATGAAAAGTTTGCCGATCCCAATCACCATTCAAAAAATAGATCGATGATCACAATTGGTGGGTAGCTTTTAGAAGTTGCTTATAGCGCTCTGGGGTATCCATATCGACTAATTTTTTACCTCCATTTACTATGCAAACTTTTTCTGAGTGTGCATATACAACTTTTTTAGCGCCTGAATCTCCTTTTAAACTACTCAATGCATCTAGGTAATGAGCATCGAAAACCGCAGGAACTCCACGCCATCCATTACTAGATTCTGAAACTATAATTTGTTGTTGCCCTTCTTTAAAGCTAGCCAAAATTGCTTTCAGATGTTGGGTGTCTACTAATGGCTGATCAATAGTGGCTATAAGAATTCCATTGACCCATTCTTCTTGTGATTGGATGCTTGTTACTCCAAAAGCTATGGATGTACTCATCCCCTCTTCCCAATGAGCATTCGTACAAATAGTCACTTCCAATTCTTTGATAATAGGGATGATTGTATCTGCATAGGCTCCTAATACTACATATACCTTTTGCCCTGTAGCTAATAAATTTTGTATTCTAGAAACTATTAAGGGTTCTTTATTCCAATCAAGTAATGCCTTTGAAGAACCCATTCGTGACGAGGCTCCCGCAGCTAATAAAAGAATGGGAATCTTAGGCATGAATTGTTCCTGATTTATCTTTTAAAACGATCGGCTCTTGATTTCTAAGAACGGAAAGAATTTCTGCAATAATTGAGATTGCAATTTCTTGTGCTGATTCCGCCCCTATATTGATTCCTGCTGGACCTCTAAGCATCTCTATAAAATCGAAATCAACTTTTGGATTAAACTCCAATAATTGATTGATTAATCGCTCTCTCCGATGTTTAGGTCCTAGCAGACCAAAATATGCAGGAGTACAATTTTGTAATGCCGACAAATACTGAACGTCTTTATTAAAACTATGAGTCATTAAAACTACAGCAGTTTGCTCGTCTATTTTAGATGTATCAATTTGATCGTATAAAGGAGTAACCAATTGATGAGCTCCCGAAAAGTAATCGATGGTTTTTTGTTCATCTGCAGAGGCCATAACCGTTACTTGCCAACCCACATTAGATGCCGCTTTACATAGCTGAACTGAATCGTGTTCTCCACCAATAATGAGCAATTGAAAAATAGGTGGCAGTACTTGTTCGAAAGCTAGTAGATTAGAAACTGACTTTTTAAAATTATTAAAGGTATATGAATTATTATCAAAAATTATTTTAGTACCAATCCCCTCAAAAACTCCAAAGTCTTTTTTGTAAAAAGAAACTATTTTAACAAGACTTCTCGATTCCAAAGTAGTGTTAAATGTCCGAACAAAATCATCTGAAACTTCGAAAGGTTCAATGAGTACATAGATGATTCCTTCACAACCTAAACGAAGTGTTCCGTCATAGGTCATCATTTTGGAGGTTCCCTGTTTAAAAACAGAAAGCGATTGAATATGTACTTCCTTTTCAACGCAACCTCCACTAACTGCTCCAACAGCTTCTCCTTGTTCATTTATAAGCATGCGAACCCCAGGTCTTCTATACGAGGAACCCTCTAAGGCTACTACTGAGACCAAAACTGATTTTTTACCTTCTTTTTGCCACTTTTGGGCTTGTTCTACAAGGGTTTTAAATTCGTGTGTCATTGCTTTTAAATATACCTAAAATTAAAGAATTACAGATGAAAATCTTAATTAGAACCTATTATAATACATCAGAAAATTTAATAATCATATACTCATGTGTAGATATAGGTTTTATGCTACATATAGATATCACAACCAACCTCAAAAAAAGAAAATCGTTTCTATAAAACCCACCCCTCTGATAAAATCTAGTGATACACTGAAACTTTTTGGGATTTTTATATAGAAGTAACCTTAAGTTCAATCCGTTGGCAATAAGTTGGTGCATGGTCTTAAAATAATTAAAAAACCCTTGAAAATCAAATGATTAACAAGGGTTTAAGTACTCGAGGTGGGACTACAACAGTAAAATTTCATATTAATTGACACGTTGCTATTTAATTGATAAATATCAATAATTACAATACTTTAAGGGCTTTATAAGTATAATTCTAATTGCATAGAATTGCATAATATTTCATTAAAGTGCAGTTTTTGATGCCAATTTGATGCCAATTAATATTCTGTTTGTATATTTAGACTATGGCTAAGATTGGTTACAGATTAAAATCAAACGTAAATAAAGCAGTTAGTATCTATGTGAATTTCAGGTCACCAAATTCTGCAATGTTAGAGACCAAAACAGGATTATCTGTAAAACCAACTGACTGGAGTAAGCAAAAGCAAAGAACAAAGGCTCGAGACCCTCATCTTCAGCAGATCAATAACACGCTTAACAACTTAAGTGCATTTCTGGATGTTCATATAAATACTTCGGCTACTAACGGAACTTTGATTGATAAAAAATGGCTCATAAAAGCAATAAATTCTTTTTTTAATAGAGTTGAGCAAAAGGATCCGATGTATCTTCTCAATTTCTTTGACGACTTCATTAAAAGAGCAATCAAAGAGCATGAAGCAGGAATTGGAGTTAAAAAATCTACTATAAAGGGACATAAATCTTTCTTTAACATTTTAAGTGATTACGAGAGTGAAATCGATACTTCAATTAGATTTGATCATATAGATAAGGTTTTTATTGATGATTTTTATGGATGGCTGTTACTAGAAAGGCAATACAAATCAGGAAATGCTAACAGACATCTAGATCGACTTAAAACTTTATGCAAAGAAGCGGCCTCCTCAGGAGTTAAAGTCAATCCAGCATATTCATTTTATAAAGCAAAAAAAGACTTAGATAAAAAATACCTTATTATTATAAGCGAATCTGAATTCCAAAAGATTAAATCATTCACTCCTAAAAGTGATCGAGACATTAATACCAAAAAATGGATGCTCATAGGGCTTTGTATTGGACAGAGAGTTTCTGACTTACTTAAATTAACTAAATCAAGTATTAGAAAATCAAAAGATGGAAATGTTTACATAGATATTACACAACAAAAAGGCGAAAAGAGTATTACTGTGCCTATTAAAGATTCAGAAGTTATAGATATAATATACAATGACTTTCCGCATAAAATTTCATCTCAGAAGTTTAATGAATATATGAAAGAGATATGTAAAGACTGTGGTATTGATCAAGAAACAACTGGGTATTTAAAAAATAAAAATAACAGGCTTGAGTTGAAAACTGGACCAAAATGGATGTTTATTTCTAGTCACGATTTTAGAAGGTCTTTTGCTACCAATTTTTTTTACAAAGGAGTTCCGGTTCCAGTTCTCATGAATATTACTGGGCATAAAAGAGAGTCAACATTTTTCGAATATATAGGTCACAAGTTTACCAAAGATGAACAAGCAGAAACCTTTTTAAAGTATTTGTAACGAAACCTTTATCGTATGGAGAGAATAGATAAAATAAACAATTTGATTGATAGCATTGCTTTATATGATTATTTAGAAGGAACATCAGAAGTCAAATCCAAAAAAGAAAATGAATTAAAAGAAGAAATAAATCTACTTAATTCAGAAACTAACTGGATTGATTTGATTAGTTCATTCGATTCATATTTAGAGTATCTAGAGAATTTCGAAGAAAATTATACAGATGAAAATGGAAATATAAATAAAATTGCTTTTTTAAGAGTGTCAATTGATAATTTAATATCGGAAACAAAAGAAATAAGAGAAAGGCAAGGCATTTGGAATTATTGTAACGATGATAATTATTCTTTAGTTGTGATTGAATCAAATAAAAAGTTGTTCTACCTAATTCAAAGCTTAAAAGATATTGGATGCTATTTCAAAGGATCTGAAAGTATTTTGGAGTTAGAGGAGAGTAAATACAAAATAATTGACATGAAAAATAGTGAAGCGTCTTCAGTACATCTTTCTGAAAAACAAAAAAACACTGCAAAACTAAACTTGGCTATATTATATAAACTAGGGCTATACAATCATCTAAAAGAAATAGATTCTATCAAAGAAAATGATAGTGTTTTTTCCAGAGTGCTTAATTCATTTCTTGGTGGCGGTAAGAGTACTTATCAGCCATACTTGAGTGCTGCTAAATCTAACCCTAAATCAAATTCATCACAGAACTATCCTTTTTCAGATAAGCTTCTAGAAAAAGCTGAAGAAATTTTGGATAAAACAGGTGTCTCATCTGAGGATCTAGTTAAAAATCCTTCTAACTAAACACTAACTAACTCCTCTTTGTTGCAAAACATTCAACATGCAACAATTACAGATTACCCAGTTATCCACAGAAGATTTAAAAGAACTTTTTAGAAGTGAATTAGACAGTTTCAAAGAGCAAAACGCAAAGTCTAACGTAGATATCTTTTACACAAGAGAAGAGACTGCAGACCGCTTTAAAATAGATTTATCTACACTTCATAGGTGGACTAAAAGTGGAAAAATCATTCCTCATGCTGTGGGAGCTCGTATCTATTACAAAGAGTCCTCAATACAACAAGCTTTAATTAAGCTCGATCCAAATCAAAACATCGAGCTATGATAGACTTCATTAAAATTTGGAGTTATATCAGCTCAGAGGAAGTTAGTCTACTTAAAAAAAGTGTTGACTTCATGGGATCATACAATGTTACGACTGGAGAATCAATAAGTCGAAATAGGTCTGGAAATGAAGTGAGTCCTTTTATTGAAGCAGAAGCTAAAAGCATGAAAATAAAACTCTATCCAAATGGCAGGTGTGAGATAGCTGGAAGTATTCACAAATACTTTAATGATGGAAAACATAACTTCAATTACTTTGGAAGAAAAGATCTTTCTCATGCCTTAGAGGAACTACATAAGCATCTAAATATTAATATCTCCGAATTTAGATTAAGTAACATTGAAATAGGGGTTAATATAACTCCCCCTGTTGATAGTGATATTATCATTAACAATGCCTTTATGTATAAAAACAAGATGTTTGAAAACAAGTTTCATAGCGATGAAGGGAATTACAAACAAGCTGGTTTAACTGAATACTTGGTAAAGCTTTACAACAAGAGAAAACACTACACAAACCAAGGATATAAAATAAATAATGAGACCTTAAGATTCGAGCTTAAATACACCGTAATGAGATCAATTAATAATCTAGGCGTAGTTTATGTAAAAGATCTAGAAAAGGGCTTAGAAAGCTTTAAAAAGCCTCTATTGAATGCATGGGATCATATGCTGCTATATGATTATACTATAGACTACTATTTGCAAGAAAAAACAAGGCTAGAATATAGCAACCCTAACTATTGGATGTCACTTAAGCAGACTAATCAGAGAACCTTCAAGAAACATTTCAACAACCTTAGGAAACTCAACCTAATTCACTCCAAAGGAATATATCATCAAACGCAAGAAGCAATAGCAAATATGCTAGATAGGATAATTCAGGACAAATAGTCCAACATTTAAAACAGACAATAATGCCCTTTTAGAGATTGCCTAATCCACTATCCGGAAAAGAGGCATTGAACAAAGAATTTCTAATTGTTTTGATTAGATTGTTGTTGTGCCTGGTTGCGTGGAAGTGTGTTGGTTTTCAGAGTATATATAAAGGATGAAAAGTGACATTTCATG
>Ga0129324_10002459_pt1 | contig 11360 bp, 8 predicted proteins | sample CPBDNA_7_FD_96879 | JGI IMG/M metagenome (GOLD analysis project Ga0129324, IMG submission 96879) | Freshwater to marine salinity gradient microbial communities from Chesapeake Bay, USA - CPBay_Spr_15_0.2_DNA | ecosystem: Environmental > Aquatic > Marine > Coastal | place: USA: Chesapeake Bay... | reverse complement strand
GATAAATACGAATGGGTAGACGATCATTTTGCACAAGCAGGACTTGTCAATTACGAGATTTCTAATTGGGCGAAGCCTGGTCACGAATGCAAGCACAACTATCTCTACTGGTTGCAAGGCAACTATGACGGCATTGGCTGCGCGGCTCACGCCCACAAAGACGGAACTAGATGGTGGAATGTGCGCACGCCTGATAGATACATCGAGATGATTGAGGCAGGCGAACAGCCAATCTCGTCGAGCGAAACCCTTGATGATGCGACGCGGTCACTCGAAGAATTGCAATTGCTGATCCGTACGCGAGAGGGTGTGCCGACTGCTGCATTTTCACCTGATGATCGGTCGCTACTTGAAGGGCTGATTGAACTGCACGAAGACCGATATGTGTTAACTCGTGCTGGGCGACTCATGGCGAATGAAGTGAGCATGCGACTCCACAGTTGACGAGATTTGTCCTAGGGTAAGTGTTCACCTCCATGAAAAAATCAACTCGAATCATTTATCTTTTTATTGCCATACTGTTCGCTGTCTCATCAGTCGCTATCGTCACGGCAGAAGGCCAAGCAAACGCTTCAACTTGTCAAGAAACAGGAGTGGGTTGCGCAGTTGGCATGACGGGCCCGCGTGGGGGAACCATTTTTTATGATGCCGGCAGCCAGCAGTGGTGGGGCCGATATCTGGAAGCAGAAAATGAGTCAACTGTCGCTAAAGGAATTTGGGGTGACCCGAGCTCGATATACGGAGCACCAGGAAACGTTGCGGCGCAGCGTCAATCAATGTCAATTGGTATGGGCCGCCTCAACACTGCAGCAATGCGTAATGCAGGTTCACCGCTTGCTGTCGGGCATGCGCGAGAAATTGATGACGACGTTGGTTACGACTGGTACATCCCATCGAAGGATGAACTAAGCGCGCTATACGACTTTCGTGCAAGCCAAAAATTTTGGAGATCTACGCCAAAGCCGATGTGGACATCGTCAGAATCTGAGGATTCATTTGCGTGGTATCAGCTGTTTCATGACGGTACGCAATTCACCGATGCCAATGGAATTCTCCCCAGATTAAAAACCAACAAGTCATACATGAAGAGTGCGGTACATGTTGGATCTGGTTTCCTCTCGTCTCCAATGAACGTGAATCGAGTTCGTGCATTTCCTTATTTTGGCGGCCAACCGCCGGCCTTTGCTTTAGTAACAGCAACGACCGAAAACCCACAGTGTTCATCCTTGGCAATTGGATGTCGTATCGGTGACGTTGGCCCAGGTGGCGGAATTGTTGTGTATGACGCAGGGTCGAAACAGTCGTGGGGTCAATATCTTGAAGTTGCGCCAAAGTCGTGTGAGACATCTAGGGTCGCATACTCAGTAACAAAAACCACATCATTGTTTCCCGACACAACAGCCCGAGTTGCTTCAAAAGCGATGGGTGGAGGGAAAGACAATACGGAGAAATTGAAAAAGGTTTCCTCTCCCGCGGCTCTTGCGGCATCAAAACCGTGCAACGGTGTTAGTGATTGGTTTTTACCATCAAAAGATGAGTTGAACGAAGCGTTTCGCTGGTTGTCACACAGTCGAAAAGGAGTTCAACTTACGCCAGTCGGCCAGTTTGAGCGCGGGTACTACTGGACATCAAGTGACTACAACGGGTCTACAGCCTGGTCGCAATATTTCGCCGACGGCCAACAGTTTGATCGTGTGCAGACATTGACAGGAAACAGGAAGCCTCCTGCACGACCATTTAATGTTCGCCCCATGCGCGCTTTTTCTGAAGGGCAGAAATCCGTAACAGAAATCCCTGTAAGCACGGAGCGCTCAATCATCATTACCGGCTCCCGTACGTCGATTTCGGGTAAATCTGGTGTAACGGTTAACGGCATTACGACAGGCTTTGCAGTAGGAAGTTTGGTTTCAGTATTTGTCAGGTTCCCGGGTCAAGCGAGATACAGCAAGGGTCGTGCAACGATCAGCATTGGTGCAGACGGAACCTTCACCTGGAGCCGTAGAACGAGGAAAAAGATCTATCTCTATATGCAATCCGGCGATGGCACGAAGTCACCTCGAGTTATCATTCCTGCAAACTAATAGATAGGCTTTCAATTTGTAAGGGCGCGTAGCTCAGTTGGTTAGAGCACTACCTCGACATGGTAGGGGTCCCGGGTTCGAGTCCCGTCGCGCCCACTATAAATTCGGTTGCGAATTGCGTGCGACGACTTCTTCTGATTCGCGCGCTGCTGCTTTGTAGATCCCTTTGCTCATCAACGACACTTCTGCGCGTCGGCGCTTGTCGTAGATGACGGCGCGATTGGCATGAACGTCAGCATCTTCGGGTGCTGCCCATCCGGCCAAGTCCGCCATGTGGCAGGCGAGTCGCAAGTCGGAGTCTGCAACGTCGAGTGCGCGCTTGATTAACACATGTGCGCCTCCGGCAAGTGCTGCAAGTTCTTGGGCAACAACTGCGTCGGGTGCAGGCTTCAAACGTGATGCAGCGCCATCCCACCAGCCTCCGTACAAGCGCCAAATGTTGCGTACAACAAACTCGGGTTCGTCGTAGAACGGTCGCATGTAGGGCTTGTTGAGAACGTGTTGTGGAACTTTGACTGTGTGGATAATGGTGTTGAGCGTTTCGCCTGCGTTCATCATGTCGATCACTTGCATGACAAGTGATTCGAGAGATGAAGCGATGTCATCGAGCACCATGGCGATGCGTGCTTTGCCTTCGATGGGCAGACCGTGGGCGGGGAGCAAGAGTTCGGGGCCTTGGGCGATCATCCTGCGCAATGCTTGAGCCCATTCAAGTGCATAACGCTGCACTTTTTGTGGGTTACCTGCATTTGGGTAATTCCAAATCACAAAGTCGCCGGTGAAGATCCATTTCTTTTCTGGAATCCATCCCCATAAGTGATCATCGGTTTCGCCTCTCGCATGATGGAACTCCACTTGCGTGCCACCGGCGTTGATGGTGAGTTGCTCGCGGAATGATTCATCGGTGCGCATGGTGTTGCGCGGCAGGAACCGCTGCAGATTTTCACCAATATTGAGACCCATTTCCGAACGAGTGCCGCCGAACTGACGTTGATTAATCGCTACATTCCAGCCATTCGTGGTGTTGTAACGATCGATGCGAACGTCAACGTTTTCGTGTCCAATCACGTGTGGTTTTGGTGCGCCATTGTTCTCTGCGTCTTTGGCAAAAGCAAAACTTCCACCAACGTGGTCGGCGTGTCCGTGTGTGTAGACAAGCGTGCTGATTGGCGACTTTCTCCAAGAGCGGATGGAGTCAACTACGGCGATTCCGCTGCCGGCTCCCGAAGCATCAAAGCACATCAAGCCATCGCCGGTATCCCATACGATGCTGTGGCTAAAGCTTTCGACGATCGCAAGATTGTCGGCTAGTTCGGTGATCTCGTTGGTCACTCGGTTGAGTGGTTGGTCAACAATTCCTGAGTCAATGACCTGTGTTGATAATTCAACGGGATGCATTGGGCTCCTTTGGTAATCCGAGCACTCGCTCTCCAAGAATGTTACGCATGACATTCGAGGTACCACCCATAATGGTGTAACCCGAGGCGTAGGCAAGCCCTTGTGTGACGTCGTCCCACATCATCGCGTCTGCGCCAAATACCTTGAACACAAAGTTGGCGATTTTGGTTTCAAGTTCGGTGCAGAAACATTTTGTGGCAGCAGAAAACCCTGCAGGTGCTTGCCTGAGTGTTTCCCGAATCACCAAAATGCGTCCAATGCGGTATCCAATTTCGATGTCAGCAATCTCTTGTCGCACGCGAGAGTCGGAAGTGTCGGCACGCTTTACCGCCATGTCATACAAAGCCTTGTTCGACACCAAGCGGTCGATGCCTCCGCGCTCGTGTTCAAGTTGGCGCATAGTTTGCGCAAATGCACCCCCTTGTTTGCCGACAAGATTGTCTTTTGGAACACGAACATCGGTGTAGAACACTTCGCAGAAGTGGCGATTGGTGGTCATGTCCTGGATCGGCCGAACATCAATTCCCGGAGTATTCATTGGAACAATGATTTCGCTGATTCCTGCATGTGGCGGGCCGTCATTGCTAGTGCGACAGATGAGATAGCAGTAGTCGGCTACCTCGCCAAAGCTGGTCCAGATCTTTTGACCGTTGATTACCCATTCATCACCATCAAGTTGTGCAAAAGTTTTGAGCGAAGCAAGGTCGCTTCCCGCGTTGGGCTCGCTCATGCCAATGCACCAAGTGGTTTTCCCAGCGAGCATGTCGGGCAAAAATGCTTCCTGTTGCTCGGGTGTGCCGTATGTGATGAGTGCAGGACCCATCTGTCGATCTGCAAACCATGATGCGGCAATTGGCGCACCCGCTGCAATCATTTCTTCTGCAACGATGAGTCGTTCGATCGGTGGTCTTCCGCCACCGCCAAACTCGGTCGGCCATGTCATGCCGATCCATCCGTGACCTGCGAGTTCTAGCGAAAACTCTTTCGAGTATCCGTTCATCCACGTGTCGTTAAAGCGACCGTATCTGTTCACTGCGTCGTCGGCGACTTCACGAGCCCGAATGCGCAAGGCAACATGTTCATCTGACCAGGTGAAGTCCACGACTAGATAATAGGGAGTGGTGGGCTATTGTGTACAAGTCAGATACAAGTTGGTGACAATCAGGATCGGAGCACAGTAATGGCAACAAAGATCGCGACAAAGATCAAGGTGGTCAACCCCGTAGTCGAGCTTGATGGCGACGAAATGACGCGAATTATGTGGTCTTTCATCAAGGATCGTCTCATCCTTCCGTATCTCGATATCAACCTTGAGTACTACGACCTCAGTATCGAACATCGTGACGCAACGAACGACCAAGTAACGATCGATTCGGCACATGCAATCCTGAAACACGGTGTTGGCGTGAAGTGCGCAACCATCACGCCAGACGAGGCGCGTGTAAAAGAGTTCAATCTCAAGCAAATGTGGAAGTCGCCCAATGGGACCATTCGCAACATCCTTGATGGCGTGGTGTTCCGCGAGCCAATCATCTGCAACAACATTCCTAAGCTTGTTCCGGGTTGGACGAAGCCAATTGTGATCGGCCGTCACGCTCACGGCGACCAATACAAAGCAACAGACTTTCTCATTCCGGGTGAGGGAACCGTAACGATGACGTATGTTCCCAAAGATGGCAGTAAGCCAATCGAGATGAAAGTCGCCGATTTTAAGGGCTCTGGCGTGGTGATGGGTATGTACAACTTTGACGATTCAATTCGCAATTTTGCACGTGCAACAATGAACTACTCGTTGCAGCGCAACTACCCGCTGTTCCTCAGCACCAAGAACACCATCTTGAAGGCATATGACGGTCGCTTTAAAGATTTGTTTGAAGAGGTGTTCAAAACAGAGTTCAAAGAGCAGTTTGACAAGCAAGGCCTCACCTACGAACACCGCCTCATCGATGACATGGTTGCGTGCATGTTGCGTTGGGAAGGTGGCTATGTGTGGGCATGCAAGAACTACGACGGCGACGTGCAGTCCGACATCGTTGCGCAAGGTTTTGGTTCACTTGGGCTGATGACATCAGTGCTGGCCACGCCAGATGGGCGAGTGCTCGAGTCCGAAGCGGCACACGGCACCGTCACCCGTCACTACCGCGATCACCAGGCTGGCAAGAAGACATCAACGAACCCGATTGCATCCATCTACGCATGGACGCGAGGTCTAGAGCATCGTGGCAAGTTAGATAACACACCAGCACTTATTGATTTTGCGCGCAAAGTAGAGCAGGTTTGTGTTGAGGCTGTTGAGGGTGGCGAAATGACAAAGGATCTCTCGCTGCTTGTCGGTGGAAAGAGCGCTCCATGGCAAACAACCGAGCAGTATCTCGAAACTTTGGATCGCAGGTTGCAAGAAAAAATGGCGCAATAAAGATGCAAGCGATCGTGTTGCGCGGTTACGGCGATCCTTCGGTATTGCAATTCGAGGACATTGCGACGCCACAATACGGTCGCGATGAGATTCTTGTTGATGTTCGCGCAACGAGCCTTAATCGTGCCGACTTGTTGCAGCGGATGGGTTTTTATCCCGACCCATTTCCTTCCACAGTTGAAGTTCCGGGTATGGAGTTCTCTGGACGCGTTGCTGCAGTGGGCGACCGAGTGAAGCTGTGGAGCGTTGGTGACGAAGTAATGGGCATAGTCAGTGGCGGCGCCTATGCCGAACAATTGGCAGTGCACGAACGGCAGGCAATGCGCATTCCGCACAATGTCTCACTTGCTAATGCTGCAGCGATCCCCGAGGTTTTCATCACTGCATGGGATGCACTTGTATTGCAGGGTGGCCTGACGAGTGGCAGGTGGGCACTCGTTCATGCTGGCGCTTCGGGCGTTGGTACCGCGGCTGTGCAGATCTGCAAAGCAATGGGTGCGCGCGTGATTGCCACGTGTTCAACTGCCAAGGTGGATGCGGTGAAAGCACTTGGCGCTGATGTCGTGGTTGATTACACATCCCAGGACTTTGTTGAGACAGTGAAACAGGCAACAAATGGCAAGGGTGTAGATGTCATCTTGGATGTCATTGGCGGCGAGTATCTCGATCGCAATGTGGCGTGCATTGCAGTACGCGGTCGCATCGTGCAGGTCGGGGTGATGGGTGGCGGCAATACGGCGTTTAATTTGGGAGCGTTGATGCCAAAGCGGGCCTCACTGACGGGAACCGTGCTTCGCGCCCGTCCGCTCGAGGAAAAGATTGCCCTCAGTCAGCGATTTTCACGCGAGATCACTCCGTTGTTCGAGTCTGGGTTGCTGCAGCCGGTGATTGACCGCCGGTATCCATTTACGGCAATTGCCGAAGCCCATGCGTTCATGGGCGCAAACGGAAACGTCGGGAAAATCGTTATTGATATTGCTGGCTAACTCACAGGGTTAGCGTTTTTGCATATCGACGTATGTGCGCTCATCTGCACCGTTGTACCACTGGCGAGGACGGCTGATTTTCTGCTCTTTGTCATCGAGTAATTCGACCATGTGTGCAAGCCATCCCACCGTGCGCGGAATTGCGAACAACACCGTAAACATTTCTTCAGGGAATCCGAGTGCCTGATACATGAGACCCGAATAGAAGTCGACGTTTGGATACAACTTGCGTGAGATGAAGTAGTCATCTTTCAACGCAACTTCTTCGAGTTTGAGGGCAATGTCGAGTAGCGGATTCATTCCCGTGACTTCAAACACTTCGTACGCAGACTTTTTGATGATTACTGCGCGTGGGTCAAAGTTTTTGTACACGCGATGTCCAAAGCCCATGAGCTTTTCGTCGCCCTTTTTGACGCTCTCGATGAATGCAGGAACATTGGAAATATTGCCGATCTTCGTCAGCATGTGGATCACGGCTTCGTTAGCACCACCATGTAGCGGTCCGTACAAGCCGGCTGCTGCCGCTGCAGTTGCCGAGTATGGGTCGGTGTTGGCGCTGGCAACCACACGCATTGTTGTCGTGCCACAGTTTTGCTCGTGGTCGGCATGAAGGATAAACAGCACATCCATGGCACGGGCAAGCGTTGGGTTGACTTCGAAATCATCACCAATGCGGTACATCATGTTGAGGAAGTTGTGTGCATACGACAGTGAGTTGTTAGGAAGCACGAATGGCAAACCTGCCGAGAATCGATACGTCATTGCGGCAATAGTTGGGACTTTGGCAATGAGTCGAAGGATTTGCTTGTTCAGTAGTTCTTTGTCGAAGATGTCACGAGCATCGTCATAAAACGTGCCAAGGGCAGCAACAGCCGAGATGAACACACCCATCGGATGCGCGTCATAGTGAAAACCATCCACAAAGCGCTTGCGCATGTTCTCGTGAATCATCGTGTGGTGCGTGATGTCGTAATTCCATTGCGCCAGTTGCTGCGAATCGGGAAGCTCTCCGTTGAGAAGCAGGTAAGCCACTTCGGTAAAGGTTGACTTCTCGGCCAGTTGTTCAATCGGGTATCCGCGATAGCGAAGGATTCCCTGCTCGCCATCAAGATAGGTAATTGCAGATTGACAGGCTGCGGTCGACAAGAACGCCGGGTCGTACATGCGCAGGTTTGGGTCGAGGTCGCGCAATGCAGAAGATGCAAATACACCGTCGGTTACGGGGACAGTAACTTTCTTGCCCGTTCGGTCATCAATAATGGTGATGGTTTCGGCCATATACAAAGTGTAGAGGGCAGCCCTTTACAAAGGTGTGTTGCAGTGCTTTCTTGGCGCAAGTCTTTCGCGTTTATCGCGCAACATGGTGAAAGCAGATGATATTTCACGCCGAGTTTCCTCAGGGTTAATCACCGAGTCAACATATCCACGCTCGGCTGCGACGTACGGGTTGAGAAGCCGCTCTGCATAGTCGGCTTCGAATGCTGCACGTTCTTCGGGTGTGGCCCGACGTTGCAAAATGGCTGCAGCCTGCCCGGCCCCCATTACGGCTAGTTCTGCAGTGGGCCACGCTAAGCACAGGTCGTTGCCCATGTTCTTTGAGTCCATCACGATGTACGCACCGCCGTAGCTTTTGCGCAAAATCACGCACACACGAGGCACAGTTGCTCGGGCATACGCGAACACCAGCTGACCACCATGTCGAATCATGCCGCGCCATTCCAAGTCTTTGCCGGGGTAAAAGCCAGGTGTGTCAACAAGTGTGAGGAGCGGGATATTGAACGCATCACAAAATGAAACGAATCGCGCAGCTTTCTGTGATGCAGGGATATCGAGTGTGCCGGCTAATACCATTGGTTGGTTGGCAACGACTCCCACCGACTCGCCATCGATAGTGATGAATGCAGTGATCACGTTGGCCGCCCAGCGTTCGCGCACTTCGAACATGTAGTCATCATCGGCAATTGCTCTGATTATTTTCCGCACGTCATAACTGCCAGTGGTCGAGTCAGGAATAAGCGCTCCTGCTTCGGGCGTGAGCCGATCACTTGGGTCGCCTGTTGCAACGTGTGGGGCAAGTTCGTCGACATTGTTTGGAACAAATGTGAGAAGTTGCTCTAGAGCATCAACTGCGGATTGATAGTCGGCAACAACCAGGCTTGCAACGCCGCTCTGTTTTGCATGAGCCTCTGTTCCACCGAGCTCTTCGTTGCTCATCGAAATTCCTGTGAATTCGGCAACCATGGTTGGGCCCGATACAAATGCGTATGAGTCGTTGGTCATGATGACGAAATCGGAAAGACCGATGAGCAAAGCGGGGCCAGAAACTGCAGGGCCATTAACAATGGTGAAGACAGGAACAACTCCCGAGCACTGCGCGATTGCGCGTGCGGCTTGCCCCCAGCCGTGCAATGCTGAAATCCCTTCCAAGATGTCGGCGCCCGATGATGCCATTGCCAAGACAAGTGGGATTCGTTGGTTGCTTGCAGTGGTCGCTGCATTGGCGATAACACCCGAGGCATCTGCCGAAAGCGCGCCTCGATGAAACTCGGAATCAACGTCAACCCAGACAACATGACGCTGTGACTGTTCGAGAAAACGCACCTCGGACGATGCAGCGCCTTTGACTGCGTGCTGCAGTTGCACGCCCATTCGAATCGGCACGTGGGTGGACACGACTAGAGGTTAGTTGTTACACCAGGTTGGCGGTCGCCTGACTTGGCGATCACTGCTTGAGTGATATCAAGTGTCGCACGTGTTGGCTTGTTGGGGATTGGGCGTTTGCGAGATGCCCAGCCAACAACTCGGCGTGGTAACTCGGGAATTGCCACACGAGTGAAATCGCCTTTGACCCATCCGGGGATAGCAGTTGCCGGAACAATTGCAGGGCCAAAACCTTCAAACGCCATGCTCGTAAGCAGTCGGACGCCATCAATTTCGGCTTGTGCTTTCAGTGCAAGTCGCTGTACTCCTGCTGCGCGATCAATAACGCGTCGCAGTGATGTGTTGCGTGGCGCCAACAGCAACGGTTCTGTTGCTAATTCGGCAAGTGAAATGGTGTGTTTGCTCGCCCAATGATGTTTCGTGTGCACAAGCAACAGAAGATCTTCGGCAAAAAGTTCAACTAAATCAAGTTCAGGGTTGTCGATAGGGAAGTGAACAATGGCTGCATCCAATTCGCCAGCGAGTAATCGTGGCAGCAATGTTGATGAGCTTCCTTCGTAAATGATTGCGCGCACTTTGGGGTGTTGTTTCTGCAATGCGGGGAGCAGGCGAGGCATCAGCCACCGACCCGTTGTGCCGATCACGCCCAGGCGAGTGTCGCCCTCAACCTCGGTATCGGTTGATTGCACATCGGCTTCGATGTCTTCAAGCTCGTGGATAATCCGTCGTGCTCGATCAACGACCATCGCCCCTTCCTCAGTGAGTTTGCCCGTAAGGCGCTCGACAAGGGATACCCCGAGCTCTTTTTCGAGCCGGGAGATATGTGCAGAGACATTGCTCTGCACGGTGCCGAGCGCTCGGGAGGCCGCCGAGAACGACCCGTGGTCGGCAATCGCGATCAGGCTGGCTAAATGGCGAATTTCCATATCGGTACTGTACTTGAAGGCCAGGCTGGGTATCACAGAAATAGATAGGTGATATCGCCGTGTTCGCCTTGAACGCTTACCCACGGGTAAGGCATACTTATTACATATCGCGGTGAGACCACCCCCATGGTCCACCCGAAAGTGACTCGGATGGCTCCCCCAGCCACCGATTCAAAGGTTGAGAGGCCCCGCATCGAGCGGGGCCTTTCCCGTTCCTATGGTCGAATGCTTTTGTCAATAGCCTGCGATTGTGAGTAACACCCACGTTCGCGCCGCAGCATTCATTGATCTTGATCGCACGTTGATCGGTCAGGCCTCGGGTCCATTGTTGAGTGCAGCATTGCGAGATGCGGGAGTGGTGTCGCAGTCGCGTTTGCCAGGTGAAGACATCTTGTATCGAGTATTCAATGTTGTTGGCGAAACACTGCCAAGCATGTTGCTTGCACGTCAGGGAGTTGCAGTGATGAAGGGGAAACCCCGACATGCAGTAATTGCCGCAGCAAATTCTGCAAGTGCACAACTGATGCAGCTAGTTCATCCCAAAGCACGAGCGATCATTGAAGAACACCGACGCAATGGATTGAAAGTGGTGTTGGCAACAACCACTCCTCACGACTTGATTGCGACGTTCGCACGTTCCATGGGTTTCGACGATGTTGTTGCTACTCGATTCGATGTTGATGGAGACGGGTTGTACACCGGCAAATTAGTTGGCCCATTTGCGTGGTCTGCCGGAAAACTTGAAGCCGTAAAAGCGTGGTGCCAAGACCATAATGTTTCACTCACAGACAGCTACGCATACTCCGACAGCGTGTTCGACGCACCGTTGCTAGACGCCGTGGGCTATCCACACGTGGTCAATCCTGATGCGCGTTTGGCTGTGATGGCAACT
>Ga0129324_10002458_pt1 | contig 11365 bp, 9 predicted proteins | sample CPBDNA_7_FD_96879 | JGI IMG/M metagenome (GOLD analysis project Ga0129324, IMG submission 96879) | Freshwater to marine salinity gradient microbial communities from Chesapeake Bay, USA - CPBay_Spr_15_0.2_DNA | ecosystem: Environmental > Aquatic > Marine > Coastal | place: USA: Chesapeake Bay... | reverse complement strand
ATTTTCAAATGATGCACTTTTTAACATTCCTGATTTTGTTAAAGCTTCTCCAGTACCTCTAGCAGTTCCATCCCATCCACCACCAGCACCACCACCAATTACGAAGTGAATTTTATCAATCGCGATTGAACTAGTTGTAGTTGCTGAGAATAATAGGATTGCTGAGAATAATACTGAAACTATTTTTTTAATGTTTGTCATTATTTTCCCTCTATTAGTTTTTTTTGATACTTAATAAATATTTAGAACTAATGTCTAATAATAATGTTAGTATTGTTCTATTCAGTAGAACATGTTATTCTATTTGATAGAATAATTATGAAATCTAATAAAAATGTTATTGGTGTTGATGCAGTAAACAAAGCTTTAGAAATTTTAAACTGTTTCACAGAAAAAAATGAGTCTCTATCTATAACTAAAATAGCAAACATAACTGGAGATCATAAAAGTAGAATTTCAAGAATATCAAAGTCGCTTGAAAATTTTGGATATATTAGAAAAATAAGAAATGGAGAATTTAAAATCGGCCACTCTATTTCAAGATTATATGAAATTTACGATAGTAGTTTTAATTTAAAAAATTCTATTAAATCTGAATTAGATTTCATTTCAGGCAAAACAAATGAAACAGCTAGTTTTTTTGTAAAACAGAAAGAATCAAGAGTATGTATTCAAACTAGTGAACCAAAAAAAATAATCAAACACTCAATTCAAATTGGAGTTAAGAAACCCCTTAATACAGGATCAAGCGGACATATCTTATCTGCCTATCATGATTTACTAATAGAAAATAAAGAAACAATTTTAAAGCAAGGATATTCTATGTCTTTTGGGGAAAGAGATAGAGAAATAGCATCTATATCGGTTCCAATATTTAGAACTAAGAAACAATTTTTAGGAGCTTTAACGTTAACTGGACATATCTCTAATTTTAATAAAAAAAACTGTTTAAATTTTCTAAATATTCTTAGATCTTCTAAAATAAAAATTGAAAAGAATTTAATTCGAAATATATAATGTTAAATTTAATGTTATAAATTAACTTAACGGCCAAGGTAATTCTACGTAAGACTGCAGTATGCCTGGCGGAAAATCCATTACCATAAAGTGAGATACTATTCCTAAAAAAATCCAAACAAACAAACCACTTAACAAACTAAAATTTAAACTTTTCTTTGCAATTTTTTTCAAAAATATAAAAACAAAAAGACCAATTGAAATATAAAAACCGATAAATACAGATAAAAATAATGGAGATATAAACCAAAAAATTGTTAGCCATTGACTTCTAATTTTGGGATCTTGTCCAATTAAATTTTCAGTGTCATGAAAAACTTTAGCACCACTATTTCCAAAGTACATTTGGGCTCCAATAATAGAACAAAAAATACTTAAAAATATACCAATACTTATAGGAAAAACTTTTCCTAAATACTGTAAATGATCTGTTACAAAAATCGTATAAACACCAATAAAAGCTAAAATTAAAAGAAACATCCATTGAGATTTAGTTTTAGTATTTATTAATTTAGAATTCTGATTTGCCAATTGATCTTTTTTATTAATAATCTTTATTCCTGAATAAATAGAAAAAACTGATACTAAAATTAAGACTAAGAAAATTGGTCTAGTGAATAATTCAGTAAATTCATAAAATTGCATAGTTTGGTATAAATAGGTTTCGATACTATCACTTAAAACAAAACCAATCATTAAAGCTACTCTAGAGTAATCATATCTCTTCATAAAAACTGCCATTACTCCAATAAATGTTGCAAAAATTAAATCACCCCAAGACCTAGTAGAGTTAAATATTGCAAACAAAATTAAAGAAATTAAAAAAGGTGCGAGTACAGTAAAGTTAATTGTTGTTAGTTTTGAAATTGGTTTTGCCATTGCAACGCAAATTATTGCACCAAAAATATTAGCAACAGCTAGTGACCAAATAATTGTATAAATAAGATCAAGCTGTGTATCAATCATTTGAATACCAGGATCAACACCTAACAATATCAAGCCACCCATTAAAATTGCTGTTCCACCTGAACCAGGAATTCCAAATAACAATGTTGGAACTAGCGCTCCACCTTCTTTAGAATTAGAGCTAGACTCTGGACCTATTACTCCTCGAATGTCACCATTACCAAAATTTTCATTATCTTTAACAGTAGTTTTTGCATGACTATAACTTATCCAATCAATACAAGATCCACCTATACCTGGAATTAATCCTATAAAACTTCCAATAAAAGAACATCTTAAAACTAAAAATTTGTTCTTTAAAAAATCTTTTAAACCTTTAAGCCACCCTGATTTTTCAAGCTCAGCTTTTTCTGAAACTGCTTTATTTGATCTTAATAACTCAACTATTTCCGGAAACGCAAATATAGATATTGCAACAACCATCAAATGAATTCCGCCTCCTAAATACATAACCATAGGATTTTGTACCTCTAGCATAGTACTAAAATCTAACCTATATTCTGAGCTTGCAGGAGATATACCGATACATCCTACAATCATACCAAGACAAGCTGCTGCTAAACCCTTAAAAATACTAGAACCTGTTAATGTGCCAACAACTGAAATTCCAAAAATTGCAAGCATCAACATTTCACCAGTTCCAAATGCTAATATAATTGGTTTAGCTATTTGAATGATTGCAGTAAGTATTACTGCACCAAACAACCCACCAAATAAAGATGAAAAAAATGCTGCAGATAATGCACGAGCAGCTTGGCCTTTTTTTGCTAATGGAAACCCATCCATTACAGTTGCTTGAGCAGAAACTGATCCTGGAACACCTATTAATACAGCTGGAAATGTATCAGACGTTGCAACAACAGACATTAAACCCATCATCATTGCAATTCCAGATACTGGCTCCATTCCAAAAACAAATGGCAACAATAAAGATAAACCAACTGTACCACCAAATCCTGGTATAACCCCAACAACTAAACCTATTAGAACTCCTAAAATTAAAAAAAATAGTGAAGGTCCTGAAAGGATAGTTGCTAATGCGGAAAATAAAGCTTCTAACATAAAAATATTCTATAAAAAAAAAGGGAGCATTGCTCCCTTTTTCTTAAATTATTTATAAAATTATTACTTAGTGTTTTTCCACTCTTGTAAAAATTTTGCTGATTTTGAATCAACTGATGTTGCTTTCTTTAATGAAGATTTTAAAGTTTTTGAACCAGTTACTTGATCATATTTACCAAGTTTACTATTTAAAACTTTCATTGCGTCAGGATCATTTACAATCGCTGCAGCAGCATCTTGCCAAGCTTTTACAACATCTCTTTTAGCTGATTTTGGAAGCATCACATATTTTTGTGTTGCAAACCCTGCATAAAATAATGCAGTCCAAGATTTAGCTTCAGTTCCTGAAAATTTATTACCTGTTACAGCTTCATAAACTTCTGGAAATGATGGAAGATCTGGGAAATTAGGATCTCTTGCAACTTTACCGTCAACTGGAGCGCCCCAAGTCATTACAGCAACCATCTCACCTTTTTCAACTAAAGGCTTAACATGTTTTAAGTAAGAAGCCGTTGTTTGGTAATCAATAGTTGTTTCACCTCTAAGAATAGCAGCTCTACCAGCTTTTCTTCCTTTCATACCATAAACAACATTTACATCCATATCTAACATATCAAATGCAAGAATTGGTACAGCGTCTAAAGAAGTTTTACCTTGTGATCCATAAACTAATTTTGATCCTTTTAATTTATCAAAATCTTTTATGATATCAGTAACACCCATATCTTTTCTTACATAAACAACTCCACCTGTTCCACTTGCAAACACAGGTTTCATATTTTTGTATTGATATCTAACTCTTTCATCTTTAAAGATGAATGGTAATTGTACAGAACCAGAAGTTCCAAATACAACTAAACCATCTTTATCTTTACCATGTTCAGCAAAGTATTTGTTAGATGCACCAATTGCTTTTCCATCTGTTACGTTTTTAACAACTACAGTTGGATTGCCTGGTAAATTTTTACTAAACGCAGGACCAATTGCTCTAGCCCAAGCATCTGAACCACCACCTGCTTTAAATGGTATCCATAAAGTTACAGTCTTTCCAGAATAGTCTACTGCTAGAGCAGCAGAAGTAGTTATTATTAATGCAGCTAACGCTGTAATTAGTTTTTTAATCATAATATTCTCCTCTATAAAAAGTTAGGTTACTTTGACAAGCTGACAAGAAACTGACAAAATCATTACTATGAAAGTGCTTATAATTGAGGATTCAGAAGAGTTTTCTAAATCTTTATTAGATTTTTTTAATTATGATGGCCATAGTACGGACTTTGCACCAAATTTATCTTCAGCTTATGATTATCTAGCAGTTTCTAAATTTGATATAATTTTATTAGATATAATGTTGCCTGACGGTGATGGAAGGGATTTTTTAAAGAAAATAAGAAAACAAAACATAACAATACCAGTAATAGTTATGACAGCCAGATCAGAAGTATCAGATAAAATTGACTTGTTAGATATAGGTGCTGATGATTATATTATTAAACCATTTGATTTAAATGAACTTGAGGCAAGATGTAGAGCAGTCTTGAGAAGACAAAGTGGGCAAAATCAAACTTATTTAAAATTTAAAAATTTATCGCTCTATCCTCTTTTAGCTAAAATTGAAATTTCAGGGAAACCAACAAGTTTAAGAAATCGAGAATTAAGATTATTGGAAATATTTTTTAATTCTCCAAAAATTTTTTTTACTAATGAGCAATTAATTGATCGTCTATTCTCAATTTCTGAAACAGTTTCAGAAAATGCTATTGAAGTTTATATTGCAAGGTTAAGAAAAAAAATAAAAAATAGTCAAGCTAAGATCGAAAATATTCGAAGTATTGGATATAGATTAATAGAAAAATGATTTCATTTACATCAGATAATTTTTCTTTAAAAAACAGATTGTTAATTCAACTAAGTATAATTGCAGCTATTTTATCTATAATTATCTTTATTGGTATACGTACTCTTGTTAATCAAACTCTAACTACTACGCAAGATAGTCTATTAAAAGCTTCAGTAAGTTCAATAGTAGAAGGTGTTAGAGTGGGTAAAAATGATATTTACTTAATATGGCCATTTGAAACATTTTCAACATTAGGTAAGCTTGGGGAAGATCGTATATTTTATAGACTTGATAAAAACAATGAGTTTCTTATTGGTTATAGTAAATTTCCAAAATCAGAAATTTATGGAAATTTAAATAAACCATATTTTAAAACTATAGATTATAAAAAAAAGAATATAAGAACTGTTTCTATAAAACATCTATTTACTATTAAAGGTAAACCTACAGAAATTTATATAACAGTTGGACAAACCCAAAATTTTCAATTTAATATTTTAAAAGATGTAACTACAAATATACTTATCATAGTTTTTATTTTTTTTATCATCTCTATTTTTTTATCATTTATCACAACATCTCTTGCACTAAGACCTGTCAATCTATTAGCAAAAGAAGTCAAAGAACGAGGCCCTCATGATTTACAAGAAGTAAAACATCCATCACCAAAAGAGCTTAAACCACTGCTTAACTCTTTGAATAGATTTATTAAAAGATTACAAAACTCATTAAATAAGACTGAAATTTTTATAGCAGAAGCTGCTCATCACATAAAAACTCCACTAACTGTAGTAAAATCAGAAAGTGAATTAGCTTTAAGAAAGTCAAAAACGCCAGAAAATAGAGTTCATTTAAGAAATATTATTAGATCAGTAGATCAGACAAGTAGATCATCAATACAATTACTAGAACACGCTATGGTAACGTACAGAGCAGAAAAAAAACAGATAGAGACGTGTAATATAAATCAAATAATTTATAAAATTGTAGATAATTACAGGCCTGCAGCTAATTTAAGAGATATTAATATTAAAGTTAATTTATTAACTAATGATAATACTGAAATTTTATTAGATAGAATATTGCTTGAAGTTACTTTAAGAAATTTAATTGATAATGCTATTAAGTACTCCCCAATTGAAAAAACTATAAATATAAAAAGTATTACTAATAATAATGAATATATAATTTTTATAGAAAATGTTTCTTTAAATATAGTTAAAATTAATAAAAAAAAATTATTAAAAAGATTTGTAAGAGGTAAAAACCATAAGAACATAATTGGAACTGGTTTAGGACTTGCAATTGTATCGGAAGCAGTTAGTGCTCTAAGGGGTAAATTTGATATTAAAATTAGAAATAAAAAAACATTATTAGCAAGTGTACTCTTGCCATTAAAATAATTTATTGTTTTGTTTCCATCCAAGAAGATAAATACTCATAAGTTGGTCCATTGAGAGTTGAGGCTTTTCTAAGAGCAGTATCCAAATTTTCATCTATAATTTGTTTATAATTACCAAGTTTTTTATTAATTGCACGCATTGTCTCTAGATCATTTACAATTTGTGCTGAGGCTTTTATCCATGATTTTACAACATCATCGGCCGCAGATTTGGGCAAAACAATAAATTTTTGTGTAGCAAAACCTGCGTTAAATAAAACTTGCCATGCATCAAAAGCCTCTTTGTTTTTGTTCTCTATAACTTTTTCATACACTTCAGCAAATGAAGGTAAGTCTGGGAAATTTGGATCTCTTTTTATTTGCCCATTTATTACAGATCCCAAAGTCATTAATGGTATCATTTCATTATTTTCTACTAATGGCTTAACATGTTTTAAGTATGATGCAGTTGTTTGATAATCAATTGTTGTTTCTCCTCTTATGATGGCTGCTCTCCCAACCTTTCTTCCCTTCATGCCATATACAATATTTACATCTAATCCAAGCATATCAAATGCTAATGCCGGAATAGCGTCAAGAGAGTTGACGCCTTGTGACCCAAAAACCAAAGAAGTTGATTTTAATTTTTTAAAATCTTTAATTATATTATTTATACCCATATCTTTTCTGATATAGACAACACCTCCCGTTCCACTACCAAAAACAGGTATCATATTTTTATAATCATATCTCACTCTTTCATCTCTAAATAAATAAGGTAATTGTACTGAACCAGATGTTCCAAAAACAACTAGTCCATCTTTGTCATTACTGTGTTGAGAAAAATATTTATTTGAAGCACCTAATATTCCACCTTCTGTTACATTTTGAACTATAACTTTGGGGTTTCCAGGTAAGTTTTTACTGAACGCTGGACCAATTGCTCTTGCCCATGCATCAGTTCCTCCACCTGCTTTGAATGGAATCCAAATAGTGACTGTTTTATCAGAATAATCTATAGCGTAAGCTGAGGATATTGTTGCAAGAACTAGTAATAATACTGTTAATATTTTATTGATCATTTTTAAATATTACCATTAAAAGACCAAATTAGGATAATTTAGCAGCATATTTTCCAGCTATTCTTCCAAAAACAGAACCTGACATTAACCCACTACCACCCGGATAATTTAAATAAAATATACCACCGACCATTTCGCCTGCTGCATACAAGCCTTTGATTGGTTTTTTTCTATTATCTAATACTTCGCATTTGTTATTTATTTTCAAACCCCCAAAAGTAAAAGTAATACCGCATGTAACTCCAAAAGCATAAAAAGGACTTTTATCAATTTTATTTGCCCAGTTAGATTTATTTATTTTTAAACCTTTGGTATTTTTTCCATCTTTAATTGTTGGATCAAACTTTACTTTAGTATTAACACTTTGATTGTATTTTAAAATTGTGCTCAGTGCTTTATTGGCGTTAACACCTTTGAGTTTTTTTACAAGATCTTCTAAAGAATTTGCTTTTACTTTAGTAGCTGATTTTACATCATATTCATTATAGAGCATTGGCCTTACTTTTTGATCAAAGATTTGCCAAGCAAATTGTTTTGGTTGCTTAATTACTTCTCTTCCAAATTTTGCGTATGTATAATTTCGAAGATCCTCACCTTCATCTACAAATCTTTCGCCGTTAGCATTTAATACAATTCCCCATGGATAACTTATTTTTCTATATTTAGCTGCAATTTTAAGGTCACTAAACTTTGGACCATTCATATCATGAAAAACGGCATGACAACCATTCCATTCACCATAACGAGCTGCATCATGTTCAAAAGCCATATTTAATCCGTCACCTGTATTATGTTTAGTGCCTCTTACTTTAGCTTTATCCCAACCTTTTCCTAGGTATTTAGACCTCATTTTGGAATTTGCTTCAAAACCACCACAAGCAAGAATTACAGAATTACATAAAATTAATTCTTTATTACCTTTATTTAGAACTCCAATACCTTTGATTTGGTTATTCTTTTTTATTAATTTTTTTGCTGCAACGTCATATTTAATCTCTATTCCATTTTTTTTTACAATATTAGTTAGCGATTTTACCAAACCTTCACCTTGATTTTTAACTTCTAATGTTAGACCACCCCAATATTTTGTTACACCATTAACTACAAAAGATTGTTTCCCTTTTATTGGTACAAATTTCAAACCCTTTTTACTTAACCAATAAATTACTTCGTGACTATCATTTACTAATATTTTTGAAAGTTTTTTATCTGTCTTATTTTTAGTAACTTTGATCATGTCATCATAAAAACTTCTTTTAGGATATTTTCCGTAATCAATTTTTTTTGACTGCTTTAATTTGGGAATAATTTTTTTTAAATCTGAAAAATTTTTATAAGCAAAACGATAAGAGCCATTTGTATATCTGCTATTTCCACCAGCTTCTTTTTTGGAAGCTTTTTCTATTATTAAAACTTTTTTAGCCCCATTATCTCTTGCAGATAATGCAGCACAAAGAGCGGCATTACCGCTACCCACTACAACAATATCATATTTTTCCATATATGATTTTTTATAAAATTTTAAATTCATTTTAATTTGATATACTTACAAGAAGCTGACACAAAAAATAATTTAAAATATTATCTAATTATGATTATTTTTAAAAATGATTGATGAAATAAAAAATATTATCAAACAGAGCTATTTAGCCCTAATTATTGGTACCATTGGAGGATTAATCGCTTCTATCATTAACATGCCATTACCTTGGTTGCTAGGACCTTTGTTGTCAAATTTGCTTTTATCTTTTACAAAAATTAAAATCACTTTTTCAAAAAAACTTCTTGGTCCCATCTTTTTAATAATAGGAATTATTATGGGAGGAACCTTAAATGTTTCTTTACTTTATAAAATACATTTATGGATATTTTCATCCTTGTCTATGATTGTTTACGTTTTTATCAGCACAATTATAATAACTTTTTATTTTTTAAAAGTTTGTAAATTTGAAAAAATGAATGCAATATTAGCTGCATTACCAGGAGCTTTTGTTCCAATCTCTGCTGCATTATTAGAATTAAAAAACAATAATAACAAAAGAGTTTTGGTTCCTCAGGCAACAAGGGTAATTTTTATTGTATGTATGCTTCCTGTGATTTTTATTTATCAAATGGGTGATGCTGAAATACAAGGCTTGAGAAATCAAAATATTTATGATCTTAAATATTTTATTGAAATAGTGCTTGTGTGTTTTGGCTGCTATATTTTTACTTTATTTCTAAAAAAATTTAATATTCCATCCTCTACTCTATTATCGGGTATGATTATTTCAGGTATTTTGTATACACTCGAAATTGTTAACGCAAGATTTCCAGATATATTTATTAATATATCTTTTATATTTTTAGGTACTGCCTTAGGAAGCAGATTGAATGGATTGAAGATAAAGGAATTGTTATTTTATATTTTTCATGGAGTAGTTATAACAATAATTTTAATGACATTAGCAGCTTTTGCATCTTATTTTCTTGAAATTGCTTTTGGGTTTGATTTTTTACCAACCTTTTTAAGTTTTGTGCCTGGGGGTATACATGAAATGGTTATAATAAGTGTAGCTTACAACATAGATCCTATATTTGTTAGTTATCATCATTTCTTAAGAATAATATTAATTGTACTTTTGATTCCATTTATAATAAAAAAATTTAACCATAATGAATGATCAAATTAAAATTCCATGCATGTTTATTAGAGGTGGTACTTCTAGAGGTCCTTATTTTTTAAAAAGTGATCTCCCCAGTGACATAATTAAAAGAGATAAAATTTTACTAGCAGCTATGGGCTCACCAGATCTAAGACAAATTGATGGTCTAGGAGGAGCTGAGCCTGTTAAAAGTAAAGTTGCAATTATAGATAAATCTTCAGAAGAAGGTATTGATATAGATTATTATTTTGCCCAAGTAAAAATAGATAAACCTATAGTCGATACGAAACCTTCTTGTGGAAATATTCTTGTTGGAGTTGGTCCTTATGCAATTGAAAAAGGATTAGTTGAGGCAAAAAATGGTGAAACATCAATCATTGTTAGAGATAAAAATACAGGCATGAAGATTGAACAAATTGTTCAAACTCCAAATAAAGAAGTCCAATATGATGGAAATTTCAAAATAGATGGTGTTCCTACTCCTGGATCACCAATTAAACTTAAGTTTTTAGATATAATTGGTTCACAAACAAATAAACTTTTTCCATCAGGAAACAAAATTGATGAAATAGATAACATAAAATTTACTCTTATTGATTGCGCAGTACCAATGGTTATTTTTAAGGCTACTGATTTAGGTTTGAAAGGATCAGAAAGTTTTGAAGAGTTAAATGAAAACAAAACACTTATTGAAAAAATGAATACAATAAGGATTAAAATTGCAAAAAAAGTAGGATTGGGAGATGTAACTAATTCTGTTTTACCTAAAACTGCAATTGTTATAAAGCCTGATCAAGCAGACATCAAATCAAGATACTTTATGCCATGGGATTGCCATCCTGCTTATGCGGTAACCGGCTCTATGGCTTTGTTAGGTGCTTGTAAATCTAAAGATACAATTTGTTCTGAATTCTATGATAATTATTCTGACAGTGGTGAATTCGAAATCGAACATCCATCAGGAAAACTTAAAATTAAGTTCAATATAGTTTATGAGAACGAAAATATTAAAGATATTAATGTCATTTCTACCAGAAATGCAAGATTGATAATGTCTGGTGATGTTTATATTAAAAAAAGTTTAATAGATTAATTAAGTTTTTTCGACAACTTTTCAAAAACTTTTTCTGCTGACAGCTTAGATAACTCTGGAGCTTGTATTGCTTTAAAATTTTCTCTCTCAATACTAACTTTAAATGGAGTTGTGTGAGATCCAAATAATGCAATTCCTTTTGATCCTAAGTGTGCGGTCATATGAGCAGGTCCTGTATCATTTGCAATAACAAATGAACTTTCTTTAATCAAGCTTGCAAGTTGAGAAATATCTAAAGCTTTACCTTTATCTAAAATTGAAATGGCATTAATGTTTTTT
>Ga0129324_10002457_pt1 | contig 11366 bp, 7 predicted proteins | sample CPBDNA_7_FD_96879 | JGI IMG/M metagenome (GOLD analysis project Ga0129324, IMG submission 96879) | Freshwater to marine salinity gradient microbial communities from Chesapeake Bay, USA - CPBay_Spr_15_0.2_DNA | ecosystem: Environmental > Aquatic > Marine > Coastal | place: USA: Chesapeake Bay... | reverse complement strand
GTTGCAACGACAAAATCCTTCTCAACCGCTGCCAAAAAATCTTCGCCATAATTTGTAATTGTATTTGTGGCATCTGGGATGGAATTCTTTGCAGCATAAGAATGGACAAAGTAAAAGGATTGATCTTCTACCCCTTTAAAGAGTTTGGAATTATGCGCAGGTGCAACGCTGTTCCAGCCCATGTGTGGAAGAACTGGAGCTTTCAATTCACTTACCTTTCCAGGTAAAACTCCGAGCCCTTGGGTCTCTTTTTTCTCGCTACTTGATTGGAAAAGTATCTGCATCCCAACACAGATTCCAAAAATTGGACGTGCCTTTGCTACTCGATCTGCAATTATCTCTACGCCACCAACCTGAGCCAGTTGCTCCATGCATGCCGCAAAGGCACCGACTCCGGGAACAATTAGAGCCGAGGCTTCGCTACAAGTTTTTGCATCACGAGTCACTACGACATTTGCTGATGCGACTTCGAACGCTCGCTGTGCCGACCGCAAATTCCCAGAACCATAATCGAGAATTGCAATCAAAGAACGCCTTTCGTCGATGGAATCCCACTTACTCGATTGTCAATTGCACATGCATCGCGAAGCGCTCTAGCAACTGCCTTGAATTGCGCTTCGAAAACGTGGTGAGCATTGCGCCCTTCCAAAACTCGAACGTGTAGAGCAATACGTGCTTCAGCGACAATTGATTCCCAAATATGTCGGCCCAGTGTTGTGTCGAAAGTTCCGATGAGTTCAACAATTTCAGGTTGGCGGTGCACTAGATATGGTCTTCCAGATAGATCTACTGCTGCCTGAACCAAAACTTCATCAAGTGGGACCATGGCATCACCGAAGCGACGAATTCCTGATTTGTCTCCCAGCGCTTCACGTAGCGCTTGCCCAAAAGCAAGTGAGGTATCTTCAACGGTGTGGTGAGAATCGACATCAACATCGCCCTTAGTCTTTACGGTTAAATCAAAGCCTGCATGCTTTCCGAGTTGCGAGAGCATGTGGTCAAAAAATGGAACACCAGTATCAATATCTATCGCACCAGTTCCATCTAAATTGATTTTTACATCAACGCTAGATTCCTTCGTCTGGCGAGCTACGTGCGCTGTTCTCATCCTTCTCCTCTTTACCGTTTACCTTTGTTGATCAACTAATGTCGATGAACTAATTATGACCTAAGAGCGGCAATAGCCGTTAGAAATTCATCATTCTCGCTAGGCAATCCGATAGTTACTCTTAAATAACCACTGAGTCCAACATCTCTGACAAGAATTCCAGCCGCCATTAATGACTCCCAGGCAGTTTTGGAATCCCCTTTGAATCCACTGAAGAGTAAGAAGTTGGCACTGCTCGGCGATACTTTAAAACCTAATTTTGTAAGTTGGGCTGCTACTCGATCGCGTTCAGCGATTAGCGCATCAACTTCTGCAAGCAGCGCTTTTGAATTATCCAGCGCTACCAAGGCAAGTGCCTGGGTAGTAGAGCTTAGGTGGTAGGGCAATCTGGTTACGAGCATCGCATCAACAACCGCTTCATTACAAACTGCATATCCAACTCGGGCACCTGCAAATGCAAATGCTTTACTCATGGTTCTGACGACCACAACATTTGGATATTGAGCAATTAAATTTACCGCCGACATTTCCTTTGAAAATTCAGCATAAGCTTCATCAACAACTAGTAAGCCCTTGATTTCGCGACAAGCAATCGCAAGTTCTTCGAGGTCTGCATAAGGGGTTGATGTTCCAGTTGGGTTATTTGGGGTCGTAATAAAAGTTATTCCTGGCTCTTTCTCTGAAATCATTTTGATTGATTTTTTAATATCTAAATTGAACGAGGCTTCGCGGTCACCTGAAATCCAATTTGTTCCCGTGGCTTTTGCAATCAATGGATGTACGGAATACGAAGGCGTAAATCCAAGTGCTCTCCTACCACCACATGCCAGCATCAGGGTCTGTAAAATTTCATTACTACCATTAGCGGCCCAAATATTTCTGGAACCGAAAACATTACCTGCGCTCTTACTTAGGTATTTGCCTAGCGCTTCGCGCAGAGCAACTGCATCACGATCTGGATAGCGATTTAGGTTTTCTAACACCTTAGGAAGTGCTTCGAGCATCTCGGCTACAACTTTTTTCGGTAAGTCATATGGATTTTCATTTGTGTTCAGAGCTCGAACGCCAGAAATTTGTGGCGCTCCGTATGGTTTTAGATCTACAAGTTCGCTGCGGATTGGAAGCCAGCTTGGCCAGGCCTGGTTATTTTCCATCGCTATTACTTCTTACCTTCAAAGCGTGCATTCATAGCTTCACCATGTGCTGGTAAATCTTCCGAGTTAGCTAATGTGATTACATTTGCTGCAATTTCATTGAAAGCGCTCTCGTCATATTCAACAAAACTTACGCCCTTGAGAAAAGTTTGAACTGAGAGCCCGCTTGAATGACATGCGCAACCGCCAGTAGGTAGAACATGGTTTGAACCAGCAGAATAATCTCCTAAGGAAACTGGTGTGAATCGACCAATGAATACTGCACCAGCATTTCTAATTTGCTTCGAGACTTGCTTTGAATTAATTGTTTGAATCTCAAGGTGCTCGGCACCATAAGCATTTGCTACATCAACGCCTTGGTCGATCGAATCAACGAGCACAATTGCTGATTGCTTTCCGGAGAGCGCGGTTCGAATTCGCTCTTCGTGCTTAGTCTTTGAGACTTTTATACCTAAATCAACCTGCACCGCTTCAGCCAATTTTGGTGAATCTGTAATCAAAATTGCCGCTGCAATAACATCGTGTTCAGCCTGACTTATTAAATCCGCAGCGACCTCATTGGCATTAGCGCTCTGGTCGGCAATTATCGCGACTTCGGTAGGTCCCGCTTCTGAATCAATTCCGACTAAGCCACGCAATGCTCGTTTAGCAGCGGCCACATAAATATTTCCAGGCCCAGTTACTACATCAACGCTTTCACAAACTTCTTCGACACCGTAAGCAAACATCGCAATAGCTTGCGCTCCTCCGATTGCATAAACCTCGGTAATACCAAGCAGCGCACATGTGGCAAGAATTGTTCTGTTGGGAAGGCCACCATTTTCGATTTGTGGTGGTGAAGCAACAGCGATGCTGGCGACTTTAGCGATTTGAGCCGGAACTACATTCATGATTACTGAACTTGGATATACCGCGCGACCGCCTGGAACATAAAGTCCAACTCGATCTACCGGTATTTGTTTGTGAGTTACTTCTCCACCTGCAACAACTTGCGTAAATATCTCACTTCTTAATTGATCAGTATGAGCTTTTGTGACTCTGCGAATTGCCTCTTCTAGCGCTAGCCTGACATCAGAATCTAGCGAATCGAGTGCGGATTTAATTTCAGCTATCGGAACTCGGATTGATTTTGGACGAACACCGTCCAACTTTTCGCATAAATCTAAGAGTGTAGATTCTGAACCACTCTTTACGCTCTGCAGAATCGGCTCGATACTTATTAGCGCCGCTTCGATATCTAGTTCTGCGCGAGGCAGTTCGGTTCGATATCCCAATTTCGATAAAGATCGGCCACGAAGATCAACAGTTCTAATGGCAGTGGGATTCACTCGCCAATTCTAATCTAAACCAGACAGTCGGGGCCGAGAATTGCCTTGAGGTCAGCGCTCAAACTTGGCGATGCGGTAACTCTCAGATCATCGCCGATTTTCATAACCAGGCTCTTGCGACCATCGTCAAGTTTCAGATGGACTTCTCGTTTTCCGGGATGAGACCTGAGAATTTCTTTTATTCGGTCTACAACTGGTGGTGTGCAGCGAACCGTATCCATAGAAATTATTAGCGGTCCAGTTGGGGCAAGTGAGATATCGGGTGTTGATAAATCCAGGGCCATAATCTTGACCTGCTCTTCGCGCTTATCTACTCGTCCCCTAATTATCACGATTCGATCTTCTACGAGATTCATGGAGTGTTGAGTGTAGGAGTTTGAAAAGAACATAACATCTACTGCGCCCTCGAGATCTTCGATAGTAACAATCGCCCACGAATCTCCACGTCTTGAAACCTTACGTTGAATCTGTGTGATTAGTCCACCAATTGTCACGACCTGTTCGTGGCCGATTGATTCATCATTTACCTGGCTAATTGGCATATCTGTAGAGGATCGAAGTAAGTGCTCTACTCCTAATAACGGATGGTCTGAAACATAAAGCCCGAGCATCTCCCGCTCGTAACTCAGTAGTAGAGCTTTCTCCCACTCTTGATTTGGAATTTCAATCTCTACATTTGTAATCGAAGAAGATTGCGAAGACATTCCACTGCCAAATAGATCAAATTGTCCGATTGACTCAGCTCGCTTTGCTTCCATGACTGAATCAATCGCCTCGAGATAAATCAGGGTCAGACCCTTGCGAGGGTGGTTTAGCGAATCAAAAGCGCCACCTTTGATTAAAGATTCAATGGTCTTCTTATTGCAAACATTTGCGTCGACCTTGGTTAAGAAATCTCCAAAGGATTCGTAGCGGCCAGAAGCTTTGCGATTTGCAACAATCGAAGCCACGACATTTTCCCCGACATTTCGGATAGCTGTTAACCCAAAGCGAATGTCATTGCCCAGTGGTGTGTAATCAGATTGAGATTCATTTACATCCGGTGGCAATACTTTAATTCCCATCCGACGGCATTCATTCAAATAGAGAGCGCTCTTATCTTTATCATCTCTGACCGAAGTAAGAAGCGCAGCCATATATTCGGTTGGATAGTTTGCCTTTAAATATCCAGTCCAATACGAGACCATTCCATATCCTGCGCTATGTGCCCGGTTAAATGCGTAGTCCGAGAATGGAATAAGCGTTTCCCATAATTTATCGATGGCCGATTTCGAGAATCCGTTATCAGTCATACCCTTCTCAAAATTTACATACTCCTTATCAAGAATGTCCTTGTTCTTCTTACCCATCGCTTTTCGTAGAAGATCTGCGCGACCAAGACTAAATCCAGCAACCTTCTGTGCAATCGCCATAACCTGCTCTTGATAAACAATAAGCCCGTAGGTATCCCCCAATATTTCAGAGAGCGCATCCACTAATTCAGGGTGGATCGGGACAACTTCCTGTCTTTTATTTTTGCGATCTGCATAATCATTGTGTGCATTTACGCCCATCGGTCCCGGGCGATATAAAGCAATAACTGCAGATATATCTTCGAAAGAATCCGGATTCATCTGCCGAAGCAGGGCTCGCATAGGTCCACCGTCAAGCTGGAATACCCCGAGTGTTTCACCGCGTCCAAGTAATTGATATGTCTTTGTGTCATCAAGAGTTAGCGTTGCAAGATCTACATCAATTCCCTTATTTGCCTTTATATTCGATAAACAATCATCTAAGACTGAGAGATTTCGCAGTCCCAGAAAATCCATCTTCAACAGACCGATAGATTCACACGCGCCCATATCGAATTGCGTGATTATTGCGCCATCAGCTTCGCGGCGATGAATTGGAATCACATCTAACAGTGGTTCTTTACTTAGAATCACGCCTGCAGCGTGAACACCCCACTGGCGCTTCAAGCCCTCTAGTCCACGAGCAGTATCAACAATTCGCTTTGAATCTGGATCTAAATCATATAAAGATCTGAATTCTCCAGCTTCACCATAGCGTTCATCCGTTGTATCGAATACTCCAGCAAGTGAAATATCTTTACCCATAACAGATGGTGGCAACGCTTTAGTTAATTTGTCACCGATCGCATATGGGTAACCAAGAACTCTGGTTGAATCCTTAAGAGCTTGCTTCGATTTAATCGTGCCGTAAGTAATGATTTGTGCAACGCGGTCTTCGCCATACTTTTGGGTGGCGTAAGCAATCATTTCAGAGCGTCTTCTTTCATCGAAATCTAAATCAATATCTGGCATCGAAATACGTTCTGGATTTAGAAAACGCTCAAAGAGAAGTCCGTGTTTGATTGGGTCTAGCGCTGTGATGCCAAGCGCATAAGAAACCAACGAACCAGCCGCTGAACCACGACCTGGACCAACTCGAATACCAACACTTCTGGCATGCGAACATAAGTCAGATACAACTAAGAAGTAACCAGGGAAACCCATCTTGATCATTACATCTAATTCATAATTTAAACGTTCTTGATATGCGGCATCCACCTTGCCATCTAATCTTGCAAGCAAACCCTTGTTCGCCTCTTTGCGCAACCAAGAATCTTCGGTTTCGCCAGCTGGGACGGAATACTGTGGTAAGAGATTTTCATTTTCGCGCATCTTTATATTGCAGCGCTCGGCTACGAGAAGAGTGTTATCACAAGCCTGCGGAATATCAGCGAAAAGTTTCCGCATTTCAGCTGCACTCTTTAAATAGAATTCGTTATTATCAAATTTGAATCGCTTAGGATCTGCCAGTGTTGAGCCAGACTGAACGCAGAGCAGCGCCTCATGAGAAGCAGCATCCGCATGATTTGTATAGTGCAAATCATTTGTTGCAAGTAATGGCAATCCAAGTTCTTTGCCTAGTTTTAGTAAATCTGATTTAACTCTGGTTTCAATATCTATTCCGTGATCCATAACTTCCAAATAAAAATTATCGGCACCGAAGATATCCCGAAATTCACTTGCGGCAGCTATCGCCTCTTTATATGCACCCATACGAAGCCGAGTCTGAATTTCACCGCCCGGACAACCTGTTGTTGCAATTAGACCACTTGCATATTTTGAAAGTAAATCTCGATCCATCCGTGGTTTGTAGTAATAACCTTCAAGGGAGGCGAGTGAAGAGAGTTTAAAAAGATTAGAAAGCCCAACGTTGTTCTCCGCAAGAATCGTCATGTGGGTATATGCGCCACCGCCCGAGACATCATCTTCGCCGCCATCGGCCCACTTAACGCGTCTCTTTTCAAATCTTGATTCTGGAGCTACATAAGCTTCAATCCCAATAATTGGTTTTACGCCTGCAGCATTGGCCTTCTTGTTAAATTCATAGGCGCCGAAAACATTTCCGTGATCTGTAATCGCAATTGCTGGCATTCCCTCTTTTGCAACTTGCGAAACCAATTCATCAACCCGAGCAGCTCCATCGAGCATCGAATACTCGGTATGAACATGTAGGTGGACGAAGCCTGGATCTGCGGACATTTAGGTGAGATTACTACTGCGCTTCAGGGAGTTGGCCCTTGGCCAATATTTCTAGGCAGCGTGTCAGGTCTGGCGGATATTCCGAGAAGAAAGCAATCTCGGAGCCCGAGGATGGGTGAATAAATTTCAACTCGCGGGCGTGAAGCCAAGGTCGAACAATTTGTAGGCGCTCTGCAATTGTGTGGTCTGCGCCGTAAGTCATGTCCCCAACCAATGGATGGCGAAGCGCCGAAAAGTGAACTCGAATCTGATGCGTGCGACCAGTCTCTAACTCAATCTCCAGCAACGATACTGCTGGAAAGAATTCAAGTGCTTTGTAATGCGTAATGCTTGGTTTTCCATCTGCAACTACTGCAAATCGATAATCCTCTCTTGGATGGCGATCGATAGGTGCATCAATTGTTCCTTCAGTTGGATCCATATGACCTTGGACTAGTGCGTGATAAACCTTAGTGACGGTTCGGTCGCGAAATTGCTGCTTCAAATTGCTGTATGAATTTTCATTCTTTGCAATCACCATTAGACCCGTAGTTCCAACATCCAATCGGTGAACAACTCCTTGGCGTTCAGCTGCGCCACTTGTGGAGACTTGATATCCAGCTGCTATTACGCCGCCAATCACGGTTGCACCTCGCCAGCCAGGGCTTGGATGGGCTGCTACCCCTGCTGGCTTATCTATAACGATTACATCAGTGTCGTCATAGACAACTTTGAAATTTTCGATTGGAGTCGGAGTCAATACTGGTTCGCCAAGTATCGCCGGCATTTTTATCTCAAGAATATCATCGGTATTTACGCGATCGGATTTTGTAAGTGGCTTTCCCTTACGAGTTACTTCACTGTTCTCAATTAAGGTAACAACTGTTGATCGAGAGAGACCCAAAAGTCTTGAGAGCGCAGTGTCTACTCGTTCCTGATGTAAACCCTCAGGTATCGAGACAAATCGAACTTCGCGTTCACTCATTCTTTCACTCACTTAGGCACCGATTTCGGAGGAATCTGGGCCCAGATAAGCCAGACAATAGTTGCAGCGCCAATCACAATTCCAATGTCCGCAATATTAAAAGTTGGCCAATATGGCAGAGAAATCCAATCCACGACTGGACCCTGAAGTCCTCCTGGGTTTCGGAATATCCGATCGGTGAGGTTTCCAAAAATTCCACCCAAGACCAAGCCAAGTCCAACCGCCCACTTACTTGAGTCAATTCGAGATGTGAAATAAAGAATTCCAGCCGCAACAATCATTGCGAAAACTGATAGAAAAAGCGTTTTGCTTGTTGCCAAACTGAAAGCTGCGCCGGTATTAAAGAACAGTTCAAATTTGACGAAGTCACCAATAATTTTAATTGGGCCATCTGATAAAAACTCAACTGCTGCAAATTTCGTCAAGTAATCTGCTAGGAAAACTAGGAAAGCTGTCACTGCCAACTTTCGCCGGACAACTACATTCAGCGTCGTTCCTCTTTTTGTTTACATGACATACAAAGCGTGGCACGTGGAAACACTTGAAGCCGAGCCTTGCCAATAGAATTTTCACACTCTTCACAACGGCCGTAAGTTTTATTATCTATTCTTTCTAGGGCTCGCTCAGTTTGAATGACCATATCCCTGGCGTTATAGACAAGTGACATCTCGTGTTCGCGTTCGAAAGTTTTTGTCCCAGCATCTGCTTGATCATCGCCGGCTCCCATGCCTTCAGCGTTTATCAAATCTTCCATTCCACTTTCAACTTCTGCCAGTTCAGCACGAAGTCTTATTAAATCCTTTGAAAGTTCGCTGCGCATCGATTTTAATTCTGTTGCGGTCCAATTTTCAATGCCATCTGAAATGATTAATGGCGCAGGTGCGCTCTTAATTGGTTTTAAGCCAACTCCTTTTTTAACTGTCTTATTTAGGCGTGGCGGTGGCAGCATTGTTAAGCGGCGCTCTTCAACCAGAACTTCTTTTATTGCAACTTCATTAGGGGTAACGGTAATAGTTGTGGAGTTTCCTTTAGTGGTGCTCTGTAGTTTTGCCGGAAATGGCTTACCCACGACTTTTTTTGCACTTTTAGCAAGTGTTGGTTTCACGATGTTTGGTGAACGCTTTGCTGGGGCTGCCTTTTTCGCAGGAACTTTCCTAGCGACAGCTTTTTTAACGGGCGCTTTCTTAGCTACCTTTTTTACAGGCTTCTTTGCTGGCGCCTTCTTGGTTGCTTTTTTGGCCACTTTTTTTGCTGCTGTTTTCTTTGGCACCGTTCCACCAGTCTGTTGTAAACCACTTGAATTTGCGAGACTTTGACACGCAAGGCGGACAGATTAGAACCTTAGGTGCTTAAACACCAACTTCGCCGCGCTAGAATTCCTCCTGACTCGGTAACAGGGCGCAGATGAGGCCATCACCTCGGAGCCTGCAAGAAGAGCTGAATATAGAAGTGTCGATATTCGGGGTAGAACTAGCGCTGAGTTGTATTGCAAAAAGTGGTGCGATTGTTTCGCACAAGGCGGGTGGTACCGCGGTGGATTTCGCACCGTCCCTCCAAGTTAACTAGCAGACAAGTGTTTGCTGGAATTAATTTGAGAGGCGCTCTTTAAATGTCAACGATTAAGTCACTCGCACCGCAGATTGATCTGCCTGCGGTTGAACATCAGATCCTCTCATTCTGGGAAACCCAAGAGATTTTCAAGAAAACGATTAGTGCGCGCGATGGTCAACCTAATTGGACCTTCTACGAAGGCCCGCCAACCGCAAATGGAAAACCCGGAACTCACCATATTGAAGCGCGAGTTTTTAAGGATTTATTTCCGCGCTACCAAACCATGAAAGGCAACCAAGTAATCCGCAAAGCTGGATGGGATTGTCATGGCCTGCCAGTTGAGATTGCAGTTGAGAAACAACTTGGCTTTAGCGGCAAGGGCGATATTGAAAAATATGGAATCGCGAAATTCAATGAGCAGTGCCGGATCTCAGTTCAGGAACATGTTGGCGAATTTACATCGATGACACGTCGGATGGGATTCTGGGTGGATTTTGATGAAGCCTATTGGACGATGTCTAGTGAATATGTAGAGAGCGTTTGGTGGTCGCTTCAACAGATCTGGAAGAAGGGTCTACTCGTTCAAGATTATCGAGTTGCCCCATATTGCCCTCGTTGTGGAACTGGACTTTCAGATCACGAGCTTTCCCAAGGTTATGAAACTATTAAAGACCAATCTGTTTATGTTCGCTTCCCTGCAACTTCCGGGAAATTAGCTGAACTTAAAGCAAGTCTTTTAGTTTGGACTACAACTCCTTGGACGCTTGTTTCAAATACTGCAGTTGCGGTGAATCCCAAGATTGAATATCAAGTTATTGAGATAACGACTGATGAGAAGATTGAAAGATTAGTAGTCGCGAGCAATCTGGCCACAGTCCTTGGTGATGAGCGCAAAGTTATTGCCACCTTTACTGGCGCTGAATTGGAACATACTAAATATGCGCCACCTTTGGATCTGGTTCAGATTGCTGATGCCCACTACATTGTCTTGGCTGATTACGTAACCGTTGAAGATGGAACCGGTCTGGTCCACCAATCCCCTGCATTCGGCGCTGACGACTTTGCGGTCTGTCGTAAATATGGCCTTCCAGTAATTAACCCAATTGCTGCTGATGGACATTTCCTGCCAGATCTCAAAGTAGTTGGTGGCGTATTTTTCAAGGATGCCGATAAGTTATTAATTAAAGAGCTTAAAACTAAGGGGCTGCTATTCAAGCAACAGCAATATGAGCATTCCTACCCACATTGTTGGCGCTGCCATACGGCCCTGATGTATTACGCGCAACCATCTTGGTATATCCGAACAACTGAGATTAAAGATGCGCTGCTTCGAGAGAATGCAAATACCGATTGGCACCCAGAAACCATTAAAACTGGCCGCTACGGCGATTGGTTGAATAACAACATTGATTGGGCAATTTCTAGAAATCGCTATTGGGGAACTCCGCTACCTATTTGGCGCTGCGAGAATAAACATGAAATTTGCATCGGCTCCCTTGCCGAACTCGGAGAATTAGCAGGAACTGATTTATCGAAATCTGATCCTCACCGTCCCTTTGTGGATGACATTACATTTGACTGCGCAGAGTGTGGCTTAAAGATGATTCGCACTCCTGAAGTCATCGATTGCTGGTTTGATTCTGGTGCGATGCCCTTCGCGCAATGGGGTTACCCACACAAAGAGGGATCTGTCGCGAGATTTAAAGCCTCTTACCCAGCAGATTTCATCTG
>Ga0129324_10002455_pt1 | contig 11375 bp, 15 predicted proteins | sample CPBDNA_7_FD_96879 | JGI IMG/M metagenome (GOLD analysis project Ga0129324, IMG submission 96879) | Freshwater to marine salinity gradient microbial communities from Chesapeake Bay, USA - CPBay_Spr_15_0.2_DNA | ecosystem: Environmental > Aquatic > Marine > Coastal | place: USA: Chesapeake Bay... | reverse complement strand
TTTATTTATTCAGTTGAGAATGGTGGTTATACTTAATCCTTATTAACCTTCTTCACCTTACGAACAACCTTCTTCTTAGGTTCCGGTGCTGGTTCGGGTTCTTCTTCAACCTCTTCTACTTCCTCAACTGGAGTTTCTTCCTGCTTTACCTCCTCCTCTTCATCTGATGAATCTTCAATCATAGGGAGGGCAGCAGAACTACCTCCGTCATCTTCATCATCCGAATCAGAATCAATCGCAAACTGACTTAGACCGCCCTCTGGTAGCTTTACACGAATCTGTTCTGCCCTCCAAGTACATCCAAACTTACCATTTGCGATCCATACTCCATTACACTTAAGGACAACCTTAATAAGAGCACCCTTCATTAGAACCTTTGAAATATCGGTTGGGGAATCTGTGTCACCATTGACATCAAATACTGTCTTCTTATTATCGTAAATTGAAAAGTCCTTAAACTTTCCATCTCGCTTTACAACCTTGAATGCAAATGAATCCGGATACTTCCCATTTGGCTCACCAGTATCTGGGTCCATCGATACCTTCACCATTGGAGTGTAAAGTTCTCGAAGTGTTTCTTCTGAAAGCTTGGGCTTCTTAAACCATGCCTGACTGTTTTCACCGGCCTTCTGGATTAGAAGCTTATCCATATCGCAAGCCCATGTGTGAAATTCCTTCATCGCCTTATTGTCTTCCATATTCTTCATTGAGAACTTGATAGAATACTTCCCAGAGTTGTCATTATCGGGAAAGTAAGAAGGGTCAAATGGAATGTCAACCTCTGGTGTTGTGACATAAAGTGGGTTGATACCACCACCGTAGTTGAGGTAAAGCATCTTCCCACCATTGTCAAGAGACTTGACATTGGAGAAGTTGATGTCACCGAGGGTGATCTGAGATGCATTCATCGCTACCATTGTTCTTTGTTATTTGTTATTCTTTGTTATTCTTTGTGTTATTTGTTATTCTTTGTGTTATTTGTTATTCTTTGTGTTCCTTTCTCTATTTATATATGGTATATAATCTTTATATAAATTCAAATTTTTATTTTTCAAGAGAATATTATTATTTAAATATTTTTTTCAAAGAAGATAGTAAAGGATATGTGTAAAAAAGAAGGATGTCTTATAAAAGCAAATAATAAAAAATACGGGGGATATTGTAGCTCTCATAAAGGATATTATTTATTACACGATGATTTAATCATATATAATAGGTTTACAGGAAGACACAATGATTACTTAAAATCAGATATATTAAAAACATTAAGTTTCTTATCACCCGATAAAGGATGGGAAAAAGTAAAAAAAGAATATTTATTTAATACATTAAAAGATTATTTTGAAATAGTTGAACCTTCTTCTTCATTTGAGAATAAATTACTCGTGAATATTAAGTATTTGGAAGTGGATATTCTTAAAAAAGTTCGAATTATTCAAATTAAAACAAGGGAAAATAAAAATGTAAAATTAAGAGGTATTGGATACTTAGATAAATCTAAGTGTAATAATGATACAGATTTTTTTACATATGATAAAATAGATGAAACAGACGATAAATATTTCTTCTCTTATAAAGATAGTAAATCATTTATTTGGTTTTTTGATATAAGATCATTCAATCGATTAATAGAAATGGGTCAAGGTAATCCCTATACTAGAGATGAAATACCTTCAGATGTAATTGAAAAATCTAAGCAACTTTCTAATTTACTAAGATTAACAGAAGAAGATAATTTAATAGATAATCAAGAAATTATAATGACTAAATCTCAAATATTAAAGCAAAAAACAACTGATATATTTTCTCAGATGGATCAATATGGTTTTGGATGTAATATAGAATGGTTTTTAAATCTACATCCTAGAAAATTAAAGACTCTTTATAAAAACATGGAGGATATCTGGAATTACAGACTTAACCTTACATCCGAAATGAAATCTAGTATATCCCCTCCAAATGGTATCGTTTTTAATATTCCTATATTTGAAGTGAATAATATGATGGGAAAACTACAATTACAGGAGATTATATTAAATGAAGTTTGTAAATTTAATAATGCCATCAATGGAGAGTGTAAGAAATTAGGATATATGTACTTTTTATTAGGATTGGGGACAGTTTCTGTAGAATGTTATCATTCGCATCAATGGGTGATGCACGCAATAAATGGATGAATATTCGTAATAAATAAGTCGATTAAATTATTTAAAAAAATAGTATGATACTATATCATAACAAGTGCGGTAAAAGATAGAAAATAAAAAATAAATAAATAATAAAAATGGTTAAGAAAAGCTCTACTTCTAATTCCCAGTCTAAGAAATCAACCAAGAAGGAACCGGTCCCTGTCGCTGTAGAACAGCCAGTTGAACCTGCTGTTGTTGAAACTGCTGTTGTTGAGGATGTCGCAGTAGTTGAGGCAGAAGATGATAATTACGACCAGGAGTTTGCTACTCTACACGAGCAGCTTACCCTTGCTCTACAGACGGTTAAGGAGGTAACTTCTTCACTCAAGTCTCTCGAGAAGCGCGTAGCCCGTGACCGCAAGGTTATGAACAAGAAGATGAAGGGTCGTGCCAAGCGCGTGGTTGATCCCAACAAGCCTCCGAGTGGTTTTGCCAAGCCCGGTCCCGTTTCTAAGGAACTAGCTAGCTTCCTTGGTCTCAAGGAAGGAGAACTCATTGCTCGGACCGAGGTAACCAAGAAGATTACCGAATACTGTAAGAAGCATAACCTCCAGAAGGCAGAGGACAAGCGCACCATCAATGTTGACTCTACACTTAAGAAGCTTCTTCGCGTCAAGAAGGGTGAGGAACTAACTTTCTTCAACCTCCAGAAGTATATGAAGGTTCACTACCCTAACAAGGAAGGTGTTTTTGTATCAGCTTAAAACCCCAATTCAATAGACGTCATTCTTAATGTTTTATAAAGGAAGCTATTATGATCTATATTTTTAAATCTTATATTTTTACTCTTAATTTCATAGTTTATACTATTTTCTTTCAAAAATCTCAAATATTCTCGACTATTTGTTATTTCGATATAATTCTTATTTGTTGTTCTACAAAAAGATATAAATCCATCAATATTATTATATAATTCCATACGAATTATATAGTATGCGAGGACATTTGTATATTCATTAATATCTAATTTTTCATCCCCCAATCCCGTTAAATTAAAAATCTTATGGGCTTGAAAAAGACAAAAAGCTCTCTCAAGAGATAAAAAATGATAAAAACTTTCTTTTTTCATCTGATAAATCTTAGTTATTAAATAACAATTAACTATATTTGCCCATATTTCAGTATATGCTTCCCCCGTGTTCATTTTTTCAGATGATATATTGTATGTTTCTCTATAATGTTCTATAATTTCTGGATTATCCGAATATTTATCATAGCATAATGCATGTATTAATTCATGTACAAGGACTTTCAATAATTCTTCTTTTCTCCATATATTGATCTGAGATAATTCTCCATTGTTCAAACATGAACCCGAATTAACATTATCTTTCATTGGAATTGTTCGTGGTTTTGTTTTTTTAAGATTAGTTAAATATAAATTTATTTCTATATTTTTTTGTAACTGGGTAAAGCTAATTATATATTGGATGTAAGCAACTATATTTTTTATTAATGTAGATTGGTTTCTAACTGTATTATGATAGATGTTGACTTTCACATTGATCGAACCATTACTCAAAGATACTATTAATTTCTTTTTTAAAAGCTTACCAGATTTTACAACTTTTTCAGATGCAAAACTAGAAGTTATCACTGTTTCTTTAGATGATTCTTCTTCAAAAATAGAATAATCTGTCAACGGTTTCACTGGAAAATTATCTAAAAACGTATACAAATCATCTACTTCCACAGATTTAATAGATTTCTTTTTTGCTTTAAAGAAATCTATTAATGTTTGTGAATCTTTCGTAAATATTCCCATATTATTAATTTACTATATAAAAATTGATAGTAAAATAACTATTCTTATTATCAAATATAATCTTTTTCGGAGGTTTCCTTAAATACAAGTAATAAATACCCGTATTAGAGAATATATAAACAACTTTTAAAATATTATTATCATAATCTTCTTTATTAATAACTAAATTAATAATCGTATCTTCAAATAATTCGGTGATATCGATTGATTTTTGAGCCTTTACAATTTTATTATTTTTATTCTTAAATTTATTCCATAAATCTTCTTTAACGCATGGTGGTATTGAGTTGTATAATAATTTAAATAATTTGTATTCATTTGAATTAATTATCTTATTGTAATAGAGTAAAAGTAAATCGTAATCTTCTTCTGTGATATCAATTTCTCCAAAAAAATACTGAATATCATATATCTTTCTAGATTCTTCATTTGAGAGAACATCATATGCTTCTTTTATACTTTTAAACTTTTCTTCCGAGACTTTATCACCATTATTTTTATCCGGATGATATTTGAGACGCATCTTTCTATATATTTTTTTAATTTCTTCTTGACTACACTGGTGATCTGTTATTTCAAGTATTTTATAATAATCTTTCATAATTAATAATCTTGAATAGTCGTATGAATAATGATTCTAAAGAAATTATATCTCGATAAGATTTATTTATTATATAATTGTATTTTGCTATTTCTTTAATTACTATAATCATTTTTATATCATCAATTACAAATGATAATATGTCTATCAATTTTTTTAACAAACAATTCAAATCGATATTAATACTTTTCATATGAATAACTAATTCTCTCAAAAATACTATATTTATTTGAGATAATAGGAAATCAACAATTTTATAACAAAAATCAATATAAATATCTTTATAACTGCATTCCAAAAGATATTTATTAATAATCGTATTCAATTCTAATTTTTTACAGTCTTCAAGTAAGAGGAAATCATTGACTTTAATATTTTCATTTTTAAAAGTTTTTTTCAAATATATTAATTTATCATATGAAGATGGAGAAGGTATATTTAATATAAAACAATTACCCATTAACGATTTTTCTATATTACCACTCTTACTTGTAATAAATACAAATTTCGCATTTATAAATGTCTTTTCAATGATAACTTTTATTGAAGTTTGAATGTGGTGGGATATATCATTAAAATTATCAATTATAATATAATTGTGACTATCGTTATAATGATCATATTTGGATGTGATTTCTTTTATTAATTTAATAAAATCATATTTATTAGTTATATTAGAAAGATTAAACATATAGTAATTTTTATTTTCCAAAAATATTATTTTATCATATTTAGTTATTTTACTTGGACCGAATCTACATTTAAAAACCGTATTTACTAATGTAGTTTTTCCAGAACTTTTTACACCATTAATAATTATATTCTGATGGTTACCCCGGTCCAATATATTCTTTAAAGAATATCCAATTTTATAATGTATCAGGTCATTTATTTTATTTATTGAAATATTCATTTCAAACTATTAATAAATAAGTTACAATCTTTATATTTTATTATCATAGTATTTAATATGAGATTAATAATAAAAAAAGATACATTTGATGTAGATAGAATACATTTTAAGAATAATAAAAATGGGATTAAACTAATGTATAATATAACCGATGTTTATATGATAGGAATACCTTTAAAAATAAATTATGAAAAAATTATTGTTAAAGACTGTATAATTTTCTTAAATATTGATGTAGATTGTTTTAATATTTTAAGAAAAATAGATGATCTGTTTAGAAATAAAATAAATAATTATATGACGTTTTTACAGAAGGACAAAATGTTGAAGATAAAAAAACATTCTAATTTTTCACCAAACGATACCAGTGATATATTAATTAGTATTAATTGTATAAAACCCTATAAAGAAAAAAATTATGTACAGATTTTTACTATATAAAAGAATAAAAAGAATAAAAAGAATATTTATATAAATAAATGAATGATGAATATCAACTTCTAGCTAACCCTTGTCATTTAAAAAAAAAAAAGATAAACAATGATAACTTAGATTCTCAAATATTCTCATTATTGGGTAAAAAATATCCAGAATACAAAATAAATGAAAAAGATCATCCTCTTATTTTAAAAAAAATTGAATTTATTTTAGTAGACACAACAATAAGTAATACAGTTGAATATACCATAGAGAGTATTATAAACTACGTAATAGATGAACGAATATTATGATTTTATTATTAAAAATCTAATAAAGGGTGAAGTAAAAGACTTCTTCGATAATATAAAATCAACAGACCAAGAAGCCCGTAAGATTAATGATTTAATAGAAGAATATTTTAATGAAAATAAAATAGTGTTTGAAGAAGAACAACAAGTAAAGGAACAATACAAAATAAAAGAAAATAAGACACATATTTACAGAGATCGTATTAAATATGCATCAAAAGAAAATAAATGTTTGGCCCGAGTGTGGAATTGTGGGATGGGGGGTCAATGTTCTAATAGGGGGATTGACGATGGATTTTGTAAAAAACATTCATTACCTAAAACAGGTCCAGGTAAATACGAATGGTGGTTGGGGACTGTTGATAGAGATAGATTAGTAAGACCTGTAAATCATAAAGGAAAGGTACATATATGGCTAAATTAATTTATTCATATATTTCATCCACAAAACCTTCAAAGGGGTATGCTGCTCCAGAACCACCCTTCATGGTTTCATCCGTTGAAACGGATGAACGTCTAGCTCTGCGGGCAGAGCGACGTGCCGAACGACGGGCTACTCTACGACCCGAACGACGTGCCGAGCGACGGGCTGAGCGACGGGCTACTCTACGAACCGAACGACGTGCCGAGCGGCGGGCTGAGCGACGTGCCGAGCGACGGGCTGATCTACGTCCCGAACGGCGGGCTGAGCGACGTGCCGAGCGACGGGCTACTCTACGACCCGAACGGCGGGCTGAGCGACGGGCTACTCTGCGACCCGAGCGACGGGCTACTCTGCGACCCGAGCGACGTGCCGAACGACGGGGAGTCGAAGAACGACGACCTTTGCGCTTAGAAACGCGTTTTGATTTGCGAACTGGAGCTTCGGCTTCTTCAGCGGGAAACACTTTATCTAATTCGTATGGACCACTGGACATTATTTATAATATATCATAGATTTTTTTTTAACCGCATTATAAATTAATTGAACTTAGAAAGATCAATATCCAAACATATATTTTTATTTTTAGATCTTAAAACATTTCTAACATCGTCTTTACTTATACCACCATACTTTATTAAGAAAAGAGAAACGATTAATGGGGATATTTTTAAACCATCATAACAAAAAATTAAAATATTAGATGTTTCAATATTCTTAAAAATGTAATCTACTATTTTATCTTTATTTTGTTGAATTAATAATTGATCTTTTTCAGGAGTTAAATTATCTGAAATTGGTATTCTTATTTTTTTAGTTTCTATTGTATCGATAAATCCATACGTTGTTGTACAGTTAATTATTATTTGAATAATATTATCTTTAATAAAATTCTTATTTAATGAATCATTTATACTCCCTATCCATAAACCTGATAATATTTCAGTGGGCATCCTTTAAATTTGATTTTATTTAAAGATTAAATAAAAAACATTAATTGAACATGGAATTTGAAGATCACTATAATTTTCTCAATGGGTTATCTGAAGAAAAAAAAGATAAAGAAATAAAATGCTGTGAAAATACAGACAATTATCAAAATCACAATGGTATGGTTATGTGTAAAATATGCTCAAATCTAATTACTAATATTAGTAATAATCCCGAATGGAGATGTTATAAAAAGGAAGGTAATTCAGGAGATCCAACGAGGTGTGGAATGCCAGTAAATTCACTTTTACCAGAATCTTCGGTTGGTTCTTCTATATCTTATAGTAGTAATTCATCGGAAATGCATCAAATACGTAAAATGCAGAGTTGGAATGGTATGCCATATAAAGAAAGAAGTCTTTATAAAGTATTCTTAACAATACAGAATACATGTGAAGTTAATAATATCCCATCAATCATTATAAATGAAGCGAAATCAATATATAACATTATAGCTAGTACTAAAATATCGCGGGGGTCTAATAGAAATGGTATTATAGCAGCTTGCGTTTACTTTTCATGTAAACACTGTGGTGTCCCTCGAAGTTCAAAAGAGATAGCTTCTATGTTTAAAATTACTGTTAATGTTATGACAAAGGGTGTTAAAAAATGTCAAGAAATAATCTATATGAATAAAGCGAATAAAGATAGATTATCCGCATCAAATACGATAAAACCAAGTGATTTTATAGAAAGATTTTGTAATAAATTAAATATAGATGAAATTAAAACAGAAAAAATATTGAAAATATGTGATATCATTATAATAAATGATATCATATCTGAAAACACACCACCATCGATTGCTTCGGGGTGTATATTTTACTTTACGAAAAAAAGTAAAATAGATATTTCTAAAAAAGACATTTCAGCAGTATGTAAGATATCAGAAGTAACTATCAATAAATGCTGTAAATTAATTGAAGATGATGAATATTTATTTAATGAAATATTTGATAACTGCAAAAATAAAAGCTAGGATTAATGCTTTTAGAGCTATCGCTGGGAACTTAGAATTTTCAGACTGAATATCGTAAAAAAATGGAACGGATTTAAATTTTAGAAATTCTGAGAAATTATCTGTACTGAATATAATAGTTAGAGCAAAAACAACCAATACATCTATTGAACTTAATAAATATTTCTTTACTGTATCTACCATAGATACATCTTTATTTTTATCCATGAAGTCCATCATCTCCTTTTGTTGTTGTAGTTGCTGTTTATGAATTTGTTGTTGCATCTGTTGTTGTTGCATCATCTTTTGCTGATAAGCAGCCTGCTGATGTCTATTTTGCTGTTCTTGTTGTGCTCTCTGTCTCATTAACATTTCTTTTTCTTCATCGCTTATTTGAGGGAGTTTTTCTTGATACGTTTTTTCTCCACCCTTTGAATTCAAATCATTAACAATTGCGTCGACTATACTTGATTCTTCTCTCGTTAATTTATTTTTTTGATCTAAGAGTTGATTAATATCTGTTCCCGAATTATTCATTTATTGTTATTTATAATAATTTTTTACTTTATAAACGTAATTAAACCGCCTTATAAATTGCCATTTCTTTAAACTTTTCACTATTTAAAAAATCATTATCATTAATAACACTTTCAAATAATTCTTTTTTTACAATTCCGATATTTTCATATTCTCCTTTTAAAATATCGGAATAATCTTTACATATATTATATGTATCACAAATGTTTATGATATCCAATATACATTTCTCAAAATAATTATCTTTCCTATTTTTCCTTACTAAATCATATTTAGTCAAATAATTAGTTGTTTGTGTATGGACAATTACTGAATTTAGAGCAAATGAATCCATTAAATATTTATCAGCTCTACATCCTTCTAACATTATCTTCATTAAGAAAATAGGATCATCATATACATTTTGTTTTGTATAGTTTTCTTCCTTTATCATTTGTTCTGATATCTTATTAATTGTTTTGTTAACCATTTCTAATGATGATTTTTCATTGATTAATATATGACATGCTTTTGCAAAGTTTTCTATATATCTAATTGGGGTTATTAGTGCTTTATCTACGAATAGATTCTTTTCTACATCAAGCATATAATCCGGCATATACCAACAAAATCCGAAATCGTATATTACTATTTTCAAACCTTCATCATCAACTCTAACTTTCCAATTCTCTTTATGTAAATCACCATGCATAAGCTTACACTTATATTGATTATTCTTTATCCAGGTTTTTAAAAGTAGAAGACTTTTTTCCTTTTTATAATCACTTATATCGGCTTTATCCAGTGATACACCCGATTCATATGACATTATTAAAATATCTTTAGAAATCTTCCTTATTTCTGGAATTACATATATATTATCATCCTTATATTTGTTATTAAAAAACATACAATTATTCCCTTCATTAATTAAATTTGTTTGAATCTTAAAATCATTAATAAATTTTTTGATATCAATAGGTATATAATATCTTATAATATCATTTAATACCGGTATTGAATATATTGAGTTTAAAATAATTTTCGTTATAAATAAATTAGTATCGACATTCGGATGTAATACTTTCATGGCATGCTTTTCTCCATTAATTTTATCTGTCAATTTATATACCTGTCCAATACTACCCGATGCTAATAATTTATCAATAGTATAATCTTTATCAAAATCTCTATTAAATTCTTTTTTGTACATTTTTTTAGTATACTCAACTGTATGATAGTTACAATTATCGTATAATTCTTCTAATTCCAAAAACCAGCTATTCTGCGGATCATTTATATCTATATCATAAATAGCTTCAATTTTAGGCAACATCCATTGAACAAATTTTATTACAACACATCCAGAATCCTTTATATTCTTGATTATTATTTTATATATGATATCTGATTTCTTTTCCTGCTTATAATAGATACCAGACCATATTGCTAATTTAATGTAGTTTAATAGGGCGAACATTTCTATCTAATATTTTTTTATTTTTATGATTAAACTTATTTAAATATAATGTTTTATATACTTATAAAATGTCGGCTAATTCTGCAAAAGCTCAAAAATTAATTCATGATTTAACACTTTTTTACGTTAAACAAAATTATGAAAATTATCTATCGGAAAATAATATTCAAAAAATAGCAGATGATAGAATCGATTCTATAATTGGAGAATTATATAGTTCTAGAAAAACACATCTAAAGGGATTTATAACTGAATCTATGAAAGAAATAATGAAAGATGACTATTGTGGAGATCTTTTCATAAATAATATTTTAATCGATATTTTTAGGGATGATGCTATTTGTAAGAATAGAATTATATTAGAGATAAAAGAATATCAAAAAAATCTATGATATAGTATATACCAATGGATAAAGTGATCAGTAAAGAAATAAATAATGGAAACATTGTAATAAAAAGGAAAAATAAAATAACATCTCCTCATAGATTATCTAAGAATTACTCTGCTCTTCTCGAAAAAAAGAAAGTTAATTCTAATAAAAAGAACAAAAAGAATAGTAAAATATCATATAATGGAAAAAAGAAGAAAATTACTATTAACCCTGTAATAGTAAGACCAAAATTCATTAAAACAATGAATAGTCCGAAAAAGAAAATATCTAAGAAATCACTGATACAGAATAATACACGTAATAAGATTGTTAATAAAAAAATAGCAACGAAAGTATCAATATCCCCTACAAAAGTTTTAATACCACCTAAGAAGGTTGAATTACCTAAGAAAGTATCAATATCCCCTACGAAAGTTTTAATA
>Ga0129324_10002454_pt1 | contig 11375 bp, 9 predicted proteins | sample CPBDNA_7_FD_96879 | JGI IMG/M metagenome (GOLD analysis project Ga0129324, IMG submission 96879) | Freshwater to marine salinity gradient microbial communities from Chesapeake Bay, USA - CPBay_Spr_15_0.2_DNA | ecosystem: Environmental > Aquatic > Marine > Coastal | place: USA: Chesapeake Bay... | reverse complement strand
TCTGCTTCTCCGAAGGTGTTCCTAGGCGCATTAACACCCTATGTGATATGGCCTTGGTGTATGCCTTTGCAGACGAACGCAAAACTATTAATGCACAGTTAATTATTGATGTGATTAAAGACAGGAATCTCTCGGCGGTAATAAGGCCTACGGCACTGCAATCGAAAGAAGTGCAGGACGTTGCTCATTGGCTGCAGGAGGTGAAGGGTGTCAATATTAGCCAGATGATACCTGGGTTTGCGGCAGTGGAGTGCTAGCGTAATCTCTGCTTAAATCACTCAGCCTGTTCTTACAGATTTTAAGATATGCCGAACAGATTCCAGCAATAGACCAATAAAAGATAGGAATGAAGTCGATTGAGCTCACTGTAAATATTATAAAAATTATCGCCCCCATGACTGCGAATAATACTCTCCCGATATGGATAAGCTCTGATTCCGAAGAGGGTAGTGACTTTATGGTTTTTTGCAAGCTGAGTAATAAGCCAATAAATATAAATAGAAATAGTGCAAGGCCCGTTAACCCATAGCTTAGTGTTATGTGAATGTAAGAGTTAACTACATCAATAATTCCCTGCCCCTGACGCATAACCTCCATTTCTGGAGTATCACGGTAATTGATTGTGCCTAGAATTGGACTCTTCTGGAATACTAACCAACCTTGTTGAATCAGTCTAAATCTGTAGTTAACGGTTGATGCTTCATGAGATTCTTCGGATGATAAGAATGGCAGCATCTCGAACACTTTATTCCCTACGGGCGTTAAGCTTAGAGGTATTGCTAGTAGGCCGGTAAGTAATGCCAGTCTGGCCAAATTACTGAATTTCTGCGGTCCAGACCAAATGTATAAAATTCCTAGAACGGCCAGCCCCAACCAAGGTCCTCTAGCTTTTGTAAAGTATAGCGAGGCCAAAAAAAACAGGCTAATAAATCGAATGATATTTATGTTAGTGACATATTTCTTGATATAAATAAGAAAGCCCAAGCCAATAACCATGGCATAACCCAAAACAATAGGGCTTGCATATAGCGCGTTTGCACGTAACGAGTCACCTCTAAGTCGATAGGATAGATAATTCCCATCTCCAAGCACATGGGCGAAGGCGGATGAGTATAGCTTCCAATATTTAAGTGATTCGAAGCAGCCAATTAATGCCATTGGAATTAAAGAAAATAGCAGTGCGAAACAAAGTTTTTGTAGAACTTCGGTATGCTTTATTACTTTACTAAATGCGAGGTAAGGTAAAGCAATAGCTAATGAATAGTTGAATACCAGCCGCATTCCATGTGTGATTGATGTTTGGGTCAGAGCTAGTATAGATATGAGAGCTGCATAAGCTATTACACACTTATCGAAATTGTTTAACGACCAGGTTTTTTCTTTTTGTACTGCCATATATGCTGGAAGTAATAAGAATAATACTAAGGTATCGGTGTAATTCAATTTGATAAGAAAATTGATAACGCCGAAACCTGGAATTGTGTAGTGGAAAAGGGGGGAGGCGCACAAGATCGCAAGGAAGAAAATTGTTTTATCCTCTGGAGATAAACGAAGGGATATTAAAAGGATCGCAAGAGCTCCAAGATAAAGCCAAATATTCGGACTTAGAAACGCGATAGAAGCTATTAGCACCCAGTAATTACGCCATTTTTTGAGTTCGATACGAGATATAAAGTCGGGTCTAATTTTATTTATAAACCAATATGAAATAGAAAATAGAAATAATATGACTATGTAGGCGCGGAGGTATTCTGGCATTTGAACGTTCCTGTTCTTTCTTGTCCATTAATCAGAGGTTTTCAAAATTGACTAATCCTCCCTCTATACTAGACTTAAATCACAATCATTGTGTCTCTTCAGTGTCATATTATTTAAACTTGAATGCAAAGAGCATCTATTTTCACAGTAGAGAATATTCCTTTGGATAAAAAAATAGTTAACCCTTCGGCCCTTCTGAGTAGGAGAGCAATGTCTGGTTCACTTTGGGCCCTATTTGGTTTTGGTGGCAGTCAGGTTCTTCGTTTGGGGAGCAACTTAATACTGACTAGACTGCTGTTCCCTGAAGTCTTTGGCCTTATGGCATTGGTTCAAGTTGTTTTAGGCGCCATCCAAATGCTTTCGGATATTGGAATCTCGACTTCAGTAGTGCGCGACAAGCGTGGTGATGACCCTGACTATCTGAATTCCGCATGGACACTACAAGTTATCCGTGGTGCGATGATTTGGTTATTATGTTGGCTGATAGCTTATCCTCTGGCCTCATTCTATGAGGCACCTGAATTGGCTTTATTGATACCGGTTGTTGGCCTGTCGGCAATGATTCATGGCTTTTATACCCCTAGCGTCATGAGTTTGAAACGCCACGTTAAGCTGAAGCCTTTGATTGTTTGGGAATTGATTGGCCAATCTGTTGCTGTGGTTTCCACTTTACTGTTGGCTTGGTACTTTCGTTCTATTTGGGCGATTGCCTTTGGCGGGTTATTGGGAGCTTTTGTGACATTAATACTCTCCTATCGATTGCTTCCATCAACCCGTCCACACTTCCGACTAGAGCCGGAGGCCGTAGCAAACATATACAATTTTGGGAAGTGGATTTTTATAAGCTCGTTCATTTCATTTTTTATTAACAAAGGTGATGTGTTGATCTTGGGGGCATTTCTAACTAAGGAGAACTTAGGTGTTTTCGCAATTGCGGCAATATGGTCGAAGGTAATCCTAGAATTACTATTAAAGATTAACCAGCTGGTGTTGCTACCACTTTATGCAGACATTGGGCGGCAGGGTAATGAGGAAAGTAAATTAGCGGTCCGAAAGACACGACTGTACTTGTTATTAGCAACACTGCCACTGGTTTGGGTCTTGGTGATTGGAGGGCAGTTCGTAATAGATTTTTTATATGATTCTCGTTATAGCTCCGCTGGATGGATGTTACAAATATTAGCAGTCGGCACTATCGGAAGTATTATTACGGTTACGACAGCAAATGCTCTGTTAGCTTTTGGAGACTCGTATGGGTTTATGTTGTTCCAGGTCGCCAGAGGCCTATTACTTTTGGCTTGTATGACTTTTGGCTTTCACTACTTTGGCATTGTTGGATTGATATCGGGCATAGCGGCTTCAAAGTTCCTTTGTTATCCGATATTGGCTTTCTTGGTAAAGAAACATCAAGTGTGGTGGCCAAGTTTAGATCTACTAGCAATTATTTCCTCTGCTCTCGCTATTGGGCTGGGTCTTTGGGTTATCAATGGATAGGATAAGGTTTTGACTAAGTCTTTGCATATTAACTGGGTACTTCCAAGGCCAAGCCTATCTGGAGGGGTAAAGTCTAATCGCCTTATTGCTGAAGCTATGGTTCGAAGAGGGCATAAGGTGTCGATATTGTACGCCAGTGTTCCAGAGCGTATGCCTCCCTTATATAGGGTGCGTAAATTGCTGGGGTATTGGTTAAATCGGTATAGATCTCGAAATAAACAGCAGCATCATTTGGAGAAAAGTACTGCCGAATTAGTCCCTATATACCATCAGCCGATCTGTCAAGAAGACGCTCCAGATGCAGATGTCACTATTGCTACTTGGTGGGAGACTGCACATTGGATTAAGGAGTGGCCTAAATCAAAGGGAAAAAAAGCCTATTTCATTCGCCATCATGAATTACATGGAGGGGATTCTAATAAGGTTATGGAGACCTATAAATTGCCTTTTAAAAAGCTGGTTATCGCTAATTGGCTTAAAAGGGTTATGGGCGAAGAGTATGGCGATAACTATTCAACGCTGATTCCTAATGGAGTCGATTGGAAACAGTTTAATTTCCAAGTGCGCGCGAAGCAGGCCGTGCCCACCGTTGGGTTGCTCTATGGTGTTGTCCCGTGGAAAGGCGTTAAAACTGCCTTCGAGGCCATACGCCTTGCGCAAACTCGGATTCCCAATTTAAAGGTTATTTGTTTTGGTTCTCACCCTCTCAATTCTATGGACAGACTTCCTGACAACTTCGAATACCACTTCAGACCAAGCCAAGAACTCATTCCTGAGTTATATCGTCAGACCGATTGTTGGCTCCTACCTTCAACCCTTGAGGGCTTTGGAATGCCAGGTTTAGAGGCGGCGGCTTGCGGAACACCAATAGTAACTACTAGGTGTGGAGGGCCTGAGGATTATGTAAAGCATGGACATAACGGATATTTGGTGGATGTTGGTGATGTTCAGGCCATGGCCGACCATATGAATAAAGTCCTCACTATGGATGATAAATCTTGGATGCAGATGAGCTGCAATAGTGCCAACTATGTCAAACGGTTTGATTGGGATGTATCTGCCGGTATTTTAGAGCAGGCACTCTTAGATTTAGTGGGCGCCGATATCAGCTACTCAGATGATCAGCCAATCTCAGAGAGAGCTGAATAATCGGCATAGTTGGATTGCAGGCGCCTCCTGTCGAAAATACGCTGCTCCCTGCGATGTAGAGATTATCTATATCGTGAACTTTGGAGTTTTTATCAACGACACCATATTTCGGGTCATCTGACATTCTGGTTGTTCCCATATGGTGGGCGTGATGCCCAAAATGAATGTCGATGCTTTCATCTAGTATAAAGTCAGCCAGACGAATTACTCCTAATCCGGCTTGGTTGAATTCTTTTGCCATCGTCAGCCCGGTCTCTCTTATGGTCCTTCGATCATAGTCACTAATCTGCCAGTCAATTTTGGCTCTGTTGACACCAAGATAGTCGGTGTCTTGACTGAGTGATACTCTGCTATTGAGATTGGGAGATTGCTCGAGTAAAGTGCCAATATTGCCCATCCCTGGGCACTTGAAATCACTAATGAACTGCACTTTATCTTCGATCTCCATTTGGCAGGCGATATTCTTAAAGAAATTCTTTACCGCCTTTGTCCGTCCATAAGATTTAACCTTGGAGACTATTCCAAGGCTGATATTAGATTTACCAATGTGTTTTTCATTAACAAGCCCATCATCAGTATAAAATTGCATGTCGTCAGTATTGTCTAAATCGCGATAAATAAAAGATCCCATGGGCACATTGAGATGCTCCATAAAGCATCGCCCTACCATATCGCTTGAGTTACCCACGCCTGAGGCTATCTGCTTATTGCAGTTCAATAAAAATCTTGGTGTTTCAATACCGCCCAAGCAGAGGATGAATTTATCGGCCTCAACCGTGGCGCGATCGTTCTTGTAATTCGTAACCTCTAGCTTATGTACCGATCTATTGAGTCGGTCTAAATTCAAATCAATCGCCGTGGCATGATAAAAACAGTCGATATTTTCAGCGGCTTCTATCTCGGATTGGTACTTAGCTTTAAAGCGAGTAGGGGGGCTTTGGCTAAAGGTGTCCGGATGAAAGTGGTTATTCAGTAAATCATCATTGACAGCTTGAAATCCTTGTTCTCTATTCAGGTCAAGAATATCCATGGCTTCTCTAATGTAGGGCTCAAGTTTACTATAGCGGATTGGCCAGCCAGGTAGTCCATTGATCCCTTGGTTATCGAAGTCTGAACTATCAAAAGGTCTACAGCGGCCTGACCAATGGTTTGAGGTCCCGCCAAAGTAGCGCAGGCGAGTGACCTTTGGCCAGACATCGTGCCCGACTGACTCACATTCATAAAAGTCCTGTGACTGTTCAGAGTAATCGGGCCCGCCGGCCTCCAGAAGAATAACTCGCTTACCCGATTGCGATAATTTCCTAGCTAAGGTGATGCCTGCAGGGCCCGTGCCAACTATACAAACATCGTAAATCTTATCTATAGTTGTCTGCATATTAAAGTCGAAAAGCATACTAAACGGCCCCTTCAGTTAGGATTTTATTGGGTAAAATCCAACCATCCACAGAGGAAAAATTATTATCTATAACGCAAAGTTTATCCAGCCGATGCTGAACGGCAGCGCTAGATATTGTCTTGGGGGCTGGTTTTTTGGCAAAAACTGGCGGTGTGATGGTTGTGAGGAAAAGGGTGTTGAGAAATATCCGTCGGTTTATGGCTTTCGGCATGTTCTATGTCCTTATATTAATCACTTAAGGATAGCCTATAGAGCTGTACTGACAAGTTCAGTGATGGTTCATAGGGTTAAAGTTGTAACTGTGAGGCACGTCAGAAATCAGAGGGGAATTAGTAAAACTGGGTCACGCCTCTTGTGTGCACCCAAAGACAGTCAGTGCAGGGATCGCTACTATCGGCGCAATATTTCTCTAAGAGTGGCGCGCTATGCTGAAACTTAAATACCTTGTCTACATTCTAATTCTCATTGGTCTCACAGCCTGTAAATCGAGCCCTCAAGGGGATGGAGGCCAAGCGGCATCAATAATCTCCCTTCCAGTGGCTAATAGTGAGGTCTCAACGAGTGATGTCAGTTCAGATGAGCAACAAGCGCCGGTAACTAGCACAGCGGATACCGGTGGCAGTAGCCAAGTTGTGGTCAGTTCTTATAGCGTTCAGCCTGGTGAGTTCAATTTATACTCCCGTGACACAACTGGCTGGGACGTAAGTGGTTGGTCAATCATCATCCCGTCTGAAGATACTAGACTCATTTATGTGAGCTCATCTACCGGTGATGACGCTACTGCTGAGTTCTATGCGCCTCGTGATATAGATGATATTGAAGAACCGGGAGTGATAAAGCCTTATAAAACTATTGAGGAGGCATATTTAAATGTTCGAGAAGGTTATCCCGATTGGATTCTTCTTCAGCGGGGAGATGTATGGGAAGTTCATGAACAGATTCAACTAAAAACGGGTCGTTCGATATCAGAACGATCAGTTATGACATCCTATGGCTCAAGCGATCAACGTCCAATGATTAAGGCTGATGCTGAAGAGACCTTTAGAATTTGGTCCGAAAGGGCCTTTATCGCCATCACTGGTATAAGGTTTTATGCCTACAAGAGAGATCCACAATCTGCTGAATTTTCTGGGTGGGGCCAAACTGCTGAGTCAACAGGCATTCGAGTGTATTCTCCCAAGGACACGGTTTTGGGAACTATATTGGTAGAGGGGAATGACTTTAATTATTTCAGTAAAGGTATCAGCATAAATGGCGGGGGTGATGTTCTAGATGTGGTCATTAGGCGAAATACTATTCGCAACTCCTACAGCGAAGATAACCATTCTCAGGGTATATATGCTTTCCGAGCTTCGGTACTCTTAGAAGAAAATATTTTTGATCATAATGGTTGGTACAAACCTCAGATTGATGCTGGTAATGATAAGGAGCAGGGTCAGGCAACCATGTTCAATCATAATACTTATTTTTCAGACTCGTTTAATTCCAAGTTTATTAGAAATATTTTTCTACGCTCGTCAAGTATTCAAAACAAATGGACTGCAAATTCTGAATCAGACAGTAATGTTGATTCAATAAAGGCGCATGACCTATGGATGGAAGATAATCTCTATGTGGGCGGCGAAGTTGGCATTAGTGCCGGGGGGAATACCGACTACGATACGGGCCCGCGATGGAAGAATATAACCATTATTAATAACGTCATGTTGGCGATTGGCCGTGACCAGCCAACCAACAGAACATTAGGCTGGAATATTGATGCGACAGATTGGGATGGCGGCTTGATATGTGGGAACTACTTATTGCATAGCGATAATCCTCAGGTCACAAATCTTTCAGGTATTAGATTGTCCGGGCATAGTAACGATGTAACTATTACTAAAAATACAATACACGGACTGATTGTTCAGAATGCCGGCTCAAAAACCGGTGCTATAAGTGTTGATGCTGAAACTAAAGAAAATATTACTATCTCTGAAAATAATATTCAGCTTATCGACAGTAATATGCGTGTTTTGGTTGCAGATCAGCTAGATTCAGTTGTCTTTGAAGGGAATAAGTATTTCTCGTCTTTGGATAACACTGAATGGTTTCGTTCTGGGGGAGTTAACTATGATGTTCAAGGCTGGAATGGAATTTCTGGTGATTTAGGCTCAGAAGTAGCTGAAGAAAGTTTTAGCAGCCCTGAGCGGACATTTGATGGCTATCTGAATTCGATAGGAATGCTTTCAATAGATGCTTTTGTTGATATTGTTTCTAATCGAGCAGTGACCTCTTGGGACGAAACACTCTCCGTGGAAAGGATTAATGCCTATATTCGAGAGGGCTATGGAAACACCGTTTGTGAATAGTTTTTAGATGAAATTATTATAAATAATCTAAGATTCTTTTGATTATGGGCTACTATTATTAAAAAGATATCGGCATATTTTCGTCGTTCATGATACTAATTTTTTAGTAATAGTAGCTCAATCTATGGTAACCCCAGATTCTTCTTCGCTAACTACTCTGATAGTTAATTACAAAACCCCTGACCTTTGCATCGACAGTTTGAAGTCTTTGCATGCGAATGGTGCTTGGCCAAGCGTATTGGTTGTTGATAATGCATCAGGTGATGACTCGATCGAGAGAATCAATTGCGCTATAACGGAAAATAACTGGCATAAGACCTCAGTGTTGGTGTCCGCCTCCAACAAGGGTTTCTCCGCCGGCAATAACATCGGTATCAATGCGTCTACGAGCGATTATATTCTGCTCCTAAACAGTGACACCTTAGTTCGAGCTGGCGCTGTTGAGCTGTTAGTTAAAACCTTGGACGATAATCCTGAGGTAGGTATGGCTAGTCCCCGCCTTGAATGGCCTGATGGAGGTCCGCAGGAAAGTTGCTTTAGGTTTCATCGGCCACTAAATGAGTTGATAAGGTCAGCTGCAACGGGGCCAATTACAAAGCTTTTAAAATGTTATGAAGTACCCCTTAGCGTTTCTCCAGAAGTATCGTACCCCGAGTGGACTAGCTTTGCTTGTGTTCTTATTCGTCGCAAGGTATTTGAAGATATAGGCCCTCTAGATGAGGAGTTCTTTATGTACTTTGAAGATGTCGATTTCTGTAAACGTGCGCATGCAGCTGGCTGGAAAATTGCTCACAACCCCTCAGCCCATGTTGTGCATTTACGTGGAGGAAGTTCTCCAGTCAAAAGTCAGGTGGCGAAGAAAAAACGATTGCCGCGTTATTTTTATGAGTCGCGAGCACGTTATTACTACAAGTATTTTGGTCGTTTTGGGTTATTTATGGCTAATATTTTCTGGCATTTAGGTTGGCTGGTGGCGATGCTCCGTAAAGTTTTGGATAGAGCCTACCAGCCTAATATTTGTCAAAATCAGTGGCGAGATATTTGGACCAACTTCCTTAACCCTGTAGCCCCATATATTCATCCGGATAATTACTTATGAGCAAAGCTGGCCGTCTTCCTGACTTTATTATTATTGGTGCTATGAAGAGTGCGACTAGTACGCTACACAAACAGCTGAGTGCCCAGCCCGGGATTTTTATGTCGACTCCCAAAGAGCCTAACTTTTTCAGTGACGATCCGATTTATAGGAGGGGTTTGGATTGGTATCTGGGCCTTTTTATTGCTGCGCCTGACGATGCTATTTGTGGCGAGTCTAGTACTCACTACACCAAGCTGCCTGATTATCCCCATACTGTTGAGCGAATAAAGGGTGCTATAAATAATCCCAAGCTGATTTATGTGATGCGTCATCCTGTGGATCGGCTTATTTCCCATTATATGCATCAGTGGTCGGAAGGTGTTATTAAATGTGATATCAACAAGGCAATTGATCGTCATCCCGAGCTAATTAGTTATAGTTGTTACGGCAAACAGATGACTCCTTTCGTTGAAGCTTTTGGTGAAAATGCTCTGATGCCTGTGTTCTTTAATGATCTAAAGTTCTCGCCTCAAGTTTCATTAGAGGCAATTGGTAAATTTATTGGAGTCTCAGATTTCGCAAGCCTCAATTGGGATGAGCAGAGTGGGCGAGATAACGTCTCGAAAAATCGTATCAGGCGATTTTATGGCTCTGAATTAATCATCAATTCGATGTTTATGACGTGGCTAAGGCAGACCTTTATTCCTCAATCCGTAAGAGATCGAATAAAAGAGCGTTTGACTATGGCCCGAAGACCTCAGTTATCGGATTCTCAGCTAGCTAAGGTCACTGAAATATTTGACCAAGATCTAAAGATTCTAGCGAGTTGGTTTGGCTTTGAGCTTACCTGCTTAGACTTTAATGACTTTTCGGCCATAGGGAAATAACATGCATCCTTTACTACTTTCATCTCGGAGTATTAAGGAATCAGTTTCAATGGGCCCTCCAGTAATCGTGGTTGGTTTGCCTCGTAGTGGCACCTCCTTTGTTTCCGATATTCTAAGTCAGATACCAGAGCTGTATGTTTTTGATGACCTCTATCTGTATAGGGAGGCCAAGGCTATAGGTGCAGCTAATGGCTATTTAAATGCCAGTCAGCTCGATAAGCTACTGTTTTTTTTGGGCTGGCAGATTAGAGCTAGGATAAAGTATGGGACATTTTCTGTGCCTGACATGATGATGGAAGATGTTGATCAAGTTATGGCCGCTCTCCATGAACTTTACAGTGGCAAGAAGGTTACTTGGTTTCAGCTACTGGAAGAGTGGATGATGCGGCTAGCCGTCAATCAAGGAGCATCGCGTTGGGGCTACAAGGCTCCTCAAGACTTCCTTCATACGGCAATGCTGTCACGGGTATTTCCGGGAGTGAAATTTATCTTCGTGCAGCGGGATCCGCGAGACATGATGAGATCTCTTAAATATGTCCACAGTAAGGACGGTAACCCAAAGCAATATCATCCGATTGCCTATTCTCTATATTGGAAATCTTGTGCTGCGAAAATCATGGAGCTGAGAAGCCAGGGTCGTGATTCTTTAATTCTTAAATTTGATGATCTTGTGAGATCACCGTCCGATGTGGCAGCCGAAATGGCGCGATATCTAGAGCTTTCCACTCCAAATGAAATGTTGGTAAAGGAGAAGAATTCATCATTTAAAAATAAGAAAAAGCAGGATCTAACGTCTACAGAGATTTGGATTGTTGAAAAGATTATCGGGCGTGATCTTGAGCTATTTGGATTTCAGGCGAGCAATAGTAAGCCTTCTTTTCTTGGAACCTTGGAAGTTATAAGAGTGAGTATTGTATTTTTGGTCTATCAAGTTGGCCGAGTTGTTAAGAAGAGGTCTTCTCTAGTCTCCATAAAGTCATTTATCTATTCTATCTTCTCTGGGAGTAAGGCCTGAGCTGTTCGATTAGTAGTTTTGGGACATATCGATGGAACATAAATCTGAAAATAGACTATATTTATAGCTGTAACGCAATATGTGAACCAGTTGGCTAAACAAAGTAAAAGGCTGTCTCAAACCTTCTTTGATGTTCCCTTGGTAGTTAGTGTTAAGTAAGCTTGCTTTTGTTTGATTGTTCCAGCTGATAAAGGATTTCGATAGCTACTCATAGAGAATATATGGACGATTCTTATTTACTGATTTC
>Ga0129324_10002448_pt1 | contig 11399 bp, 14 predicted proteins | sample CPBDNA_7_FD_96879 | JGI IMG/M metagenome (GOLD analysis project Ga0129324, IMG submission 96879) | Freshwater to marine salinity gradient microbial communities from Chesapeake Bay, USA - CPBay_Spr_15_0.2_DNA | ecosystem: Environmental > Aquatic > Marine > Coastal | place: USA: Chesapeake Bay... | reverse complement strand
GTCCGGCACATGTGCAGGATTTCACGCTTATAATTCTCTGGTCCATTCTCGGCAAGCGCATTTTGAAGCGCCAGACTCGATCCATAATATTTCATCCAATCGGACTGCTTTGTAACCTTCCGGCTACGGGTTTTCCCCTTGAGGGGTTTGAGCTTGAGTGTGCGCCAAAATAATTTTTTGCCGATATATTTTTTGCCGGTAGAAATCTCCGTGATCAAATAGACAAAGCCCACATGATCCTCGGATGGTTCCGTAAATTCGTCTTCATTAAAAATCCATGTCATGCATGTATTTATGGAGTTTTATGTTGTGGAATACCATTGCACAAGATCGTCATATCCCCCAATGAATTCCACCTCATCACCAGCAGACACGAGAATCTGTGGAACGGTCTTAACTCCCGGGATTAATTTGAGGAATGCGTCTCTGGAAATATCCTCTCCAATGATGCGCTCGCTATATCGCCCCTTGTGAAGGGTGATTAATTCCTTGGCCTTTGTGCAATACGAGCACCCGGGCTTTGTATAGATTGTGAATTGGATATCCATCATAGTTCAAATCCTTTCAGGCTATCGAGCCCATCCTTTACCATTCCACCGCCCTCAAGATAATCGGATTTTTCCGATTCTTGCGGAGCCACCTGCACCGCACCGCCGCCGATCCACGATTCTGTCCATGGCAATGGATTTGCCCGGGCGACCGTGAATGTCGGCTTGATGCCCAGAGCCTTCATCCGTTTGGATGCGATCCAGTAGACATATTCCTTGAGGAGATTTGCATTGAGGCCGATCATCGAACCGTCTGCAAATAGATACTCGGCCCATGCGATCTCCTGATCTACAACCGTTTGGATCATGTGCCGGACTTCGGACTCGCAATCTCTTGCGATCTTGACGAAATCTGGATCATCGGCGGGTAGGGTTTTCAGGAGATTTGTTGTGATTGCAAGATGGACATTCTCGTCCCGGGCAATTAACTTGATGATCTTGGCATTACCTTCCATCTTCTTGAGTTCGGCGAACGCCCAAGAGCAAGCAAAGCTCACATAGAAGCGGATACCCTCAAGTGCATTGATGCAGTTCAACAGCATCCATAGAGCACGCTTGCGCTCGAAGTCGGTTGACGTTGCAGCACCAAAGCCCGGGAATGACACATGTGCACCCATCTTAATCAGATCATTGATCTTGCACATCTTGATGAACTCATCGTAATAGACCGCAATCTCTGTGCCGGTCTCCATGATTTCGGGGATGTTATAGATGTTGTCAAACACCTCGCCCGGGTTTGCATAGACATTCCGGATGATGTGGGTATATGACCGAGAATGGATCGTCTCCATGGCCTCCCAAAACACGGTCGCAACCTCGATCTCTGGTAGACTTGTGATCGGGGTTAGGGCTTCTGTGATGCCACGCCCTTGGATCGAGTCCAACAGGATTTGCCGCTTTAGATTGGCGGTGAAGATATGCTGCTCGTTATCAGTCAGTCTATCGAAGTCAAGCTTGTCCTTTGATAGATCGATTTCTTGGGGGCGCCAGAAGAATGATAGCATCTGATCCGTCTGTTTGTCGATAGATGGATACTTCATTTCGTCATATCGAGCAATCGCCACACGCTCGCCGAAGAACATCGGCTGCTTCATGTGTGAATGCTTTGGTCGTTTGAATATACTCATGATTTACAGTATCCTTTAGATCGAACAGGAGTCACAATCAGCTTCGTCTTCCACAGATTGGCCGTCGCCGCTTTCAACATATGTGTTGTCGTAATAATAGTTCTTGAGACCCATCTTGTATCCTGTCAGGATGTCACGGACAACTTGAGACTCCGGAATCTCTCCATTAGGAAAGTTTGCGGGGTTGTATGAAGTGTTGACCGATATTGATTGATCAAAGAACCGGGAGAAGATTGACATAATCTGCAGATAGCCTTCTGGCGTCTGTTGTTCCCATTTCATATCGTACTTATTCTTGGTGTGTAGGATAGCGGGAGCGACTTGTGCAAGCTTGCCATCCTTGGACTGCTTATATGTGACAAGAGCCGGGATCGGCTCCATACCGTTTGTGGCGCCCGGGATTTGGGCAGATGTCTCGGCGGGCATCCCGGCCATCAGGGCATTATTCCGGATACCGTATTTGATCATCCGGGGGCGAAGGCCTTCCCAATCCATTTCCAGCGGGACATCAATGATGCACTTGCGGGATCGCTCGTGTGGGAATTGCCCGTCGCTATAATGGCTCGGTGCGGCTGGTCCACGCTCTTCTGCCAAATCAACGGATGCCTTGATCAGATAGAACGCCATAGCCTCTGCGTATCGGTGGACTTCCGGGCATGCATCCAAATTATATTTCAGGCCTCGCTTTGCAAGGAAGTATGCGAGATTGATCACGCCAACCCCAAGCGGACGATGCTTCTCGACTGAGTTACGAGCCGCCACAAGAGGATACTCCTGATAATCTAGGAGATTATCCAGCGCACGCACGGCGAGCCTGCAGGGTGCCTCTAGATCGCTTGGCTTATCCAACAGGCCGAAGTTCTGTGCTGATAGGGTGCACAGCGCAATCTCGCCATTCTCTGGGTGAGCCGTACTGACCGGGGAAGTCGGCAGCGCAATTTCCTGACATAGATTTGACATACGGACGGGCTCGTGGAACATTCCCTGTTCATTCACATTGTCCACATTCATGATGTAGATGCGTCCAGTTTCCCGGCGCTCTCGAACAAGGCTCCCGAACAGGTCAGCCGCCTTCACAACGGTCTTTGGAATACTGCGCATTTTTTCGTATTTGGTGTACAGGTTACGGAACAGTGATTGATCTTCCGCAAAGAATGCATCATACAGTCCCGGAACATCATGCGGCGAGAATAGGGTGATGTCGGCATCTGCAAGCAATCTCTCATAGAAAAGCTTGTTGATTTGGATCGAGTAATCAACCTGCCTGACCCGGGTCTCCTCGGTCCCCTTGTTATTCTTGAGGACAAGAATATCCTTGATCTCTTGATGCCAAATCATGGTATGAACAGTCCCGGCGCCACCACGCACGCCGCCCTGTGAACAGGACTTGATGGCATTCTGGAACAGTCGGAAGAATGGGGTCACACCGGTGTGACGAACCTGCCCGGCGCCGACTTTCGAGCCAGCACCACGGATCGCTCCGGCACCAATACCGATACCGGCCTTCTTGGCAACATATGTGATGATGGATGTCGTGGCACCGGTGATGGAATCCAAGCTATCGTCACATTCGATGAGGACACATGATGAGAATTGTTTTGATGGTGTCCGGACGCCCGCCATGATAGGCGTGGGTAGTGAGATTTGGAACTGGCTGGTGTTCTCATAATATTGGCGGATCAGCGCCATGCGCTTTTCCTTTGGCTCTTTCATGAAGAGGGTTGCTGCAACCATGATATAGACGATCTGGGGCGTCTCATATATTTGCCCAGTAGAGCGATCCTGTACGAGATACTTTCCTTGCATCTGCTCCATACCGGCATATGCAATGTCGTCATCCCGATCATGTTTGATGAACCCATCAATATGATCAAGCTCATCCTCAGAATAATATTCGAGGATTTCTGGATTGTAGACACCAGCCGCAATGTTCACGCCGACGATTGTCGAGAGCTTCCACGGGGTGTGACCACCATAAACTTCCTTGCGCAGCTTGTAGCTGATAAGGCGAGCGGCGACCCATTGATAATTTGGGGTGGATTCGTTGATCAGCTCGGCGGCTGACTTGATCATGAGCTGGTGAATGTCGGTGGATTTAATGCCGTCATATAGCTGCAGGTTGGCCCGCAATTCAATCTCCGAAACGGATACACCCGTCACGCCGTCAACAGCCCATTCCAGCACCTTGTGAATCTTGTCCGGGCTGAATGGTTCACGCACGCCGTCACGTTTGACGACGAAGATACTATCTTTCGTCATTCTGATACCTTATATGTTAATTGAAAAATATAGGGTGGATGATACCATCATCCACCCGAAGTGTAAAGCGCTTATTCAGCAGAAGTTAGCGCCGGGATTTATTGTGCCAGCGGAGAAGCTCTCTAGACAGGATCGTGATATCAGATGGGGATAGTGATCCACCATTCTTGATCGTATCCATGGCCATGAAAAGTTTCTGAATGACCGACCGTTGGAAATCGCCGTCCTCGTCAATGAGCTTGCGCCCGCCGTATACTTCTGGCTCGATGTCTTCTGAGATGATGTCATCAATATCGACGGAATCTGGCCCGCCACCCGAAAGGACGGCAGCTGCAGCAGCGCCGGTTGAATGGTATGTCTTAGTCATTGGATTTGTCCTCGGGTGTGTGTTGTTCGATCATGGTTGCATTGTATCGGCGGATGCGCTGGGCATTCAAGAAACACGTTTCATTGTTGGAGAAAAGTGCTGCCGTGAATTCAGTGTCGATTTCGCTTTGCCAGATCAATTCTGAAATTCTTTGGGGCGAGAGCATTGTTGGGGGTGGGCACGCCGAAGCCGCAACGAACTCATCCGGAATTGGAATATATTGGGGAATGCGCAGAACCCTGTCCGGGCGGGTTGCCCGGGCGTCGGTTTCGATGAATGCCGCACTCTTATCTCGAAGGTCGTCCAGCGATGCACATCCGGATATCGAGAATGCAATCAAGAGGGCCACGACGATTTTATTCATCGGAGGGCACCTCGGCTGGGTGATATTGAGCCGCTCGCTCTGACAGAATTCTTACCAGCTCGATTGAACGGGGACTCGCCGCACCATCCGCAAACCCGGATATACGAGTTTCCAGTGTTGCGATAAATCTGGTCTGGCTCACATTCTCGGCTTGTTGAGATGCAAGCTCAGTTGATACAACACCAAAACGCTTTTCGAGTGCTTCGCTTGCTGCAACAGCCTCGGCTAGATCGGTTTCTAGCTGGACAGTATTGCATTCCGATATGGCGGCTGTTCGGCCAGACTGGTATGCTTCATCTATTTGTGCATCATACCACATAATGGCCGCAAAGTACAGCCCAATTGCTGCGGCGATGCCGCCGCCTATCATCAACAGCAGCTGCCATTTTGATGTGAAGAATTCGGCGATCTTATACAAAGATATTCCCCGTCCATCCCCGAACAGTTATGTCCGTATATGACAAGGTTTCCACAACTGCATCATGTGGGCAGTCGCCGTCATCCTTTTTCTTCTTCTTCTTAACGGATTTGGCGTCCGGTGCGGACACGGTTGCATCAGTAGCATTCGTGACTGATACTGTGGGTGCACCGGCCTCTTCATTGGTTGGCTCTGGCAATGCATCACTGGCGGAGCCGATGTGGTCAATAGGATTGTATGTTGCAATGAATTCCGCAAGGGTTGCGACTGCATCCGCACGCTTCATCTTGCGGGCAAGAATGCGCATACCATATTCCTGAATGAACATATATATGATGCGATTGACATCCCGATTATTATCATCGAACATACCCTCATCCATCGCAAGCTCCTTAATAGCCCGGAAGATTTCATCATAGTCCATCTTCGTCATACCCTCCGGCATCTTGACGGCTTCGCCAAGCTCAGACAGATGCTCATCGTCCGAGTCATCATCCTCATCTGGATCATGGTCAGCCGTGATGCGCCAGCGGGTTTTGTTGTTGCCAATTTTGTTCACGCCGATGTGAACAAAATATTCGCCGTCATGCCAATGCACCGAATAAATACCGCCAGCGCCATTACCATCAGAGATGCTAGCATCCGCCACAATATCTGCGACCGAGTCGAGGACATCAACGGCCCAATCGAGCGGCTTCGCCACCACGAATTTCAGATCGCTTACATTACCACGGACCTTGTTTGCATTGAACGCCTTTGACAGGACTTTCTTCGCCCGCCCGAGAGCACCACCCTTTTTGTTGCCAAAGAATTCTTTGACCGGGGTCTTTTTATCGGCGTCCTTGGCTGGCTGATCGAGGTCTTCGTCATCACCAACTTCTGGGCCACCAGACTCTGGGCCATACTTCGGGCGCCCTTGGTATGGAGCACGTTCACCGGTTCGTCTGATCTTGTCAGCAGCCCTGCGGATGGCGCCTTCTGCGCCACGGCCTGTCAGGCTCTCATTCGCTGGCTCGACATTGATGGTTGCAATGCGAACTCCCTTGAAGCCCTTGTTCTGTAGGTTCTTTGCGAATTGCTTTGCGGCACCCTCGGCATTCAATTCGAATGTCTGGGTAGACTCGACATCCGATTGTGGATCAGTGCCGATGACCTGTAGCTTCTGTACGGTTGTCGCTTCGGCCACGACTGTATAGCCCTCGGATCGAGGGTATGATGCTTGAATTTCTTTGAGGTGCGCCCTGCGCTCCGAACGGCTTTCACCCTCAAGCTCAATCGTGTGAATGACTTTGCGGTTCTTCCAGACCTTTGCATATTGTCCGGCTTCTGTGATAGCAGCCTCGTTTGCAATATGGAGATCATTGGCAAGGGCGGCCACCGCAACCAATCGCCACATCGGGCGATGGAATAGTGGATCACGTTGGCGATCAGAAATCTCATTATGTTGTGGCTGGCTGCGTGCCCAGAACGAAATGCTCTCGGATGGCATTGAACGCCATGGGCGACCTTCCATCCAGCTGGCGGGCACGAACTTGTCGTCAAATACGATGGTCTCGTTTTGAATCTTGTCGCCGACCGAGTATACATATTTTGCTCGGATGCGATAGCCCTCGTGACGGATAGGCTCGTTCTGATCTACGGTCTCTTCTTTTTCCGCATCATCCGAACCATTCCGGCGCATCTCATCAAGCTCGACCGATTCATTACGGCCTCTTGCACGGCGCTCGTCATCGAATGCTGCATCGGCGTCTTCTTCGGAGACGTCATCGAATGGATCGCCACCCTCTTCGTCTGGGTTGACTTCACTCGCAACGTCATATTCGGGATTGTAGTCTGGCTGAATTCCCGTGCCGTCTTCGCCTTCACCGGCGACCGGCTCGTCATCAAATTCGTTATCAAGCTGGCCAAGGCCATCGCCGCCATCATCTGGGTGTGGCGTATCTGTCATTTTCGAGTATGCAAGTTCGAGCTGCTTCTCGTCCGGGCGGGTCAAGATGATCTGAGTATGCCCTTCCTGCGGCTGTGCCTTCGCCTGAAAGACGCCGCCGGGTTTTCCGAGGAATGCTACCAGAACTTCAATACTGCCGTCCCCACGGGTGATCTTGGGCTCGAAGGCGTCCTTGCCATAGAGCTTGTTGAGATCGGATGCAAGATCGGAACCCATCTTGACAATGGACTCGAATGCCTGATCACGAACATCGTTCCCCGGGGTCATCTTGAAGATGGTCCAGCCGTTTCGGTCTGGTTGAGACGGAGCCGGATCGTATTTGGCGGTCTGGGTTTGAAACTTATTGATAAGCTCATACCAGCGAGACATCGTAGCGGTCTTGAGCGCCGACACAAGCGGTAGACCAGTCAACTGGTTGTTCGATACGGCCTCTGAAAGTGACTTCATGTAGGCGGTAGCAATCTCGTCTGGTAGTTTGTTAAACATCGTTCCTCAAAACCTGTACTATGTTGGCATCCAACTTGATGTGCGAAAATTCTGTATAATCAATTAGACCAAGGTCTATCAGAAATGGTTTAAGTACCGGCCAATGCTCATCATCCATTTTGAATTTCAGCATTCGGATGGTTGGTCCGATTCCAAATACATTGTACAGGACAATGATATGGTTCCGAATTAGCCGGGTACTCAGTTCTCCTCGGGAGAGGTATCTATTGAGCAACTTCTTGATGTACTTAAATCGATTGAGGTCTTCGTAGAACTCCTCGATCTCAATGCACTGTGGGTTGTTATAATTACGAAGAGCATAATGCTCAAAGTTCTTGGTAGTAAGAATATCGAATAAATGCATCATGATCCTCGAATGAATAAAGCAGTGGTCCTGCTTTATTTATCAGAGTCGAGATACGTCTCAATCTGCGCAATCATCTTTTCTTTGCTCTTGTTGACAGAGACCTTGAGGCCATGTGTCGTCAGTGCCCATTCTGCGATGTCATCCTTGGTCTGCTCTTCGAGCGAAGCCATGGAAACGGCAGGCGGGGCGAATGCGTCTAGGTGGAGACCGTCCAGTTCCGCATCATGAATGCCGCCAGCATCGTCACCAGCCACTGCGTCAGCGTCAAGGCCGGTGCCGTCTGGATCATTTCCACCGGCAAAATGAATATGCGCCGGAAACCCACGAATTGGGGTCAGCTCGTCCGCAACATCAGACACTCTCGCACCAATAGGAGTTGCGTTCAATTCCGCAAGCTTTGATGCATCGTCATCTTGGATGACTTCATATCCAGCCTTTTTGGCCCGATAGAATTCTGCGATTTCCGCATTACTGAACCGGCGTGCGACCAGCAGTTCACCGGTCTTTGGGTGACGCCAGCCAAGGGAGTCCATGACTGCGTCTTGTTGGTATTGGGGTGCCTTGTGAGCCATTACGATTTTCCTCGTTCGCTATTTACAAAATTCACCTTGGCAACTCGACCCTCATGGCCAGCGTCATCGATGAAATAATATTTGCCGGACTTTGCTCCTCGACGGAGGAAGACAACTCCCGGGTCTTTCACGATCCTGATTGGATAGTGATCCTTTCCAACAGCCACTTTTGCGGTAGTTGTTCCGGACGAATATTCCGTGCCCAGAACAGTCGATGGGATTACCTTGGTAACCTTGCCATTCTGTGTCCGGACGATGGCAATTTTGATGCCACGCCGGATAGCCTCAATCCTTTCGGATTGGCTTCCCGGAATGGCCTTGGTTGCATTGTCAAGCTCTTCGAGAGACATGCCCGGATATACCTCATTCTTGCGAGGCTCGCCACCAGTCTCTTGGCCTGTCATTGCACCCTTGGTTGCTTGGATGTCTCCATCCACATCACCGGTGGTTGAAGGATCGCCTTCGATCTCATCGAGATCGTCCGGACCCTCAACTATAGACTTTTTTTTTGAGCCGATTCTGAGAATTCGTTCCCATCAAGCTCTCGCTGCAGGTCCCGAACTTGGTCCTCTAGCAATCCGGCCTCGAATGCGGCCTGTACAATAGCCTGCCATGTGTATGTGCTATGGTCATTCGCCTCTGCGAATGCACCTTTGCCAGTCGTGACATGCTTCGGGAGGGTTGCTTGTTTCGTGACCTTCTGGTCCGGCTTCGTATCATCTTTTTCGGCTCGCTTAATGACGGCCCGCTTTGCCTTGAGGCCGACCTTGACATCGGAATCCATATCGGAGCTGCGACCGAATTCAACATCGGTATCTGCACGATCTGATTGGCGAGGATCGGCATCAGCCGCATTCTCTTTACCGACAAGCTTCTTGTAGGTCTCCTCGGTCATAAGACGTTGGCGGATCGGAACCATTGGAATCAGCTCCTGATTGGCCTTGTAATACTCGACCGTATAAACACCGTTCTGGATGCTTGATACTTCCGCAAATACTGCCATGCTTGGCGTCAGTGCGGTCTGGTTTTCGATTTTTTGCATGTCGGTGTAATTCCTCTATCTTTGTATTTATGGTTAGCCGAACGCAACGCCAAGAGCATTCAGGATATAGCCAACACCAGCAATTCCGCCGAAGATACCAAACGCAACCAGCGGGCCATATTTGATAATAGCATCCCAGTTAATAACTGGCCGATATTTCGGCGTCTGCATGTCGATATCCATTTGCCGGACAATCGACACCGGGACTTCGAACACCTGCGAGACGAAATAGCTAAATTTATCGTCCACCATCATGGGAACCACTCTCAGATGGACCCATACAACTCGATTGGTTTTCGTGATATACGACTTGACCATGTCATATGATTTCAACTTGCCTGCTATAACATCATCGGCCAGCTGTGTATCAATGTCGGCGTCCATCGGAACAGTAATTCCTCTGAACGATTGTGCCTGCAGCTCCGGCTCAGAAAATTCTACGATCTTACAGAATGCTGGATTTGCTCGGATGAATGTCCCATCCTCAGCGACCAGCGCAAGACCGCCTATGTTGTGCTCCCACAAAACTTCCCAAAGGCCAGCTTTATGTTCTACCGTGTTCATGTGATGCATCAATTCGCTCAATATCTTTGGCCCAGTGTCGTGACCGGGTCCCGTGTGATTCTACAATGACATAATTCGGACCAACTGACATGATAACTCCAAGGGTGGAGGATTCACCTAGTTTACGAACAATATCGCCCTCTGACACAAGTTCGCCGGAATAGAATTTCTCCCGGGCATCCGTCCTATCCAAATCGATGGATAGCTTCCCCTTGACGCCCATTCCAGATCGAACCGATTCAAATAGAGATCGGGCAAGGTCTGGTGCGGTGCTTCGAGGAAGGCCAGTAGTAAATTTCTGGAAGTTGCCCTCCGCACAATGCTGACGCATTCCGCTAGCGGACACTCCGCTCACGCCATCAGATTCCGGGTCCCGGTCTCCTGATGAAATCACAGATATAGTATCGTATGTATACAGCGTGCCGTTGTACTTATTTAGCAGAGTTGTATACTCGGCCAAACGGTCAGCACCTGCGATCAATATGATGTTTTGATATGACGAATTCAGTTCCTCGACCACCTTGATCAGATCATTGTGGGCGGACTCGTGCACATAGTCACGATATCTAGGGAAGAGTGATTTGATGTATTCGATCTTGTCTTCGTACACAAGCGGATTCTTCTTTGCATCGTGACTATGTGTCGCCATGATGCGCAGGGAATATCCATTATCGTTTGCGGTACGGGCAGCCTCATTAAAAACGGTTTCATGACCAATCGTAGGAGGATTATATCTCCCCCACGTAAGAACAACGCCTCGATCCGGGGTGATCGGGCGATCTTTAACAAATCGGCGGAATGACCGCATTATTTGCGCTTCCGGTCATCCGACCGGACCTTTGGAATTGCTCTTCGGAATTTTTGCTGGACCAGACCCTTACGGTCACCGATACGCTTCTCAAGACCGGACTTGCTGGTTGCACTCAGGGTGGACTTCTTGCGCCCGACCAATAGATTGCTCGCCACGGAGTTTCTGGCACGTCTCATGGCTCGTTTGAGGATCGTCTGCATAGGAGCCGTCTTTCGACTGGAACGCTTACGAGCGTGCTTGAGCTTGGCTTTGTTGCGGGTGGCAGTTCTGGCCCGCTTCCGGCGACCGGCAATGGTCAGGCCTTCATCAAGCTCTTCAAAATTAATCATTCGTTACTCCAACCTTTGACGTACTCATCCGAAAAATTATATCGAGAGAATTCCTGACGGCGGATGAACTTATACCGGCGGGTCTTTGAAAGTGCACAGACAAATCCCTCGCTCAATATAGGAGTTCTCTCTCCGGGGTTCTCCACATTGTGTCTGCGCTCGACATATGCGGTATTCAAGTCGTCTGCAAATACATC
>Ga0129324_10002447_pt1 | contig 11414 bp, 12 predicted proteins | sample CPBDNA_7_FD_96879 | JGI IMG/M metagenome (GOLD analysis project Ga0129324, IMG submission 96879) | Freshwater to marine salinity gradient microbial communities from Chesapeake Bay, USA - CPBay_Spr_15_0.2_DNA | ecosystem: Environmental > Aquatic > Marine > Coastal | place: USA: Chesapeake Bay... | reverse complement strand
CCGGAGCAAAGATGGCGCGCATCTGCGCTGATGCATAACGGTTAGCTAATACGCTCACTGGTGCATTCTCCCTTACTTAATTCTCTACCTGGGCTAGCGACGCAACGAGGGCGATATCACTTCGGTAGAACGAGCCCTCCAGGCCGATGGTAGAAATCTGTTGATATGCCCGGAGGCGAGCCGATTCGAGATCACTGCCGATCCCAGTCACTGTCATGACGCGACCGCCGCTTGAGATGAGCGATCCATCCTTCTCTTGTGTGCCTGCCTGAAAGATCAAAGTGTTTTCTTGTGGCGCTGGTATTGTGATTTTCTCGCCCAACTTTGGTGATTGCGGATATCCCTGTGCGGCTAAGACAACAGTGACGGCAGAGGTATCACTCCAGTGCAAGACAGTGTCATCAAGTGAATTTGTCGCAGCCTTATAGAGAAGATCTGCCAGAGGAGTAAGCAGTCGTGGAATAAGTGCTTGTGTCTCTGGATCACCAAAGCGCGCATTGAATTCAATTACTTTAATTCCATTTTTTGTTAGTGCTAGCCCGGCATAGAGCAGACCAATAAATGGGGTTCCGCGCGCTGCCATCTCGGCGACAACAGGCGCCAAAACTTTTTCATAGGTCTGTTCAATAATGTCTTCTGGGGCCCAAGGAAGTGGTGAATATGCACCCATACCACCGGTATTTGGTCCTTGGTTATTATCGTATGCCCGCTTGAAATCTTGCGCCGGCTCCATCGCAAGAATATTGCGACCATCAGAAATACCAAAGAGTGAAATCTCTGGACCATCGAGAAACTCTTCGATGACAACGCGATCGCACGAAAGTGCATGTGCCAGCGCTTCGGCGCGATCATCTGTCACAACAACACCTTTGCCGCCAGCTAATCCATCATCTTTGACAACATATGGAGCACCAAATGTATCTAGCGCGCTAGTGATTTCATCTTCGCGTGTGCAGGTAAAACTTCGGGCGGTTGGAACACCGGCATCTCGCATCACACCTTTTGCAAAATCTTTTGATCCTTCTAGAGCGGCGGCGGCTTTTGATGGACCAAATGTTGCTATTCCAGCAGTGCGCAAAACATCGGCTGCGCCATTAACAAGCGGCACCTCTGGGCCGATCACAACAAGGTCTACGCCAAGTGATTGTGCCAAACTAAGAATTGCTTGATTATCTGTGATTACAAGTGGATGTGTTGTTGCAATCTCTGCAATACCTGGGTTTCCTGGTGCCACATGTAGTTCACTACATTTTTTATCTGCCTTGAGTCCTAGTGCGAGTGCGTGTTCGCGACCACCGCTTCCGACTAGGAGGATTTTCATGGTTTAGATGAAATCCTTTACGACAATTGTCTGATCTCGACCCGGTCCCACACCGATTGCGCTCATCGGGGCTCCTGAAATTTTTTCAAGGAAGGCGATATACGCCTGTGCATTGGCAGGTAAATCGCTCAAGGTACGTGCACCAGAGATATCTTCTTTCCAGCCGGGAAGGTATTCATAGATTGGAATTGCGTGGTGGAAATCTGATTGTGATGATGGAAGTTCTTCAACGCGCTTGCCATCGATTTCATAAGCAACACATACCGGAATCTTCTCCCAGCCAGTGAGTACATCAAGTTTGGTTAGGAAGAAATCAGTAAGTCCGTTCACGCGGACCGCATAGCGCGCAATTGGTGCGTCATACCAACCGCAACGGCGGGCGCGACCTGTTGTCACACCGATCTCTCCACCAATTGTGCGAAGTTTTTCACCATCTTCATCAAGTAGTTCAGTAGGGAAAGGTCCTGATCCCACGCGAGTTGTATATGCCTTAACGATTCCGATGACGCGACTGATTTGTGTTGGGCCGATTCCAGAACCGGTGCAAGCGCCACCCGCAGTGGGGTTTGATGAGGTAACAAATGGATATGTTCCATGATCCACATCAAGGAGAGTTCCTTGTGATCCTTCGAGCAATACTCGCTTGCCCGCCTTCAGCGCTTGATCTAATAGAAGGACGGTATCTGCAACATATGGGCGCAAAATTTCGGCATATTCAAGGTATTCGTTAAGGACATCATCAACCTCGATGTTCTTGCGGTTAAAGACCTTGATAAGAATCTGGTTCTTATCCCGAAGTGCCGCTTCAAGTTTCTGACGCAGAATTGATGGATCAAAGAGATCCTGCACGCGAATTCCGATGCGGTTGATCTTGTCAGCATAGGCAGGACCAATACCGCGACCTGTTGTGCCGATCTTTGATTTACCTAAGAAGCGTTCTGTGACCTTATCGATCGTACGGTGATAAGGAGTGATCAAGTGCGCATTTGTTGAGATAATGAGTTTGGAACAATCGATACCGCGTTCGGTTAAACCTTTAATCTCTTCTAGTAATACGCCCGGATCAATAACAACCCCATTACCAATAACAGGAATAACGTTGGGAGAGAGAATTCCAGATGGAAGTAAGTGAAGGGCATACTTCTGATCGCCAATAACAACAGTGTGCCCTGCATTATTGCCACCTTGATAGCGCACTACATAATCAACGCGATCACCGAGGATGTCGGTGGCTTTACCCTTACCCTCATCGCCCCACTGAGCTCCCAGCAGAACTAATGCAGGCATCGTTAAAACCTCTCTCTTGAACTAGGTGAAGATTACTTGCGAAGTGATGTTCCTGTAGAACGTAGATCTTCACACGCGTGAACGACACGGGCAGCCATGCCAGCCTCTGCCGACTTGCCCCATGCACGTGGGTCATAAGCCTTCTTATTTCCCACTTCACCATCAATTTTCAAAACCCCGTCATAATTTTTAAACATATGCTCAACGACTGGGCGGGTAAATGAGTACTGCGTATCAGTATCGATATTCATCTTAATCACACCATAATCGAGTGATTCGCGGATCTCAGAAAGTAGTGAGCCAGAGCCGCCGTGGAATACCAGATCCATTGGCTTACTTCCAGCTGCAAGGCCTAGCTTTGTCGAGACCGCATCTTGCAATGTGCGCAAAATCTTTGGCTGCAAGACAACATTTCCTGGCTTATATACGCCATGAACATTTCCAAATGTTGCGGCAACCATGTAACGAGCAGCAGGATCATTGCCGAGAGTATCAAGAGTCATAAGTGCATCTTCAGGAGTTGAGTACAACTTGGCATCGTGCTTTGCTTCGATTCCATCTTCTTCGCCGCCAACAACACCGATTTCAATTTCAAGAATCGTACGAGCAGCAACAGACTTTGTGAGAAGTTCTTTTGCAACTTTCATATTCTCATTCATATCGACAGCCGAGCCATCCCACATATGAGAACTAAAGAGTGGCGCTTTGCCATCCTTGATGCGCTGCGCGCCAATTTCAAGAAGTGGGCGCATAAATCCATCAAGTTTCTCTGCCGGACAGTGATCGGTGTGAATTGCAATATTGACGTTGTAATTTTTTGCAACAACGTGTGCGAATTCTGCGAGCGCAACCGCTCCATCAACCATGTTCTTCACTGTTGAGCCTGATGCGTACTCTGCGCCGCCCCATGAAAATTGGATAATTCCATCTGATTCAGCTTCGGCAAATCCACGAAGCGCTGCGATAACTGTCTGGGACGATGAGACGTTAATTGCGGGGTATGCATATGCGCCAACTTTTGCGCGATCTAACATTTGGGCGTAAATCTCAGGGGTTGCAATTGGCATTTAAGACTCCACGGGCTCGGTTGCTCGTATAAATCTGGTACGAGGTGTAATCCTTCGCCGAGCGCGTCATTGGGTCGACTTCGGGCTTACGGCTAATCCAACCACTTACCTGGGGCTAAGAAAAATCGCCATGCGCCAGCAGGTTTGGCAAGCTGCTGGCGGATGGCGATCTTCAGGCTCACCGCGGGGTAAGCCAGGGGGGTCTAGGGGTGGAGGGTCTTCTGTAAGAAGGCCATGAGAGCGGCCAGTAAGGATGGAGTTCCTAGAATCTTAAGCAGAATTGTAAAGAAGGCGGTCAGCATTGTTCTCTTCCATTTCTATAGGTATTCAATTGGGTGGGTTGGAGATAGTGGGCAAAAATAGAGAGTCCTAGTAACCTCGACACTTATGAGCCTTACTCCTGTTGATAATTCTGGTGATTCCATTGAAAATCTCGGTTCAGAGAGCAGAACCTTTCCACCGAGCGCCGAATTTGTTGCTCAAGCAAATGCGAAGGCTGATATCTACGACCTTGCAGAGTCAGATCGCTTAGCGTTCTGGGAGATGCAGGCGCGAGAATTAACCTGGCAGAAGCCGTGGGATTCAGTCCTTGAATGGAAGGCGCCGTATGCGAAATGGTTTGTTGGAGGAAAGCTCAACGCATCATTTAACGCACTCGATCGACATGTGTTGGCAGGGCGAGGCGATCGCGTTGCACTCTTCTTTGAAGGTGAACCTGGCGACACTCGCACGATTACATATGCAGACCTTCTTACCGATGTAAAGAAAGCGGCTAACGCACTCATTGAGATCGGCGTTAAGGCAGGAGATCGTGTTGCCATTTATATGCCAATGATTCCGGAAGCAGCAGTTGCGATGTTGGCCTGTGCTCGAATCGGTGCGGCTCACTCAGTTGTCTTCGGTGGATTTTCTGCCGATGCACTTCTTTCACGTATTCAAGATGCCGATGCAAAAGTTGTGATCACAGCAGACGGTGGATTCCGTAAGGGGGCTGCATTTGCACTTAAGCCTGCAGTCGACGAGGCGCTTAAAGGAAATACAAATGTTGAGAAAGTCCTTGTTGTAAAGCGCACAGGACAAGAGACTGCATGGAATAGCGCTACTGATATTTGGTGGGATGAGATTGTTAACCGTCAAAGCTCAGAGCATGAGGCGCAGGCTTTTGACGCTGAGCATCCACTATTTATCTTGTACACATCTGGTACGACAGCAAAGCCAAAGGGAATTTTCCACACAACAGGCGGGTATTTAACACAAGCTGCCTTTACTCATCGCTCAGTATTTGATCTCAAGCCAGAAAGTGATGTCTATTGGTGCACAGCCGATGTTGGTTGGATCACCGGGCATTCCTATGTTGTCTACGGACCGCTTATCAATGGTGCAACTCAAGTAATTTATGAGGGGACACCTGACACTCCACACAAGGGGCGCATGTTTGAAATCATTGAAAAATATGGCGTCACAATTTTGTATACAGCGCCGACACTTATTCGCACATGGATGAAATGGGGCGATGAATTCCCAGAAGCACAGAATCTTTCATCGCTTCGCTTACTTGGATCAGTTGGTGAACCCATTAATCCAGAGGCATGGATGTGGTATCGCGAAGTTATTGGTGGAAATCGTTGTCCGATCGTTGATACATGGTGGCAGACTGAAACTGGTGCGATCATGATTTCTCCTTTGCCAGGAGTGACTGCGACAAAGCCAGGTTCTGCAATGACTGCACTTCCAGGAATTAGCGCCAAGGTCGTTGATGACAATGGCGTTGTAGTACCCAATGGTCACGGTGGTTATTTGATTCTTGATAAACCATGGCCATCAATGCTTCGTGGTGTGTGGGGCGAAGATGAGCGCTATAAAGAGACGTATTGGTCTCGCTTTAATGGAATCTACTTTGCCGGCGATGGTGCAAAGCTCGATCATGACGGTGCGATCTGGTTATTAGGTCGAGTCGATGATGTGATGAATGTGTCTGGTCACAGAATTTCAACTACAGAAGTTGAATCTGCTCTTGTCTCACACGCTGCCGTTGCTGAAGCAGCGGTGGTTGGAGCACAGGATGAGATGACTGGCCAAGGAATCGTGGCATTTGTGATCTTGCGTGCAGGCATTGATCGTGCAAATGGGGAAGCGCTTGTAAAAGAGTTGCGTGCTCATGTGACTAAAGAGATTGGTGCGATTGCCCGTCCACGACAAATCATGGTGGTCAATGAACTTCCCAAGACTCGTAGCGGCAAAATCATGCGCAGATTACTTAAGGATGTCGCTGAAAATCGCACAGTCGGTGATGCAACAACTCTTGCGGATCCAAATGTGATGAAGCTGATCTCTGAAGGCTTACATTCAACTAAGGACGAAGATTAATTTCTTCTAACTTCCGCTGAACAGTTTCTTTTATCGAAGTGATCACACCTGGGAGGCTACTTTCAATCCTTGGATAGAGTTCACTTTCGGCGATCGCATCTTTACCGCTCTGCCATGGTGACCATGCGAGAACCGCGCCAATAAGAAAGATAAAGATAACTGTGCGTACAAGTGAAAGCGCTGAACCTGCAATCTGATCAAGAAAAGCTAAAGGTCCACGAATCACCGTTGCCTTTAAGCCCTTGGTCACTAACTTGGCGAGAAAACGGCCAGTAAAGGAACCTACGAAAATCGAAAGAAAGGCGATTCCAACTTTCTTACCATCGAGGACCCAATCTTCCATAAAATTGAGTGCAAACAATAAACCAACTATTGCTCCACCAATATTTCCAATCACAGCAAAAATAGTTTTCAAAAAGCCGTTTCTATAGCCTGCAATAAATGAGGCAATTACTGCCAAGACAATCGCAATGTCAATGTAGTTCACAGATCTACCCCTAGATACTTTGTTGCCTCATCTTCTAGCTCTTCTATAGTAGTTACAACTCCAATTTTTCGATGAACAATTTCGCCCTTTTCATCTATGAAAAGTGTGATCGGAACTCCCATCCCTAAGGTGACACGTGTAGAGCCATCAGCATCGTAGAGATTTGGCCAGGTAATGCCGTACTCCTTAACAAAATCACGGGCATCTTGGATGTCGGCTTCTTCTACGCTAATTCCAATAAGCCCTACTAAATCTCGATGTTTTGTGTAGAAATCAACGAAGATTGGCATTTCATCTTTGCATGGGCCACACCACGATCCCCACACGTTTACCAGCGTCGGTCCCTTGATGTTTGCGATATTAACAACGGAACCTTCATCTAGACAATCAAGTACAACTGCCTTTGCATTGGTCTCAATACTTTGAATAGATAAACAATCAACAACAACACCATTATTTGGTAGCGCTGTTGTATTTTGCGAGCACCCTACAAGAAGAAGTGTTGCGGCAATCAATGCAAGTTTTTTCATCGAAAGTCCTTATCTGTCTTTACAAGCAGCGCCGCCTTCTCTTTATCCATCTCACCAATTCCCACCGATGGACAGATTTTTGCAAGAGTGCAGGCGCCGCAGGCCGGTTTGCGTGAATGACACACCCGTCGGCCATGCCAAATCATCCGCTGCGATAAATTCGTCCACTCTGCTTGCGGAATTAACTTACCAACCTCGTGTTCAACTTTTACTGGATCTAGCGATTGCGTCCATTCAAAGCGCCTGGAAAGTCGGCCGAAGTGCGTATCTACTGTGATCCCAGGTGTATCGAAGGCGTGCCCTAAAACAACGTTCGCTGTCTTGCGTCCAACACCGGGCAAGGTTATTAACTCTTCCAGAGTGGATGGCACCTCACCCCTAAAATCTGTGATTACTTTCTCTGCTAGCCCTCTTATATGTCTAGCTTTCGCGTGATAAAAACCTGTGGGGTAAATAATCTCTTCGAGATCTTCAATCGGCGCCTTCGCATAGGCTCGAACATTTCTATACTTCTTAAAGAGTTGAGTCGTTACTAGATTTACCCGCTTATCCGTGCACTGTGCTGACAACACGGTTGCAATGACAAGTTGCAGTGGATTCGCAAAATTGAGTTCGCAGTAGATCTCCGGATATGTCTTGCAGAGCCCTCGATAGAGAGCCTTGGCCTTATTTTGAGTTTCGCGATCTACGCTCATACGAGTAAACTACCCCTGTGACCAATGAAGATGAAGTCGTACGCAAAGCCCCACTCTTTACCGCACTCGATGATGCCGCTGCTGCTTCACTGCGAACATCGATGGATTCAGTAAAAATCAATAAGGGCGGGTTTCTTTTTAAAGAAGGTGACCGTGGCGAGCACGTATATATAATTATCGAAGGCAAACTCAAGCTCGGGACATCAAGTAGCGATGGGCGCGAAAACCTCCTTTCCATACTTGGCCCAGGTGAAATGTTCGGTGAACTCTCACTCTTTGATCCAGGCCCACGCACTTCAACTGCCACGGCAGTCACTGATGCAAAACTCTTATCTCTTGGCCACGACAAACTCTTTCCTTGGCTTCACGAAAATCCTGAAGTCTCATTACAGCTTTTGGCTCGTTTAGCCCAGCGCTTGCGCCGTACCAATGAGGCAGTCGGTGATCTCGTCTTCTCCGATGTTCCAGGTCGAGTTGCCAAAGCCTTGATCGATCTCGGCGAACGTTTTGGAAAAGAGAGCCCTGAAGGTTTATTTGTTCACCACGACCTCACACAGGAAGAACTTGCTCAGCTCGTTGGCGCATCACGCGAAACTGTTAATAAAGCACTCGCTGATTTTGCAGGTCGTGGATGGCTACGCCTTGATGGACGCGCCGTATTGATTACCGATCTAGAACGTTTAAGTAAGCGCGGTAAGTAATCGTCTTTTTAGGCGACTTCAACGGTGAGTTCAACCTCAACCGGTGAATTCAATGGCAACTCAGCAACGCCAAGAGCGCTACGTGCTGCAACGCCAGCATCTCCCCAAATGTGCATAAAGAGCTCTGATGCACCGTTAGCAACTGCAGGTTGGCTAATAAAACCAGCCGCACCGTTTACATAACAGACAATACGAACTACCTTCACAATTGAATCAACTGGTGCCACAAGTTCAACGGCAGCAAGTGCGTTAATCGCACATATCTTCGCTAATTCATATGCCTCTTCAACGGTAACATCGGCGCCAACTTTTCCAGTTTTCGCAATTGCACCATCGACGATCGGAAGTTGTCCTGCGGTAAAGACAATGTTTCCAGTACGAACTGCAGGAAGGTATGCAGCTAGTGGCTTTATTGCAACAGGAAGTGTGATCCCTTTCTCTGCCAACTTTGCACGAACATCAACTGACATTACTTAACCTCACGTTTCATATAAGCGACGAGCTGTTCTCCGCCCGGCGCTGGAATTACTGTAACAAGTTCCCATCCATCAGAACCCCATGTATCTAGAATCTGCTTTGTTGCATGTGAAAGTAATGGAACGGTTGCATATTCAAACTTCATATTAATTTCCCCCCGCTAGAGCAGCCTTAACTAAAGTGGAAACCATTCCACCATCTGCTTTTCCTGCTACTAATGGCTTAAGAACTCCCATTACCTTGCCCATATCGGACGGCCCTGCAGCACCTGTTGAGGCGATCGCCTCTGCAACAAGCTTCTTCACATCATCTTCTGACATCTGCGCTGGCAAATATCGGGCAATTACTTCACCCTCTGCCTTCTCTTCTTGCGCTTTATCCTCTCGCCCAGCCTTTGCAAACTCTTCCGCTGCCTCGCGACGCTTCTTCGCCTCGCGTGAAAGAACGGTAATGATCTCCGTATCGCTTAATACGCGAGCTTCTTTACCGGAAACTTCCTCGTTGGTGATCGCAGTTAAAACCATGCGGATCGTGCCCGAAACGAGTTTGTCGCTTGAGCGAATTGCCTCTGTGAGATCGCTTTTTAGTGTTTCTTTAAGTCCCATGGGTTTATCTTCTCATGCCCCACTATCCTTCGATAATCATGAGCTACGTACTTCGCGAGGCAGAGATCCCCATCTTGCCGCCAGGCCACGCCCCGATACGTATTCTTCACTTCTCGGATCTGCACCTCACCCCCGCCCGCAAGAGTGAAATCGCAGATATAAAATCTTTTGCACAATACAAGCCCGATCTCGTGATCAGCACAGGTGATTTTTTGGCACATATGGATGCCGTCCCCGCCACACTCGATGCCCTCGCACCATTACTTGATACGCCTGGGCTATTTGTCTTTGGATCCAATGATTACTACGCACCGAAACCAAAGAACCCGCTGAAATATTTATTGCCAGATCATGGCAAACGAATTCATGGACAAGACCTTCCTTGGCCTGAATTAGATATTGGTTTGCAATCACGAGGCTGGAAGAACCTCAATCATCACCGCACAACAATCACAATCAATGGCACAACGATCGAAGCCCGTGGCACCGATGATGCCCACCTTGAATTTGATGATTACTCACTCGTCGCTGGCCCGCCAGCTGATTGCGATATTTCAATTGGTGTGACGCACGCACCATATCTACGGATTCTTAAGGGCATGTCAGATGACGGACTCGATGCGATCTTTGCTGGCCATACTCATGGCGGACAAGTGCGAATGCCATGGTTTGGTGGTTCACGCGCACTGACAACAAATTGCGATCTACCTCATTGGCGAGCACGCGGGCTTACACAATTTGGCAATGAGCCGTATCTACATGTGTCAGCAGGTATGGGCACAAGCCCCTTTGCGCGCATTCGCGTAGCAAGTCCGCGTGAAGTTTCGCTAGTAACTCTTTTTTAAGACTTAAGCCTGAAGCGCTGCAATATCAGCATCAACCATCAACTCAGCGAGTTCTTTCCAATGAGTGGTGGCCTTCCAACCAAGGACCTTTTCAACCTTTGAAGGATCACCGATCAGTGCATCAACCTCTGTTGGGCGGATGTACTTCTTATCGGTTTCGATATGGTCTTGCCAATTCAGCCCTGCACGAACAAAGGCAGCTTCTGCAAAATCTTTTACTGTAGCGCCAACTCCAGTAGCGACAACGTAATCATCTGGCTTATCTTGCTGGAGCATCAACCACATTGATTCGACATACTCTTTAGCAAATCCCCAGTCACGCACTGCATCGAGATTTCCAAGGAATAACTTTTCTTGCTTGCCAGCCTTGATCGCAGCAACTGCGCGAGTAATTTTGCGAGTAACAAATGTTTCACCACGGCGAGGTGATTCATGGTTAAAGAGGATTCCGTTGGTGGCATGCATCCCATAACCGTCGCGGTAGTTAACTGTGCACCAATAAGCCATCAGCTTCGCTGCAGCATATGGGGACTGTGGTCTAAAGACTGAATTCTCATTCTGTGGCGGTGGGGTCGAACCAAAGAGCTCAGATGTCGATGCTTGGTAGAAACGGGTATCGATATCGGCGCTACGGATTGCTTCAAGTAAACCAACCGCGCCAACTGCATCAACCTGTCCTGTGTACTGGGGCATTGTGAAAGAGACCTGCACATGTGATTGTGCGCCAAGGTTATAAACCTCGGTTGGCTTAATTTCGCGAATAAGGTTTGTCAGACCTACGCCATCGATGAGATCGCCGTAGTGCAAGAAAAGCTTTGGGTTCTTCTCATGTGGATCTTGGTAGATGTGATCGATGCGTGAAGTATTAAAGGTGGAAGAGCGACGAATAAGGCCGTGTACTTCGTATCCCTTAGCAAGTAAGAACTCTGCCAGGTATGAACCGTCTTGGCCGGTAACGCCAGTAATCAATGCGACTTTTTTACTCATCGACGTAACTCTCCCTTTGCTGCTGCGCTCTTGTACCAAGTGATT
>Ga0129324_10002446_pt1 | contig 11418 bp, 9 predicted proteins | sample CPBDNA_7_FD_96879 | JGI IMG/M metagenome (GOLD analysis project Ga0129324, IMG submission 96879) | Freshwater to marine salinity gradient microbial communities from Chesapeake Bay, USA - CPBay_Spr_15_0.2_DNA | ecosystem: Environmental > Aquatic > Marine > Coastal | place: USA: Chesapeake Bay... | reverse complement strand
CTACCAACACCTTGCCTGAAGCCTTTGCCGTATTCAGCGCCTCGCTGCATCATAGATTGTTCGTAAGTCAATGGCTGCTGTTTTGAAGCCAGTGCATTTGACTTCCAAATTACTCCAAATAAAGCAGCAGCTTCAAATTGATTAAAATAAGCTGAGTTTATAAATAGAGAGTATGTGGCGTTAGGTGAATCAGTAAAATGAACGGTTATATCTGAGGACGCCATCATGTCAGAAGACACGTAAATTTTGGTGCTTTGCGAAAAGCCACCTCCACTTATCTTACAAACTTTCATGTCGACGCCATTACGACCATCAAGGTTATCAGCTAGCACTAAGTTGGCCATGTTGGGGTCTTGCACTATACGCACGCTGTAATCCGCGCCGTAAGAAGACTGGCTGACCCTTACCTTATAGTCTGCACCGAACTCCCCGTTTGAAAAACTATATGTATAGATTCCTGTGCCGCACTGATGTTGGCTTGAAACGACAAAAGAAGCCAGTGTAGGGGAAGCAACTAACACTAAGAGGAAAAATAATCCAAAATTTAATCTCATAATTCAATCACACTCTTTGTAGCCTGACTCGTAGCACTTGGCTGCTAGGGCTTGACCATCTGCTATCTGCTGCGGTGTCATCTTAGGCTTCAATATATCAAGGTTACCTGCTGCCTTGGTGTGCCCTTGAGTCTTGGCCATCGACCACCACACGTAAGCGCGAATACTGTTCTCTGGAACACCTTCGCCATTGAAATACATAAAGCCTAGGCTGGTCTGAGCATCAGCAAAACCTTGATCAGCAGCCTTCCTGTACCACTTAACAGCCTCAGCGTCATTCTCTGGGACACCTTCGCCATTGTCATACATAAGAGCTAGGTTGTTCTGAGCAGCTGCCATACCTAGCTCAGCCAGTGCCTTCATGTCATCAAACTCAGATGCAGCAGCACCCTGAAAAGCCAGTAAAGCAGTAAGGATTAGAATTAGTCTCATGAGGCATTAACCTTTGATAATTAATGCATCAACTATATAGAACAGACGAAGTTATTCAAGAGTGTTTAGATGCTGACAAATGAGCAGCTTTTTTGAAATGGGCTCGCGGCGTGTCTGAGCAATAGGCCGGTAATTTATTGTATTTACTTTTCAATACATTTATGGTGATTGGATTGTCCATAAAACTAAAATCAAAAAAACTTAAAAAGAGGGTTCAAAATGACTGAATATGAGATTTATACAATGTTTAACAGTGGCAGGCTGGTTGGCGCGGTAAGTTTTATTGGAAGCATTATTGCAATCTGGCTTGCCCTTAGAGTTGCGAACTTGACGAGAGAGAATGCTGATACAACAGTTATTCAGAAGATTGTCTCTTCAGCCTTTGGCTTAATCGTTTTGGCAGGAACATTTATATCATTTACGCAGGCTAAAGCTACTTGGGTGATTACGGCATACAACCTTGAGCTGTTAGAAACTCGCTCAGAATTTTCTGATGGGTTTATCGGCTATGTTGGCACTACTACTTTGCCTGTGGAATCTCCTTCTGCTATGGGTATGGTTTTTTTAGCCGTAGTGGCTCTGATGATTCTTTCAATCATTTGGACGCCTAAAAAGTAAGCTAGGTCTGAGAGTCAAGTAATGGAGGTTTTAAATACCTTCTTCGAGGAAGCCCTGTTCACGCAGGGTTTTCTTTTGTCTGTTAAGCAGCTTTTTTGAAATGAGCCTTTAAAGTATCTGAGCAGATACAGTAACAATTAATAAGGCAGCGTAGCCTCCCCCGTCCCTAAAAAGGGCTAGACTGCCCTCGTAGTTCTGTCATGATATACCCCACTAGGTGTTTAATAGGTCAAAATGTACTGCCACTAAGGAGACGTTACATGGATAAGCCAAACCCTTTAAGAAGATCAATAATGCTAGTCGTGCACATCTGGAGACGCGTGATGAACGTAAGGTTTAACCCGCTTAAGCATATCCCAGATAACACCCTCCAATCCTATTTCATGCTTGTGTTGTTCACAATTTGGAGCATAACATTTGGCTTTATCGCCACTTATTACCTTGGATGGCTAGGCTATAGCACCATAACAAGCGTCGTTGTCCACCTGACCCTTTTAATTCCTATTATGATTACCAATGCAGTTTTTATCGATGCGGAGCGCACGGGTGCGGAGTGGTTAGCAGAGTGGCAGTCAGAGCAAAGCAGATACAAGCTGTTTACCAACAGACTCAAAGCGAAAAACTTAGTTCGATGGAAGGTAGATTCGGAAGGGTAGATGCTTCAAAGGTTTTGCGGTGCAATTCCACCATTAGCAATCAGGCTTTTAACATTAGCTTCTAGAGTATCTGAGCAGATACAGTAACAAGCACAAGATCTCAGCAGGCTCCCCCGCCCCCTGTGGAATAGCCCCCCTGCCTCTTTTAAAAGGCTTAATTATGTACACACAAATGTACACACAGTCATGATTAAAAGGTGGTTGACACCAAATTGGTTTAAGTCAATGATTACAGGGTGTGCGAAGGTAAAGGCTTTGCAGTAATCGAGCGAGACGTGGGTGCACTCCGGGTGCACCAAATAAAAAACCCCAGCTTTTATAAGCTGGGGTTTTTTATTTGGCCCTCCCGGTTGATTTGAGGTAAATCCCCGGGTTCGATTAAATGCGTAGCATTTAAGACAAGTCGCAACGCGACGCAGCCCGCAGGGGAATTTCCGCACGCGGGAATATGAGCAACTACAGTGTCTTTGACAGCGCTTTACAGCCAGTGATCACTCAAGACATCTGAGACTAACTTCACCAACTGTGTCTGACTGTTGAGGTCGGTCTTATAAAATACCGAACTTAATTGTGTACGCGCCGTATTGCGAGACACGCCAAGAGCTTCAGCTGCAGCGGTCAAGCTTAAACCCTCAAGTAATTTTAGCGTTAGCCTCGCCTCAGCTAGGGTCACCCCAAATATATCGATTAATAAACTGGGGGTCGGCAATTGACGGCGATTGGCGTCGCGCAACAGCAGTAACAGTTCCGGGTTATTTTCGGCGCCCATAAAATCACCACTGTCTACTGGGCGAATCAACGCCCCCCAACTTGAGATAGCTTGCGGACGATTAATAGTAAATTTATCGGGTAGCTGTTGCGGTTTGCCCTGGGCAATATTATGACGAAGCTTTTCGCAAATAGTCGTCAGTGTTAGCTGGTCATCCGCATCCACGCAGCATAGTTTTTTGCCAACTAGAGATAGACCATCTTTATTACTCAGCACCATCTCGGCTAAATAATTTTTCGCCATCACCTCATAGTTTGCGCCGAGAATAAAACAGGCAATCCCCATGGAGGACAGTAGCTGTTGATATATCGCTTGGCTAACGCCACCGATCTCCATTCGAGAATAGATGGCCAACGACTTTTTCATCAATGGAATAATAGTGGCCAATCGTCGTCTGTCATCATCGGAAAATTTAGGCTCATCCCCCATACGAACAACCCGTAACCTGAGCCTGCTATGGTTGTCATTATTGTTGTCGCAAATATCAAAACCCATGATGTCGGTGACATCATAGACTTTTAGAAAATACTTATAATGGTCCAAATTTTCCAGTTCACGCTGGGTGACTCGATCGTTTAGGCAAAATACGCGGTCTTCTGGCAACTCAGCAAAAGGCGAATCTTTGTAACTATTGGTTTGAAAATCCAGCAGCGCGTCTTGGTTATCAAAGAGCGTTATTGTTGATCCGGGACCCTCTTCTGTGGGGCGGCGAATTACCAGTGATGCGCTTTTGGTTGCGACATACCGCTCAAGTAATTTCAGCAGACTATGCCATGGAGGTGTTTCCAAAACCCCTTCATAGATAGCCTCACTGAGGGGATGCGACTGAACCAGTTTATCTGTAGACACAAAAAACCTCGGGTTATAAATTGTCGGCGCGATCAAAAAAGAAAATGGCGGAAGGGGTAGGAGTCGAACCCACCAAACACTTTATCAGCGTCTCATTGGTTTTGAAAACCAGGCATCCCACCGGGGATGTCGCCCTTCCATTATCAGAAAAAAACACCTACTCACTTAAGCTGCTGCTCAAGAAAAACGCCCTTTAGAAAATAGTTCTCTTCCATCATTGTGTCTGCGAGTAAACTGAACTGAATCGAGGTATTCTAGAATCTCTATTGTCAGACCTCTGCCGAGCCCCAACTGAGCCTTTGCGTGAATAACCGTAAAACATTGGCTGTCCTTCGCCAGTTCAATTATGGCTGTTTTAATGGCCTCTCTCGTTTCAGCGAGCATATACCGTTTTTGACTCAACTGAATAAGATCCCCACTTTTCAGTGCCGGTATTATCAATGCCGACAACTGTTCGCCGTTTAGCCCAGTCTCTTTTTCGATCTCTGATAGCAGTGGAACCTGAAATCCCCCTTTACGCAATATATTACTGAATAAAAACCAGCGCTGTTGAACCTGGGAAGATAGGGTCGGCCGATGGCCAGCCAAGCTTAAAAGCCCATTATTCACAAATACCCGGGCGTCTTTTATCAAGTCACTCAAGACAAGTCTGAAAAGTAGATTGATATCAGTCTTGAGGTGCTCAGCTAAGTCAGCCGCCAACACCCCTGCGGCCATTGGGTGATCATGATGCAGGCACTGCAAATGCTCACAGAGCTGGCGCTTTTCATTATCCAATCCCTCTTTTGAAACTAGGTACTTGCGCCCATCCAGTTGAATCATTTCTGAGCACTGCTGTAACTGCGGATTTAGCAGGCAGGCTTCACCCTGCCGTGCAGTCATATTCCAACTGCCTATAAACCGAGAGAAATCTATGGGTTCCTGAGTCTCTAAAATAATTTTTACTAGCACCGCTGATGGGTCGTCCTGCTCCATAGCCCTCAGGGATTCCAGACGCATGAATTGACCTCTGCGCCATGGTTGGGCTTGCGGTACCAACACTATTCCGCCACCCAGATTAATGCTCTCACTATCATCGCGGATTAAAAATCGATCTCCATGGCAAACCACCAGAGCCTGCTTTAAGACAATTTGCACCAGTGCATTATCAGCCCCGATTAATTTTCGCTCTCCACTGTTTTCTGCTGTGGGTGCTGTTTTGAGAATAAATATTTTGCCCGCTACGCGTCTGGCACCCAAATATATTTTAACCGGCATCATATGCTTGATCGGGAAGCTAATATCCGCCGCTATCTCTATGCGCCCATCAAATCGATCACTGGGCTCAATACACTGGATTGCCGATAAATAATCACCGCGTTCAACCGACTGTTTATCAAAGTCACCAACAAGATTAAACGAACAACGCTGGCCAGCCATGCCCTCCTCGGCCACTTGATTATTGGCGTTGAGACTGCGCACTCGCACAGTTGATGAAGCGCCCGATGTTGCCAGCAGACGCAGGCTGTCGCCAACCTTTACGATGCCTGCGGCCACTGTACCGGTGACGAGCAAACCTATTCCCTTAAGGGTGAAGGCACGATCGATGGACATCCTGAACAAGCCCTGTGAGTTTCTCGGCTCTAGCACCCTGGCCTGATTATCTAGATACTCTTGCAGTGCCTTAATCCCACTGGCGCGCCCCTCAGCCTTACTCGACACTTCAAATATTGGGCTCTGGGGCAATAGCTTAATTGCACTGCACCGCAGAGTATCAATGGCGCCTCGATCGACAGCGTCTATTTTAGTAATGACCACCATTATCTGTTTAACCCCAAGCATAACCATGACCTGCAAGTGCTCTAGGGTCTGAGGCATAAGCCCATCGTCGGCGGCAATCACTAACATGCCTATATCAATACCATTAACCCCAGAGATCATGGTGTTGATAAAACCTTTGTGGCCGGGCATATCAATGAATCCGATGCTGATGTGGTCATCAACTTTGCGATAGGCAAAGCCTAGATTGATCGATAGTCCTCTGCGCTTTTCCTCTTCCAGCCGATCCGTATCCACTCCGGTTAACTGTTTAACCAGTGATGTCTTGCCATGATCCACATGACCGGCTGTAGCAACGATCACTCTAGGCGCCGGCGAGCAGTTGAAGCTGTTGCAGAAAATTGTCTTCATCGTCTAGACAGCGTAAATCGAGAAGCAATTGACCCTTGTGGATACGTCCGATAATGGGACAGGGCAATGCCCGCAAGGCTTCGGACAATTCACGTATGGCACTGTCGTTGGGCGCTGTGGGCGCTATAGACAGTACGATGCTTTCGAGGGTTTCAATCGGCAATGCGCCACTGCCAATCTGACTGTAGCCGGTTTTACTGGCTACATGAAAGGTCTTGGAAAGTGCCGCCTGCACTTCTGGCACTAGGCGCTGGGCCTGCTGCTGCATATCCACTAGGGGCCGCGTAAGGTAGCGCAGAGTGGGGAGTTTGTTTATTAAACTAACCGGATCGCGATACAACTTTAACACTTCAGCCAGTGCTGCCAGCGTCATTTTGTCCAGTCTCAAGGCGCGCTTTAGGGGGTTCTTACGTATCTGATCCACCAGCTCTTTGCGGCCAGCAATAATCCCACACTGGGGACCACCCAATAGTTTATCGCCACTAAAGGTAATGATATCGACGCCATTGGCGATCGACTCCGCCGCCGTAGCCTCATGGGGCAGGCCCAAGGCGGCAAAATCAATCAGGCTGCCACTGCCTAAATCCGCGACCAGTGGCAACTGATGCTGTTGGGCTAATTCCGCCAGATCAATCTCTGATACGGACTCTGTAAAGCCTTCTATGCGATAGTTACTGGTGTGCACTTTTAATAGTAGGCCGGTGTTGACACCGATCGCCTCGGCATAATCTTTCAGGTGGGTGCGGTTGGTGGCACCGATTTCCACAAGCTTACAGCCGGAGCCTAGCATCACTTCAGGTATGCGAAACGAGCCGCCAATCTCAACCAATTCCCCTCGAGAAACTGGCACCTCACGCTGGTTGGCAAGTGTATTTAAGGTCAGTAATACCGCAGCGGCGTTGTTGTTAACCACCGTGGCTGCCTCAGCTCCGGTCAGTTCACATATCAACCCTTCTATGTGGCTATCGCGCTCGCCACGACCGCCCTGTGCAAGGTCAAACTCTAGATTGCTCGGAGCTCCGGCCACTCTGACCACGGCATCTAGGGCCTCCTGAGGTAATACTGCACGCCCCAAGTTAGTGTGTAAAACAGTGCCGGTGAGATTGATTACAGGCTTGAGAGATGGCTGGTTTTTTTCCTCAAGATGTACAATGCTAGCGGCTTTAATTCTATCGATACTTATCTCGGGGTTAGCACCCTGAGTAATGTCCTGACGCAGCCCATCTATGCATATGCCAACAACCTTGCTCACTTCTGAGTGACCGCGTAAATGGATCGCGTCAGCCATTTCTTGCAGTACGGCGTTGACAGAAGGCAGGCGTCGCTTCAAATTATTGGCCGTGGCAATTCGATTCATAAGTCTCTCATCTTAGCGCCTAGAATGTTCACAGTGGGCTTTAGCAAAGGGCGTCTAGTCTGCAGGCATCAACAGGCCCGAACCGAAGGCATAGGGCGTACTGCCGGCCATCAAATAAGGTTCGTTGCAACCGCTAGACTTAAGTAATTTGTCCAGCACAATCAATATATCGGCAGAGCCTACATGCCCAGTGTCATGCCCGGTGATCGTAAAGTTGTCTATGGGTATTTCAATTACACTGGCGATCAGCAGCATAAACAGATTGGATGTTTGGTTACAAAGTGCATGGTTAGGCACAACACCAAAGCGCTTTTTCAAAGCTTGATAACTGCTTTGATAGCCGAGCGCATATCGCTCTCTCATATCGACACCATCGACACCCACAAACTTGCGCTCAAAGGGGGTTGTGCCTTCGGGTGCTGTGGGTTTGCGCGTGCCACCGTACTCCACCAGCACAGCGCCATTGAGGTCACTTTGGCTGACAAATTCAGCGCCATAAAACAGACCTTTGGCTCTGTGATCTGTACTCATGCCAACAATAGTTGCTGCGCCGCCGTCCGCGTGCGCCCAGAGACCATAGCTTTCGCTGGCGCTGTGATCCACTGTATAAGACCATCGCTCGGCGGCGACCACTGCGGCGACACCGCCGCCACGCAGGGCCAGCCAGCCCTGAGCCATATCCAGTGCAGTGAGAGCACCCATGCAGCCAACGGTGAGATCAATACAGTTACAGTCACTGCTCATGCCGGCAATGGTTATCAACTCCGCGGACACCGACCAAGAGGGTAAATAGTCCCGGGACATTCCTGCAAAAATAACTAATTTAACCTCAGCGGGATCAACACCAGCATCCGCTAGGGCCGCTTTAAGTGCCTTGCCGCCCATGCTGCTTGGGTGGTCATCTTTAAGGGCATGACAGACATTATTCCAGCCTTCATAAATACTGGTGTCGGCACTACCCGCCTCAGCAACAATCTCCCGAACCGGTCTTGCTGGGGGTAAATAAACGCCGCTACCCAGAATAGATAAAGCCTGCTTTTTAGCTTGATCACCAGGGCCGGATCCAGTTTCAGTAATCTTTGTCATTAGGGACTCTCGTTGTTTAATAAACGCTGTGCCGCATCAGCTATCTGTTCAGCGCGCTGATACAAAATATTATCCTCAACCATCTGGGTCGGATGATTAATAACAATCGCTGGTAACGGAATATTCGAAGGTTGATAAACCATTGCCCGATCGATCTGCCCCCCAAAGGGCTCGGTCAAAATGGCGAAACCGGCAACGCCGATTCGCTGTAGTGCTATAGAGTCAAGCGAACTGCCCGACGAACAACTGCCTCAGTCGGATATGCCGCAGAGAACCAGCCCCCCCTCCTGGGAGAGCGAGTCGAGCATAGCTGCTGTCATGGGCCGACTGGCATCGTCCTTGACCAGAATTTCATCATTAACCTCGACTCCCCGCTGGCGCAGAATAGTTTGAGTCAATTTAAGAATCGTCATGGAGTTGGGCTTATGGTGATCGATCAAAACCACTCGCGACTGCTTGGGCTTGAGCCTCACGGTGATAGGTTCGGGTGCTGGCCTTGGTATGGGATCTACCAATAGCTCACAGCTAATATCACCACAGCTAATCAACTGCGCAATCGGCAGTGTTAGAGTGCCCAATGGGTTTGTTTTTTCCGTCATAGCTAACCTCGTTGTTATCTTTTTGTTCTATTTTCTAATTTCTTCTATGGCCATACAGACCACCTGCTGGCTGCCAACCCAGCGCGGTATCACTGCTGAGAATCGACCACCTTCAGCGCCGCACTCAATAAAAGACAGCTGCTCTAAATTTTTCAACGGCGACCGCAGGCTGTGCTCTTCAACGTCTGCGTAGGCAATTGGATCTTTGGGGATGCGGCCAGCTTTGATTAGATCATCAGTTTGGCGCCGGGCATTGTCATAAATATACTGCGCCGCCTGCTCTCGGGAAAACTGCTCTTTAACTAAGGCCATATGGTCCGGCGGAATAACCACAACAAAACCACCGGAACGGTAATACCAAGCTGTCTGCCCATAGTGATTCATGCAGTCACCGATAGTATCGAGGATGCTGGCGCCGGTTTCACCGTAGTGGTTGTTGCAAGAGTTGGGGCCTTCTGCCGACATGATTGATACTGCAGAGGCAGTGGAAGGCAATCCGTATTGAGTATGATATGGCCCCCATTCAGTCGCGGGGTGCTCAGCAATACAAAAGCTCAGTCTGCCGGGATGACCCACTGTGCCATGAGATGTGAGTACGCCACCGCCACTACCACAAAAGTGACGCATCATCTGAGCAAACCGTCCAACCGTGGCATTGGCTCGATTATTAGCGCCAAGCGCATTGGCGCTATGCTCAAAGCCTAACTGCTCGACAATAGGCCCACTGACAATCACTAAGACAGCTGCGCCACCTGTAGTGACTTCAACCCCGCCTAGATTAAATTTGGGGTCGAGCAAGGCTTTTGACAAGCTTCTCAGTAGTGGCCCATATTGCGTTTTACAGCCTGCCATGACGGCCGTGGCAGCCGCCTTTTCGGCCCGCACAATAATATTTTGATCGGCAATCTCGCCTATTACATCAGTGGCCTGCCAGCCCATTGCGGATAGCATTTCGTCGACCAAAGAACCGTATGGAGGTATCACCGGCAAGCCATCGCTCCAGCCGTTATCCATACAATTTTCAATATCTTGAAGCGTCTCGTAAGCCATGATCGGCAAGTCATCCCTATCAATAAATTTTACTCACTAAAAAAGTCTAACGAGAATAGTCCTGTCAGGGAATCGTACAGCTGTACTATGGCGCAAAGCCGTAGAAGAAATTAAAGTTAGCGTTTTAGCTGGCTGACCAGTTTAATAGCGTTTAGAAAGCGTTTGGCAGGGCACAGCAATACGCAGAAAAATATCCATTGACTAAATAAAGGTGAATTATGTATTACGGTTGGTTTGTTGTTAGCGGAGCACTTCTTGCTCAGCTCACCGTGGTGGGGTTTTTTACCTATGTTTTCAGTCTCTTGGTACTCCCCTTGCAAGTCAGCTTTGAAGCATCTCGTTCAGAAGTGATGTACAGCATGAGCTTAACCGCTATGTTGGGGCTTTTTCTTGCTCCTGTGGTTGGCGTTATGGCAGACAAATATCCCATTCGCTGGTTAATGGTTTCCGGGGCAGTTATTTTTGGCGGCGGCCTATTCGCCCTGTCAATGACTCAATCGCTGTTTCAATTTACTCTTTTATTTTGCATAGTGATGGGTACAAGCAATTTCTTATTAGGCCCATTGTGTGGATCGGCGATAATTTCTCGTTGGTTTACCGTGAATAGAGGTAAGGCTCTGGGTATAGCGGCCACAGGTTCGTCACTGGGCGGTATATTACTGCCCGCCTTATTTGTGCTTTGGCTGGCAGACGATGGCGATTGGCGCAGCGCTCTGCAAAATCTTTCTTATGGCGTGCTGTTTATTCTTCTTCCTTACCTGTTCTTTGTTATGCGTGATTTCACCGTGCAACAACAACCCAACAGCAGCGGACAAAATAATGATCGCGGCGAGAATGACATATTAGAAACAAATAGCGTACAGAGTGACTACAGCCTACAACAAATTATTAAGAATTCGAGTTATTGGATCGTGGGCATCAGTGTAGCCTTTTTACTCAGTACCTACAGCGCGCTGCTTGCTAACCTAACACCTTATCTCTCGGGCCAGGGTTTTGGAGAATCCATAGCCGCACAAGCGATAATGATTATTGCCATTTCAGGCTTCGTCGGGAAACTAGCATTTGGTTATGCGACCGACAAAGTCAGCTTAAAACTCGCCTTATCAGTGACACAGCTCGCCGTAATAGTCGGCCTTTTACTACTGGCAGCTGGTCCATCTTACTGGGTGATATGTATTGCTATGGGGATTCTCGGCTTATCTACCGGTGGTATGTTGCCAGTCTGGGGAGCCCTTTTGGCGGCCATTTTTGGCACTGCGAGTTATGGACGCGTCATGGG
>Ga0129324_10002440_pt1 | contig 11431 bp, 11 predicted proteins | sample CPBDNA_7_FD_96879 | JGI IMG/M metagenome (GOLD analysis project Ga0129324, IMG submission 96879) | Freshwater to marine salinity gradient microbial communities from Chesapeake Bay, USA - CPBay_Spr_15_0.2_DNA | ecosystem: Environmental > Aquatic > Marine > Coastal | place: USA: Chesapeake Bay... | reverse complement strand
CACAAGTATTAACTAAATGATCAATTCTAGAAAATAATTTTTCTGCTGCCTCACCAGTTATATCATAAGTTACTTGAGGTATTTTCCCTAATTGCATTGAGTCATATGAGCCCTGATTCTTAAACGCAAATTTACTTTTGGAGAATGTTCCTCCTTGAAACTCTTGATATAAAGAATATTGATCACCACTATCGGAATCTATTAGTTTCTCTAACTTGCGTTCTAAACCTATATCTTTTGAAATATATCCACTCAATAGAAATGGAGAAGCTGATAATAACCCACCTACAACACTACTACCATCATCATCATAAAAACCAGCTGGATACATCCCAACATGTATACTAGCCGCTTCTCCCCTATCACAATTTGAACAATCTAACTTCATAAATGCATGTCCCGAATCTAAAAATACTGTTAGCTTATTAGCTACCTTAGCTCCTTTATCAGCACATTTATTTACTAAAACAAGCTTAATATCTATAAGATCTGGATCGTTAACAACCTTAGAAAGTGACTGATCATACTTCATCGTGTTTGCAAGCAATATAGTCTCTAAAAATAAATCAGCATTAAGAAGATATTTTTGATTATTTAATAAATGAGATGATAGATCATTAAGTACTTGAATATCATATCTTTGATCTCCGCCAAAAGCTTTATTTATATCTGCACCATTGCTAATAGCTTGACTTATAAATTTTAAGCGCAACACATCATCTTCAGATTTTTTATATATTACATCAGAACTATGGAGTAATCTCACACTTGCACTTAATGCTAATCTAAGAAAATCTTGAGGATTTTGTATCAAAATTGATTCATCAATTTGCTTTAAACTTGATAAACTAAGCTGATTATCATAGGTAAAATGCCTATCAATACCATCTATAAAAAACACTTTATCGTTAGCTGATGATTTAATAATACTTTCAATAATTGCATCTTTGCGCGAAATTAAATCTGGATTACCATCTGCATTAATTGCTAATGCTTCATCCATAATCCTGGACGCAGATGTTCCTGTTTTCATAAATAGATTAATTGAATAATCAATATTATCAACAGGAATAGCAGCTATAATTCTTGGAATATTTTCATCTTCACAATATATAAATACATTAGATTGAGTATTATGTTTATAATCTATTAAATCTTGAAGTAACTTGATGTCTTTTTCAATTAATGCTTTTTCAAATATTTCCCAATATTGATTAGAACTAACTAATTTGTTATCTAATTGATATTTTATTTCTTTATATGAAGATTCAGGCATAGTTTTTTTCATAACTATTTATCAATAACATAACTACTATCTACTGCTTTTTAGCATCCAATATGTTTTACGATGTGATGTAAGGCGCTCAATTAAAAATCCTGCTACAACTTCATCTCCATCTTTTTGAAATATTTCTAGAGCATTATTAAGAGTCTTTTGAATTGCTAATTGATCATCTACTAATTCTTGTAACATTTCTTCTGCTGATAGATTTTCATTTCCTGATTTGATTGATGTTTGCTTTGCAAAAATATCAAAACTTGCTGGAACTTTCTCACCAAGTCCTCTAATAAGCTCGGCTACTGTATCGATTACCTCAGCGAGCTCCGTATATTGATCTTCAAACATAGAATGCAGTCCAAAGAAACTCTTCCCTTCAACATTCCAATGGTAATTTTGGGTTTTTAAGTATAGAGCATAACAATCAGCTAGAACTACTCTTAATGTAATAATTTTATTAGTCATAATAATACTCCAATTTGAATTAAATTAATAAATATCATATTATCAACTAAAGATTGAAGCGTCAACTCAAAGAGAATTATATTAAGCACTTCTCCTAACATAGGACATCAACTATTCTTAGTATAATTTAAAATCCTTATAAAATGCACAAACCTATGTCACTCTATACTGGATTCTCGCCTGCGCTTCTCTTAGAAAGAATGACAACTTTTTTTTCATCGTTTCCTTTACCCTTCCACTCTTCTCGTTACCCTTGGTCCGAAGTCCGAAGGTTCAGACTCCACTTGACCATCCGTCACCCTTGGGCCGAAGGACCGAGGGTCCAGTTCTTACTTTTTTCTTCTTACTCTATACTGGATTCTCTCCTGCGCTTCTCTTGGCAAGAATGACGATTTTTTTTCATCGCTTACTTTACCCTTCCACTCTTCTCGTTACCCTTGGGGCGAAGTCCTAAGGTCCAGACTCCACTCACCATCCGTCACCCTTAGCCCTTAGGGCTGAGGGTCCAGAACTTACTTTTTTCTTCTTACTCTATACTGGATTCTCGCCTGCGCTTCTCTTGGCAAGAATGACGACTTTTTTTCATCGCTTACTTTACCCTTCCACTCTTCTCGTTACCCTTGGGGCAAAGTCCTAAGGTCCAGACTCCACTCACCATCCGTCACCCTTAGCCCTTAGGGCTGAGGGTCCAGAACTTACTTTTTTCTTGACTCTATACTGAACTCTTATCTATGATTCGCTTAAAAAGAATGACAACTTTTTTATCTCTTAATTTTGTCCATTAGGTACAAAAGCCTGAGGATCTAGTTATATTTTATTGTAAATTGAGAGTTCTAACCCAAGCTTTCCAATCTCTATCACCAAGTTTTTTTTCAAAACTTAATAAATCATGTACAGCTTGCTCACATATCTTTTCTGATGGGTAAATTAATTCTTGTGAAGTTTGTAGCGCTAAGCATTGAGTTTGGCATGCCATTTCTAGGTGATAGGCTCTAAATAATGCTTCTTGTAATGTTTTACCACAAGTTAGCATACCATGACTACGCAACAGCATAGTATTTAATAAGCCTAAATCTTGAACTAAATCACTTCCATGAACTTCATTATCTAGCGCAAGTGAGTTATATTGATGATAAGCAATCTGTTTATAAAAATGCAGTGCCCACTGACTAATAGGAAGCAATCCATCTTTCATTGCTGAAACTGCCACAGATGCAGGAGTATGCAAATGAAAAACTGCATTCACATCAGGACGATTTTGATAAATATTTCCGTGAATTACATAGCCTGTCTTATTATATTGATACTCACTGCCTTCTATGATTTTCCCTTCTAGACTAACTTTTAATAAGTTATTAGCTAGCACCTCTTCAAATCTTAAGCCAAATGGATAAATATAATATTGCTTTGGATCTGTAGCTCTGGCTGAAAGATGAGTGTATGTATGGTCATCCATTTTTAAATGAGCAAGTATTTGGTAGGCATGAGAAAGGTCTGTTTTAATTATATCTGACATATAAATAATAAGAGATTCTAATTTAAATGGAGCGGGTGAAGGGAGTCGAACCCTCGACATTTACCTTGGCAAGGTAACGCTCTACCACTGAGCTACACCCGCATTTAATGCGATAGATTAGAAAATATACTAGAGAGTGAGAATAATGCAAGAACAAAATGCAAAAAACTTCACTTTTTTGCTAACCAAGCTTTAACAACTTCTATATCGCTAAACTTAATCTTCTCAGTGCCAATAATTTGATAATCTTCATGCCCCTTTCCTGCAATAACTAAATTATCTCCAGGCATAAGTTTTTCCATAACATATTCTATTGCATTTTTTCTTCCCTGAACTTCTATAGCCCTGCTATTACACCCCTGCAGAATTTCCTTTCTAATAGAACTAGGCTCTTCAGTTCTTGGATTATCTTCTGTTATAATAACTTTATCGGCTATATCACATGCTATTTTTCCCATCACTCTTCGTTTATCACGGTCTCTATCACCTCCACAACCAAAAACTATCCATAAATTATTTTTTGTTGTAGTACGTAATGTCTTCAATATATTGAGTATAGCATCAGGTTTATGAGCGAAATCAACAAAAACCCCTGCCCCATTATAATTATCAACAAGCTCCATTCTTCCAGTTACAGTATTTAACAATGGTAGCAATGGCATAATATCTTTTATATCTATTCTTGCTGCCATCAATAAACCAATAGCGCAGGAAAGGTTATAAACCTGAAATTCTCCAACCAGATTTAAATCACTTTCATATAACTCATTATCAATTTTCCATTTTACTTTCTGTATCAAATCATTCTTAGTAATAGATAAAATTATAATATTATGTTTTGCTTCTTTAACTTTATTCTTTCCATAACATATAATCTTATGATTTTTACAAGAAGACAATAAATCATTAAATTCTAAAATATCACTATTAAGAACAGCATATCCAGATTTCATAATATTGAATAATCTTTTCTTTGCTGCGAAATACTCTTCCATATTATTGTGATAATCTAAATGCTCCTGACTAAAATTAGTAAAACCACAAGCTGCAAACTTCACAGAAGCTACACGATCTTGTTCAATGCCATGGCTTGAGCATTCCAGCGCCGCATAATCAATATTGTTATGACAAATATTTTGTAGCATTGGATGCAACTCATCTGCAGCAGGTGTAGTAAGTTTTGGCTCCATTTTAAGATCGCCAACCATTCCAAGAGTTCCAATAGAAACAGCTTTATGCTTTAATAAACTTAGAATTTCACGAATAAAATGTACAGTAGAGCTTTTTCCACTAGTACCAGTAACTCCAAGAATATATTTAGGTTGATCTGGATATAATTGAGCAGCAATCTCGCTTAACGCCAATCTTGAATGTTTAACCTTAATATAATCGATGTCATTTTTCTTAATGACTTCATCTTGGTGAACTATTATTATAGCGCCAGCGGTTATAGCTCTCTCTATGTATTGATGCCCATCTTGCAATGTAGCTTTTACTGCCACGAATATATATCCCGGCTTAACTAAACGAGAATCCGCAGTAACACCAGTTACGCTATTAATATCAGCTATATTTATCATTACGCTCTTAACTTTTAAATAATTTTATACATGTAGCTATATTATAATTGTTTAAATCTAATTAAACAATCTCAAATTTAAGATGCTCTCTAGCAACTTAATAAGTAATAATTTTAGATATTAAAATACAGTTAAAAACAATCAATTGGTAATTATTGAGTCAGCAAAATACGTAACTCAATAGTTATTAAAAAACTACAAACTATAATCAAACATAATAATTGTTAAAAAGCAATAAATAACCCAGGATATGATTAATGAATTATTAAATTCTTAGTTATGCGAGATAGTGCTAACATGAACACATACCTTATTATCGGAAAGAATGGAAAAACTGACATTATAAAACGTCAAGCATTATACAAGAAACACCAGCACTCTCTTGTAGTTTATGATGGCAGAGAAATACCACTCGACTATTCTTCACTTGAATTTGAAAATAATGCACATATTATTTTAGAAGCTCATGGAACCATAGAGAAAGACTTAACATAACTCAGTAAAAATTTTACTAACTTCAAGCGCTAATCCCGAAAAGTCAATAGACGGAAAAAAAGTAATAAAATGGAGTAACTCAGATAAAATAACTAATGAAATTAGAACATTCACAAAATCTCCGATTAAATATATTCTTAAAAATAGTTATTGCAATGAGTTTGCCTTGTCTAGTTTACAGCGTCTAGAAAAATTACCACATGTAATAAAATCAACATCTTTGCTTAATAAAATTTATAAAGTTGAGGAATGCTTAAAATCTCAGACAAAAGAGATAATAGAAGATTTAAATAATATTTGCGGAGAAAATGGGCTATATTATGACATTCCTATTGAGCTATAATAACCTTACAACCCTAAATAAACTCATCTCAACATCAGTTATATTAGCTAACAATTTAGTAACATATAACTTTTATTGACTTCATAGTCATTAATCATTTATTGATGCAATGAGAAATTTCAAATTACAAATGACCTTAAAACAGAATTTAAACATATCTTGTGTCTATACATGCAAGAATATCGTCTTGATTTTTTACCTAGACCTAGATAGAATACATGAACTTTAAATTAAAAATAAGAAATAAATATGGCTAAAATCACTATACATACTGCAGAAGATTTTATTAAGATGAGAGCAAGTGGAAAACTAGCTGCTCAAGTTTTGGACTATATTACTGATTTTGTAAAACCAGGAGTAACTACGCTTGAGTTAAATAATTTATGTCACGAAATGATTATCAAAAATAATGCAGTACCGGCTCCTTTAAATTATAAAGGATTTCCAAAATCTATTTGCACCTCAATTAATCATGTTGTTTGCCATGGCATCCCAGAAAATAGAAAACTTAAAAATGGTGATATCATCAATATAGACGTTACAGTAATCTTAGATGGTTGGCATGGAGACACTAGTAGAATGTATTTAGTTGGTGAACCTTCTATAAAAGCTAAGCGTTTAGTTGAAGTAGCGCATGAAGCAATGATTCTTGGAATAGAGCAAATTAAACCGGGAGCACATCTTGGCAATATTGGCCATGCAATTGAATCTTATGTCAAAAAATTTGGTTATTCTTCAGTCCGTGAATATTGTGGACATGGCCTAGGCAGAGTATTTCATACAGACCCTAATGTAACCCATTTTGGACAAAGAGATACAGGAATCATCATCGAACCAGGAATGTTTTTTACTGTAGAGCCAATGATTAACGCAGGAACCTTCCATACTAGGCTTAATGCAGTTGATGGATGGACCGTAACCACTAAAGATAGAGAGCTTTCAGCACAATTTGAGCATAGTATTGGAGTAACCGAAACAGGATATGAAATTTTTACCCTTTCATCCAAGGGATATAGTAAACCACCTTATATATAGGATATAATATAACATGACAGACGTAATAGATAACAGCGCTAAAGAATACTTAAATCAATTCATGGCTAGAATAGAAAGGCTAGAAGAAGATAAAAGAGTTGTACTAGAAGACATTAAAGAATTATATGGAGAAGCAAAAGCTCAAGGATTCGATTCAAAAGTACTAAGACAAGTTGTAAGAATTCGTAAAATTGATAAAGCAAAATTGGACGAGCACGAAGAATTAATGGATTTATATAAGCATGCTCTAGGCATGGTTTAATTGAAAAAAATACTTCTTCTTTTATTTTTATTACCACAACTGGCTAACGCAACAGTTAAAGTAAGCAACATTGTAACTAGGCAGTCTATATTAGACAATCGCCCTATTACTGCTTACTTTACCTTAGAAAATACAGGCAACGAAATTGACTATCTGCTTGAAGTTAAAATAGAAAACTATCCTAGCGCGTTGGTTACTCTTCATAAAACCGTAATTGAAAAAGGCGTCGCAAGAATTATTAAATTAGATCGCTTAGGAATTCCATCAAAGATTAAATTTGATTCTAATAAACTTAGGATATATTTAGTAATAGAGGGAAATTATTTGGAATCAGAAAACATTAAAATTAACTTTACTTTTTCTAATGATATTTCCAAAATTAGATAATAAAAAAACACTAGAGAATAGAAAGCTCTACTATCTAGTGTTATATATTTAGATTAAGCTAAAGCTTTCTGCTTTAACTCTTCACTAACATTTTCAGCTACTTTAGCTTTACGCGGCCTAGTTTGACGAGGTCTATTACCATAAGGACTACGAACTAACTTCCCTTTTTTATTATCCCAGGTATACTGGAAAGTAACTGGCTTAAGTTCAGTAACTATTATATCACCATTAGGCATCTGCATTACATCACAACCTTTTTGCAATGACTCAGTGATTAAAGAACAAGATTTACAAATATATCTGATGTCTGACATTATATCTACTTCTTCTGAATCCTTAGAAACATCTGGGGACACATATGATTCTATATCTTTTAATAACATTTTTACATTCCTAAACTTAGTTTAATTTTTTACTAAACAAGATTAGCATTTATACCTGAATTTGTCAATATATTAAATGATTTGAAAATATAGTCATTCTAAGCAAACTCAAGAACTTACAGGAAACCAAGTAAAAACAGAGCTTGGAGATAGACCTTAGAAAAAAAAGGTTAACTATTATTAAAATCCTTCTTTCATTCTATCCACTAATTGCTTTATTGTTGGTATAAAGCCATTTTTATAAAAATCATCTGTTGCAAATCTATAGGCATTATGACCAGAAAACATAAGTTCATTTTCAACATCATCATCAAAAGCAATATTTTGCAAAGTTTTTTGAATACAAAAACTTCGCGGATCAGCTTTTTTCCCTATTGTATAATCTCCATGATCTTTCCAATTACTGAATTTACAATGGCTCAAACAACCCATACAATTTATTTGATCCTGTATAATCTCATCTTCTTTATTCTTAGTAACGAAAATTATAGTAGAATCAGGCGTCTTCATTGCCTCATTAAAACCTTGATACATCCATTGTTTTGCTCTAGGAAAGTCTGACTCAGAAATATAAACCGGGCGCCCTCTAGCTCCAATAGGAAGAGCTGTATTATGCGACTCAGTTGACACAGTAGAATATGAAATTTGTCTTTGCTCCCTACCTTGCAACTCTTTAATAAAATTATTTTCCACCGCAGAAGAGTAAAAACCTGTTGGGCTATATCTATTTAAATATATATCACCTTTCTTAAGCGTAAGAAGCTTAGCTTTCCATTCTTTTGAAACTGGGCTCTCCTGAGTTAATATTGGACGCGTTCCAAATTGAAATGCAATATTTCCAATTTCAGGGTTATTAAACCAATGTTCCCATTCTTTTAAATGCCAAACTCCTCCGGCCATAATGATTGGAACATGATTTAAACCAACTTGATTCATAAAACTTCGTAATTCCACTACTCTTGGATATGGATCTCCAGGAACCTTTGGATCCTCACTATTGGATAAACCATTATGGCCACCAGCAAGCCAAGGATCTTCATATACAACTCCGCCGAGAAGATCTGAATTTTTGTGATATGAACGCTTCCATAAAGCTCTCATCGCTCTCATCGAAGAAACAATAGGATAATAATAAACATTATACTTAGCAGATATCTCAGCTAAGCGGTATGGCATACCAGCACCACATGTTATTCCATTGATCAAACCCTTGCTACCTTCTAGAATCCCCTCTAAAATAGCTTCTGCTCCACCCATTTCCCACAAAACATTCATATGGACAGCACCATTATTACTAGCTACCTCATGGGCTATTTTGGCTTGAGAAATCCCGCCTTTTATTCCCATTTCTACTAGCTCAACATGACGATCACGCCTTGTAGTTCCTTTATATTCATAATCAATACGATTATCATTAGCATCATAAAATGAAGCATTCACACCTGAGAAAGTTCCAACAGCACCGCTTGCTGCAAAAGAACCTGAAGAAAGCCCACTACTAATAGAAATACCTTTTCCACCTTCAATAATAGGATATACTTCTTTTCCTGAAATAATTACTGGGTTTAGATTAAATACCATGAATCTTTAATATCACATTAAAATTTATATTTGCACCATTATATTGATTTTATGTTCTGAAGTATAGCATAAACTTAGTTTTTTTTTGCGAACTTCAATTTAAAAACCGTTTATTGAATATTTAAGCTAATTTACAACCTAAAAAACACTATAATAATCCACCTTAGCTACTTGCCAAACATAATAGTAAAAAACCTTTGATGATTTATATTTCAGCTACATATTATCAACAATACTTAATAAAAACTTGTTATTAATATTGCTCAGTATTTAAACTGAATAATTAGCAATATGGCTTACATTAGAAGAATCAATAAACTTGATATCTAAGTTTGAGTCCTTAAATTGATGCTTAAACCATGTAGTTTGTCTTTTGGCATAATTGCGAACTACTTGTTGAGACTTAACAATAGCTTCATCCATACTATACTCACCCTTTAAATAACTAATCAGCTCTGGAACTCCATGCGACTTCATTATCCCTTGATCAGGATTATATCCTTTATTCATTAAATGCTCAACTTCTTTAAGAACTCCTTGTTCTAACATTATTAAAAAACGTTGATTGCAATTATTATATAATAACTCTCTATCAGGCTGTATAACTAACATAGAAAACAGAGTAAGAGGAAAATAGCTTATATTCTTCTTTTGCCAATAGCTAATAGACTTACCAGTGGACTTAAAAACCTCGTAAGACCTTAATACACGCTTATAATCATTAATATTTAACTTATTAGCAACCTCAGCATCAACTTCTTTAAGTAGATTATACAAAGCTTCATTACCAATCTCACAATGTAACTGCCTTAAATTTTGACGAATTTCAATATTAACATCGGGTATAGCGCTCAATCCAAAAATCAAATGCTTTAAATAAAACCCACTTCCTCCAACAATAATTGGAGTTTTTTCAATATTAGAAATCTTAGAGATAACATCTTTAACCCACCTAACCACTGTATATTCTTCACTCCCCTCCACATAACCAAATAAATGATGCGGCACCCCTTGCTGCTCTTCCCTTGTTGGTTGCGCAGAAATTATAGGATTTTCTTTATATACTTGTAAAGAATCGGCGTTTATAATCTCTCCATCTATTTTTTTAGCCATTTCCACCGCAAGAGATGTCTTACCACTCGCGGTAGGACCTGCAATTATTATTATTTTTCTCATGGCATCAAAACATGTATGAATTCTAGTTTATCAAAATCAATTGTTGGCTTAATAAAATAAGTATTTTTTTGCATTATAATCGATCCAATCAACAATCCAGGAATTATATCCAAACTATCCCCGCTAGTAACCACTAGCTCTCCTTCTTTTAATTGCACATATTCATTTAAATAGTTACATCTCAGAAGATTTGTTGAATTACCAGAAATAATACATCTTGCACTAGATTCCACAGAAATAGCAGGTATTCTTGAAAGTTGATCATTTAAAAGCAATATCGTTGAGGTATTATTAGTTAAATTAATTACTCTACCTAATAACTGATTACGCAAGACAGCCAGTTGACCAAGCATAACCCCTTGCGCGGAACCAACATCAATAATAATTTGTTGCTTTATTGCATTATTATTACGAGCTATTACTTGAGCTGTAATATATTTATGCTTAATATCTCTATTAAAATTTAACTCCAACCGCAAGCGTATATTTTCTACATTAACTTGTTGATATAAATAATAATATTTTTCTAAAAACAGGTTTTTCTCTTTAAGCTGTTCATTTTTACTATAAACAACAAAAATATTAACAAACTTATCTACAAAATTATTATATATATATAATGCAGAACTAAGTTTCTTCTCTACAGGAGCAATAGAATTAGCAATATTCGATATAAAATGATTATGAGATAATTTATCTGCCTTGTAACCAAAGAAAATAGACATAGAAATCACAAAGCAAATAATAAAACATAGTCTTTTTTTATTAATAAACTTCATATTTTAATATCAATCTTGTTTAAATAAAACATGTTTAAATCTTTCACGCTCTTCTAAAACTTGACCTGTTCCTCTAGCAACGCAAGTCAAAGGATCTTCTGCAACAAAAACTGGTAATTTCGTTGCCGCTCTCAATACTACATCAAGGTT
>Ga0129324_10002434_pt1 | contig 11444 bp, 10 predicted proteins | sample CPBDNA_7_FD_96879 | JGI IMG/M metagenome (GOLD analysis project Ga0129324, IMG submission 96879) | Freshwater to marine salinity gradient microbial communities from Chesapeake Bay, USA - CPBay_Spr_15_0.2_DNA | ecosystem: Environmental > Aquatic > Marine > Coastal | place: USA: Chesapeake Bay... | reverse complement strand
TACAAGTCGTACCGCGGCATGGGCTCGCTCGGCGCGATGCAGTCACGCGGACAGGCCCGCTCGTACAGCAAGGATCGCTACTTTCAGGACGACGTGCTCAGCGACGACAAGCTCGTCCCCGAGGGGATTGAGGGCATGGTCGCCTACCGTGGCTCGATCGCGGCGGTGGCGCACCAGCTCGTCGGCGGACTTCGCGCCTCCATGGGCTACAGCGGCGCGCAGACAATTGATGATCTCCATGTCAAGGGGAGCTTCGTTCGAATCACCTCAGCGGGGCTCCGGGAGAGCCACCCGCATGATGTCCAGATGACCCTCGAGGCCCCGAACTACTCAGGACGGTAATCCGTGACCGATATTCAGATCGGTGGCGCCAAGCGCGGCCGCCGCGGCTACTCGCTCGACGAGGTCGCCATCGCTCCCAGCCGACGCACGCGCGACCCCGAGGCGGTCTCCACCGCCTGGACGATCGACGCCTACCGTTTCGAGAGCCCGATTATCGCAGCACCCATGGACTCGGTCGTGTCCCCGGAGTCTGCCGCGACGCTGGCCGCCAACGGCGTTCTCGCCGTCCTCAACCTTGAGGGGCTCTGGGGTCGCTATGAGGACCCTGCCCCGTTGCTGAAGGAGATCGCCGCCCTGGCGCCGGCGGCGGCCACCGCGCGCATGCAGGACATGTACTCCGCGCAGCCCGTGGATGCCGATCTTGTCAAGCGGCGGATCTCGACCCTTCGCGAAGCCGGAAGCACCGTTGCTGTCGGCATGTCTCCGCAGGGCGCATCCCAGCTGGCACCGATCGCATCGCAGTCGGGCGCTGACATCATCGTCATTCGTGGCACGACGGTGTCCGCGGAGCATGTGTCCGGCGAGGGAGAGGCGCTCAATCTCAAGGAGTTCATCCACGAGCTGGATGCGCCCGTCATTGTCGGTGGATGTGCGACACACCAGGCGGCCCTGCACCTTATGCGCACGGGCGCAGCGGGCGTGCTCGTCGGATTCGGCGGGGGAGCCTCGCACACGACAGCCGATGTCCTCGGAGTGCGTGTGCCGATGGCCAGTGCGATCGCCGACGTTGCAGCTGCACGACGCGACTACCTCGACGAGTCCGGTGGGCGCTACGTGCACGTCATCGCCGACGGGTCGATGGGTGGCAGCGGCGACCTCGTCAAGGCCTTCGCCTGCGGTGCCGATGCGGCCATGGTGGGGTCGATCTTCGCCCGCGCCACCGACGCTCCGGGTCACGGTGCCCATTGGGGTGCCGAGGCGTGGCATCGGCACCTTCCGCGCGGCGAGCGAAACCAGATGGAGACGGTGGGCACGCTCGCCGAGATCCTGAACGGCCCATCTCGCAGCGCCGACGGCACCATGAACATCCTGGGCGCCCTTCGCAAGGCCATGGCCACGACCGGCTACAGCGACCTGAAGGAGTTCCAGCGCGTGGAGATGGTCGTCACCGCCTGATGAGCATCGCGTGATCGAGGTACGAGCACCGTTCACGGGGGAGGTCATCGACACCCTCGTCGAATCGAATCGTGCTGATGTCGCCGCGGCCTTCTCCCGAGCTCGATCGGCGCAACTCGGGTGGCAGCGCACGTCGGTCCAGGAGCGCTCGCGCATCATTCTCCGGTTCCACGATCTCGTCGCCCAGCGTCGCGACGAGATCCTGGATCTGCTGCAACGGGAGGCCGGAAAGGCCAGACGCGATGCGATGGAGGAGGTCCTCGACGTCCTGATCGCGGCGCGCCACTACGGCCGTGATGCTCGGCGGCTCCTGGCCCATCGACAGGTGCGCGGAGCCATCCCCTTGGTGGTGGGCGCGCAGGTCCGGCACGTCCCTTGGGGTGCGGTGGCGATCATCGCTCCGTGGAACTATCCGCTGAGCCTGACGGCCAGTGATGCGATTCCCGCGCTGCTCGCCGGCAACAGCGTCGTGATCAAGCCCGACGGCCAGACGAGCCTGACGGCACTGTGGGTGCGCGATCGCCTCATCGAGGCGGGCCTGCCCCCGGAGGTCGTGCAGGTGGTGCTCGGTCGCGGTGACGTCGTGGGCCCGTGGGTCATCGACGAGGCCGACTACGTCATGTTCACCGGCTCCACCAGAGTCGGCAGGATCGTGGCCGCCCGGTGCGGCGAGCGGCTCATCCCGTGCTCGATGGAGCTCGGCGGAAAGAACGCGATGATCGTTCGCGCGGATGCCGATCCGGAGAGGGCCGCGGAGATCGCCACGCGTGCCAGTTTCGCCAATGCCGGTCAGCTGTGCATCTCGATGGAGCGCATCTACGCCCACCACCAGGTGCACCAGGCCTTCGTCGAGGCCTTCGTCCGTCGAACGAACGCCCTGCGGCTCGGCGCCCGAGTGGGCTGGGGCTTCGAGATCGGCTCGTTGATCTCAGCGGGGCAGCTCGAACGGGTCCAGGCGCATGTCGACGATGCGGTGAGCAAGGGAGCGACGGTGCTCGCAGGGGGGCGTGCGCGCCCAGACGTCGGGCCGTTCTTCTTCGAGCCCACGATCCTCTCCGGTGTCACCGACGCCATGGTCGTGTGTGACGAGGAGACCTTCGGCCCGGTGGTCGCAGTGCGGTCGGTGGAGTCCGACCAGCAGGCCATCGAGCTCGCGAACGACACCGAGTACGGCCTCAACGCCTCCGTCATCGGTCGGGATCGTGGGGCGGCACGGGCAGTCGCTCGGCAGTTGCGTGCGGGCACGGTGAACGTCAACGAGGGCTACGCGACGGCCTGGGGGAGCGTGCGAGCGCCGATGGGCGGCATGGGGCAGTCCGGGCTCGGACGCCGCCACGGGGACGAGGGCCTGCTGAAGTACACGCAGTCGCAGACCATCGCGACGCAGAGGCTCCTGAGTTTCGGTGCGCCTGCCGGCTGGACCGACGAGCGCTGGGGGGCGGTGCTCACCTCTGCGGTGACGGCCATGAAGCGGCTGCGGCTGAAGTAGATTTGCAGCCATGAGCAACCTCGACTTCGACGTGCTGGTCATCGGGTCGGGCTTCGGTGGATCGGTGGCCGCCCTGAGGCTTACGGAGAAGGGCTATCGCGTCGGTGTCCTCGAGGCCGGGCGACGGTTCGAGGACCACGAGCTGCCGGCGACGTCGTGGCGAATTCGCGATTACCTGTGGGCGCCGCAGATCGGCTGCACGGGCATCCAGCGGATGCATCTGCTGAAGGACGTCCTGGTGCTGGCGGGCGCCGGAGTCGGTGGTGGTTCGCTGAACTACGCGAACACGTTGTATACCCCCGGCGAACAGTTCTTCGCCGACGAGCAGTGGCGAGACATCACCGACTGGCAGGACGAACTAGCGCCGTACTACGACCAAGCGTCCCGCATGCTGGGCGTCGCGGACAACCCGACGATGACTCCCAGCGATCGCGTGATGAAGTCCGTCGCCGAGGATATGGGAGTCGGCACCACGTTCCGACTCACGCCGGTCGGGGTGTTCTTCGGGGAGGGGGCCGGATGCACGAGCCCGGATCCCTACTTCGGCGGTGTGGGTCCCGATCGCACGGGCTGCACTGAGTGCGGGGAGTGCATGACGGGCTGCCGTCACAACGCCAAGAACACCTTGGTCAAGAACTACCTCGCCCTCGCCGAGCACGCGGGCGCGCGCATCCTCCCAATGACGACGGTCACTGCGCTCCTTGAGCGCACGCGGGGTGGCTTCCTCGTCGAGACGGTACGCACCGGGACCAGCAGGCGGCGCACGTTCACTGCCGAGCACGTGGTGCTCGCAGCCGGAACCTATGGAACGCAGCGGCTCCTCCACCGAATGAAGGACAAGGGCATGCTGCCGCGCCTCTCGCCGGCCCTCGGTCGCAAGACCCGCACCAACTCCGAGGCAATCCTGGGTGCCGTCACAGCCACATCGTCGGAGGACTTCACCGAGGGAGTAGCGATCACATCGAGCTTCCATCCTGACGATGTGACGCACGTCGAACCGTGCCGATATGGCAAGGGATCGAATGTGATGGGACTGCTGCAATCCCTCCTGACGACGCCGCAGCCGAACCGGAAGCGGTGGCAGGTGCTGGTCGCGGACACCGTGAGCAAGCCGGGTGAACTGCTGCGGCTGCTCAATGTCCGCAGGTGGAGCGAGAGGTCCGTGATCGCGCTGGTGATGCAGACGGTCGACAATTCGCTGAGCGTCACCGGCACGCGGTCGCGCCTGGGTCGCTGGCACCTCACGACCCAGCAGGACGACACAGCGCCCAGCCCTACCTACCTGCCCGTCGGACATGAGGTGGTCAGGAGAATTGCCGAGCGCATCAACGGCATCGCCGCTGGATCCATCTTCGAGAACTTCGACTCCCCGGTCACGGCTCATTTCGTCGGGGGATGTGTCATCGGGAGCGACCCTGACCGAGGAGTGGTCGATGCCTACCACCGCGCCTTCGGATACTCGGGCCTGCACATCGTCGACGGCTCGACGATCACTGCGAACCTCGGGGTGAATCCGTCCCTGACCATCACGGCCCAGGCCGAACGAGCAATGGCCCTGTGGCCCAACAGAGGAGAACCTGATCCGCGGCCGGAGGCGGGTGCTGATTACCGGCGAGTGGACGCAGTGCCGCCCGTCAGGCCCGTTGTCCCTGCCGGTGCGCCCGGCGAGCTGCGCGTCCCCAGTACCAGCGCGTCCTGATCAGCACGATCACCAGGGCCGCGAGGGTGAGGGCGAGGAACAGGGTGTCGATCCAGCCCATCTGATCAGTGAGCGTGAGGGCTGCGTTGGCGGTCAGGACGAGGATCGCCCACGCATGTGCCTGGCGGCGCCTTTCCCGCAGCCACCAGGCAGCCGACATGAGGGCGGCCATGTTGATCAGGGCCAGCACCGCGATCGCGATGAAGGCGCTGGTGCCCTGAGAGCCCCACGCGCCGACAACAAGGGACGTGATGGTCAGAACCACCCAGGCCGCTGCGACAGCTGCAGTCGCGAGGGCGGGGAGTCGTGCGGAGGTGCTCAGACCGAGCAGCTCATGTCTGCGCCGCAGCACAGCGGCGACTTGATCTTGCCGTGGCCGTTGGGGCACTCGCTGATCTCGACCATGGTGCCGTCGTCCTTGGTGAGGGACGCATCGACCAGGGGAGCGTCGCAGGCGCCGCAGGTGGTGTTGACGGACATTCCGCACTTCGCGCAGGTGTAAAGGGCCATGGCACGGACGCTACCGCAGGGAGCGTCCTTTGGCAGCCCGTCAGCTGCATTGATGCGTCAGTAGGTGGGGTCCTCAGCGTGGCGGGGGCCCGCCTACTGACGCATCAACGGACTCTCAGGAGATCCCGGCAGCCTCGGCGATGGCTCGTGCCGTCAGGACACGAGCCAGATGCTCTCGGTAGTCCGACTCTGCGTGGATGTCGCTGTTCGGACTCGTGCCCTCGGCGGCATGCGAGGCGGCGGCGGAGATGGCTGCCATCGTCGAGGCCCCCACCAATGCCTGCTCGACAGCCGTGGCCTTCACGGGTCCGGGGCCCATGTTCGTCAGGCCCACTTCGGCTTCGGCAATCGAGCCACCGTCCATCCGCACCGTGGCAGCAACGCCCACGATGGCCCAGGCCTGGGCCGTGCGGTTGAACTTCTCGTAGTGCGCACCCCAGCCGGTGTGCTTGGGAACGCTCACGCTCACCAGCACCTCGTCGGGCCCCACGGCCGTCGTGAAATAGTCCACGAAGAATTCGCTGGCCGGGACGGTTCGTCGGCCACTGGGGCCGGCGATCGTGAAGGACGCACCCATGGCCAGCGCGACCGGAGGCTGGTCTCCTGCCGGATCGGCATGGGCCATGGCGCCGCCGACGGTGCCACGGTGGCGAATCTGCCGGTCCGCCACGGTGTCGGTCGCAGCAGCGAGCAGGGCCGCGTGTTGGCGCACGAGGTCGCTCTTCGCCACGGCGTCATGCGTGGTCCCGGCCCCGATGACGATGGCGTCACCGGCGTCAGTGATGCCCTTCATCTCGTCGATGCGGGTGGTGTCCACGACGACGGAGGGCTCGCCCATCCGCAGGCGCAGGACGGGCATCAGAGACTGACCTCCGCCGAGCACCTTCGCGTCCTCGCCCGCCGCCACGAGAGCGGCGACGGCCTCGTCGACGGTGGAGGGGCGCACATAGTCGAACTTCGCGGGAATCATGCGGAGGCTCCCTTCGCCGCCTGGATGGCTCTCCAGACATTCTGTGGACTGGCAGGCATGAGCACATCGTTCACACCCATCGGCCGCAGGGCATCGACGATGCCGTTGATGATCGCCGGGGTGGAGGCGATCGCGCCCGCCTCGCCCACTCCCTTGGTGCCCAGGGAGTGGGTGGTGGACGGCGTGACCGTCGACCCCGTCTCGAAACTCGGCAGATCGGCCGCGCTGGGGATCAGGTAGTCAGCCAGGCTCGCAGTCAGCAGGTTGCCGTCGGAGTCGTACTCCGCACCCTCGTAGAGAGCCTGTCCGATGCCCTGAGCGAGACCACCATGCACCTGACCCTCGACGATCATCGGATTGACCTGGTTGCCGACGTCGTCGACGCAGACGTACTTGCGCAGCTTCACCTTGCCGGTCTCCGTGTCGACCTCCATGGCCGCCAGGTGAGTGCCGTGGGGGAAGGAGAAGTCTTCCGGATCCACCGTGGCCTCGCCGGAGATCATGGGCTCGACACCATCGGGCAGGTTGTGCGCGGCGAAGGCCGCCCACGCGAGTGCACCGAGGGTGACGGCCTTCTCCGGATCGCCCTTGACCGAGAATGCGCCGTTGGCGAACTCCAGGTCGTTGGCGGAGCATTCGAGCTGGTGCGCGGCGATGGGCCGAGCGTTCTCGATCACGCGATCGGCAGCCTTCTTGATCGCTTGACCACCGACGGCGAGGGAGCGTGAGCCATACGTGTCCATCCCGTAGGGGGAGCGGCCGGTGTCGCTGTGGATGACATCGATGTCGTCCACCGGGATTCCGAGGATTTCGGACGCGATCTGACTCCAGGCCGTCTCGTGCCCCTGTCCGTGCGGTGAGGTGCCGGTGACGAGTTCCACCTTCCCGCTGGGCAGGAGCCGGATCGTGCAGTGCTCCCAGCCGCCTGCCGCGTACTTCAGCGCGCCCAGCGTGCGGGACGGAGCCAATCCGCACATCTCGGTGAAGGTCGAGATGCCGATGCCCAGTTGCACGGGATCGCCCGACTCCCGGCGAGCCTTCTGCTCGGCACGGAGCTCGTGATACCCGAACATGTCCATCGCCTTGGCGGTGGCGGCCTCGTAGTTGCCGGTGTCATACGTCAGACCGGCAACCGTCGTGAACGGGAACTCGTGGTGCTCGATCCAGTTCTTGGTTCGCAGCTCCATGGGCTCCATGCCCAGTTCCGCGGCCATCTCATCGACGATGCGCTCGATTGCGAACGTGGCCTCGGGGCGACCAGCGCCGCGATAGGCGTCGGTGGGGGTGCTGTTCGTGAACACTCCCGTGCACTGGAACTGATACGCGTCCATCTTGTAGATGGCCGGGTACATGAACATGCCCAGCAGGGGGATGCCGGGTGTGATGATCTGCAGGTACCCACCCATGTTGGCCAGCAGGTCGACCTTCAGGCCAATGAACTTGCCGTCCTTTGTGGCGGCCAGCTCGATGTCCTGGATCTGATCACGACCATGATGCGTGGCGACCATGTCCTCGCTTCGGGTCTCGTTCCACTTGACCGGACGACCCAACTTGCGAGCCAGCTGTGTCACGAGGATCTCCTCGCGGTAGCACTGAAGCTTGCCGCCGAAGCCGCCGCCGACATCGGGCGCAATGATGCGCAGATTCTGCTCGGGGATGCCGGTGACGAGCTGCAGGAGCACCCGCAGGATGTGCGGGATCTGGGTCGACGTCCACACGGTGATCTCGTCACTCATGCCCATGGGGGCGGCGACGACCGCTCGGGGCTCCATGAATGCTGGGATCAGGCGCTGGTTGACGAAGCGGCGCTTCACTCGGACAACGTCCGAGTGCTTGGCAAGCTCGTCCTCGTAGCCGCCGCCGAGGTCGTAGACGTAGCACGTGTTGTTGGTGGCATCGCCGTGCACGAGCTCACTGCCGGGGGAGATGGCGTCGATCATGTTCACGACCGCGGGAAGGGGCTCGTACTCGACGTCCACGTAGGCGAGGGCATCCTCGGCGGATGCCGCGTCGGTGGCGAGCACGACTGCCACGCAATCGCCGACGTGACGAACCTTGTCGCCAGTCAGTGCGGGGAACGGCGGCATCACGGTGTCGTCCGTGACCGGCCACACACACGGAACAACGGAATTGAGATCGCCGAGTTCCGCGGCGTTGAAGGCGGCGACGACGTTGGGCTGCTTCAAGGCCTCCGCGACGTCGACCTTGGTGACCTTGGCGTGCGCCATCGGACTGCGCACGATCGCCATGTGCAGCGTGCCGGGCAGCTGGATGTTGTCAGTCCAGTTCGTGCGGCCATGGAGGAGCTTCGCGTCCTCCTTGCGACGCAGCGGTCGCCCGATGACCGAAGAGGTGTCGAGGGTGTCAGTCACTTGGAGCCTCCCATCAGGTCAGCGGCGTACTTCACAGACTTCACGATGTTGTGGTAGCCGGTGCATCGGCAGAGGTTGCCGTGGATGCCGTCGCGAATCTCCTCTTCGGTCGGATTCGGATTCTCGGTGAGCAGGTCGACGGTCGACATGACCATGCCGGGGGTGCAGTAGCCGCACTGCAGGCCGTGGCACTCCTTGAAGGCCGTCTGGACGGGGTGCCAGTCGTCGCCGGTGGACAGCCCCTGGATGGTCGTGATCTCACACCCATCGGCCTGCACGGCGAGCATGCTGCAGGACTTGATGCTCTGGCCGTCGACCAGGATCGTGCAGGCTCCGCAGTTGGACGTGTCGCATCCGACGACCGTGCCCACCTTGCCAAGGCCCTCGCGAAGCCAATGCACCAGGAGCGTTCTAGGTTCGACCTCAGATTGGTATTCCGTTCCGTCAACCGTGACAGTGATGTGCTGCATTCGACTCCCCTTAATCGCGCATGCCTGACCCGCCGCGGGGCGGAATGTGACGAGAGTCACAGTAGGCAAGATGGAAGGCAGATGCGGTATTTTCGAGAATTCTTTATGGATCCTCGGGCGGGGGCTTCTCGGTCGAAGCGCCGCTCGGCGCCCGGGGAACCCGTGGCTGGGGACTAGGGTTTCGACGATGCCCGACACCGATGCGCACCCCCTGGCCCCCGACGTGCCCGCGTCGGGAAAGCCGCCGCGCACGTACCTCGCCGCCGCCGTGGCCGTCAGTGCTCTGTGCTTCCTGCCGCTCGGCCTGATCGCTGTTCTCTATGGCTGGCGCTCCGCTCGGGCCGTCTCGATGGGCGACCCTGACCGTGCTCGGCGACTTGGCCGTGTGGCGCGCCGTTGGGTCGTCGTGACTCTGGTCGTCGGACTACTGGTCGATGCCGCCCTGGTGGCGGTCTTCGCTGTCCTCGGAGCCTTCTCCTCCTGACGGCTCTCCTCGCTCAGAGGGCCGTGAACGCGTCGCTAGGCTCGGGGGGTGACTGATGCTCCCGCCCCCGTCCTCGTCGTCGACTTCGGCGCTCAATATGCGCAGCTCATCGCTCGCCGCGTGCGCGAGGCCCGGGTGTACTCGGAGATCGTTCCGCACACGATGTCGGCAGCGCAGATGCTGGCCAAGCGCCCGGCCGCCGTCATCTTGAGCGGTGGTCCCTCAAGCGTCTACGAACCGGGTGCCCCGAGTCTGGATGCGGAACTGTTCGACACCGAGATCCCGGTGTTCGGAATCTGCTATGGGTTCCAGGCCATGGCTCAGGCACTGGGCGGCAACGTAGACAAGACCGGACGCAGGGAGTACGGGGGAACGACTCTGCGGGTCGCCACTCCCGGAGTCCTGTTTGACGGGCTGCCCGCGCAGCAGAGCGTCTGGATGTCGCACGGTGATGCCGTAACCGCTGCACCAGCAGGCTTTCTCGTCACGGCTGAATCAGATGGAGCTCCCGTCGCGGCTTTCGAGTCGGTAGGACGGCGCCTCGCCGGCGTCCAGTTCCACCCGGAGGTCCTTCACAGCGAGCACGGTCAGCGGATCCTCGAGCACTTTCTGATCGACATCGCCGGCTGTGAGCCCTCCTGGACCATGGATAGCGTCATTGACGATCAGGTCGAGCGCATCCGTGAACAGGTGGGTGCCGGTCAGGTGATCTGCGGGCTGTCCGGTGGAGTCGACTCCGCCGTGGCGGCAGCGTTGGTGCACAAGGCCGTGGGCGACCAGCTCACCTGCGTCTTCGTCGATCACGGTCTCTTGCGCAAGGGGGAGGCGGAGCAGGTCGAGCGGGACTACGTCGCGGCGACCGGCATTCGACTCGTCGTGGTTGATGCGAAGCAGCGTTTCCTCGAGGCACTCGCAGGAGTGAGCGATCCTGAGACCAAGCGCAAGATCATCGGCCGCGAGTTCATCCGGGTGTTCGAGGCGGCCGAGCGCGATCTCATCGCCGAGGCGGGTGCGCACGGCGAGACGATTCAGTTCCTCGTCCAGGGCACGCTCTATCCGGATGTCGTCGAGTCCGGTGGCGGAACCGGCACGGCGAACATCAAGAGCCATCACAACGTTGGAGGCCTGCCGGAGGATCTCCAATTCACGCTCGTTGAGCCGCTGCGCACCCTGTTCAAGGACGAGGTGCGGCAGGTGGGACTCGACCTCGGCCTGCCGCCGGAGATCGTGTGGCGACACCCGTTCCCGGGGCCGGGGCTTGCGATTCGCATCATCGGGGCCGTCGATGAGGAGCGACTGGCGATCCTCCGCGAGGCCGACGCCATCGCTCGCGAGGAACTGACGGCCGCTGGACTGGACCGCGAGGTGTGGCAGTTCCCGGTGGTTCTGCTGGCTGACGTCCGATCTGTCGGTGTTCAGGGAGACGGACGCACCTATGGGCATCCGGTCGTTCTGCGTCCGGTGTCGAGTGAGGATGCCATGACGGCGGACTGGTCGCGTCTTCCCTACGACCTGATTGCGCGGATTTCGACACGCATCACTAACGAGGTTTCGGAGATCAACCGCGTTACGGTGGACGTCACGAGCAAGCCGCCCGGGACGATTGAGTGGGAGTGATTCGTCAGAGTCACGACCGAGGAGTGGGAGTGATTCGTCAGAGTCACGACCGAGGAGTGGGAGTGATTCGTCAGAGTCACGACCTAAGGATGGGAGTAGGTCGCTGATGGATGTCGTCTACAACCTCATCGTTGTACTGCACTTCGTTGGCCTGGCGATGCTGCTGGGTGCTTTCCTGCTGCAGTTGACGTCGAAGGAAAAAACTGTCACGCGGTGGATGTTCGACGGTGCCATGACTCAACTGCTCACAGGTTTGATCATGGTGGGTATGCTGTCCGGCGGTGCGCTCGGTGACGCAGCCAAGGATGAGGTCGACAACACGAAGATCGCCATCAAGCTCGTCATCGTGATCGTCATCGCGATTCTGGCGGCCGT
>Ga0129324_10002433_pt1 | contig 11447 bp, 7 predicted proteins | sample CPBDNA_7_FD_96879 | JGI IMG/M metagenome (GOLD analysis project Ga0129324, IMG submission 96879) | Freshwater to marine salinity gradient microbial communities from Chesapeake Bay, USA - CPBay_Spr_15_0.2_DNA | ecosystem: Environmental > Aquatic > Marine > Coastal | place: USA: Chesapeake Bay... | reverse complement strand
ATTCACTACCTGGGGAGAATCTCATGGTCCTGCCATTGGCTGTGTCGTCGATGGTTGTCCACCTAATATTCCTTTATCGGAGGCAGATATTCAGGGAGATTTAAATAGACGAAAACCAGGACAATCTAAATTCACAACTCAAAGAAAAGAAAAAGATTTAGTACAAATCTTATCAGGTGTTTTTGAAGGCAAAACCACAGGAACTCCTATTTCGCTCATTATTTACAATGAGGACATGAAATCAAAAGATTATAAAAATATCAAAAATAAGTTTCGTCCTGGTCATGCTGATTTTACATATTTTAAAAAGTATGGCATTCGTGATTATCGAGGAGGGGGAAGGTCCTCTGCCAGAGAAACGGCATCGCGTGTAGCAGCAGGTGCTATTGCCAAAAAAGCTTTAAGTATTATGTTAGGAAAAAAATTTGCAGTAGTAGGTGCAGTAACTCAAATTGGTCCTGTGATGAGCAATCCTGATAATTGGGATGACAAACAAATTAGAAAAAATCCTTTCTTTTCTGCTGATAAAGATATTGTGCCTGTATATGAAGACTACTTATTAAGTATTCGTAAACAAGGAAGTTCTTGCGGTGCTATGATTGAACTGCGTGCCCGAGGAATTCCTGTAGGATTGGGTGCTCCTATTTATTCCAAGCTTGATTCAGATATTGCCTCTGCTCTAATGAGTATTAATGCAGTTAAAGCTGTAAACATTGGAGCTGGTATGGATGTGGCTGTGTTAACTGGAGAGAAAAATTCTGATGAGATGAGAAATAAAAATGGAAAAGTCCATTTTAAAACTAATAATGCAGGTGGCATATTGGGTGGTATTTCCTCTGGCCAAGATATCATCTGTTCCTTTGCAGTGAAACCTACCTCTTCTATTTTAAATACTAGAGAGACAGTGGACAAGTCTGGAAAAAATACTAACATTTCTGTACATGGAAGACACGATCCATGCGTTGGTATTCGTGCCGTTCCTATTGGTGAAGCTATGTTAGCATGCGTTCTTCTAGACCATTACCTTCTTAATCGTGCTCAATGTGGCTAGGCCTTGATACCGCTTAAAGACGACAATCCAACCTACAGAACTCCGATTGTTACTTATTCTATTATCGCAATTTGCGTTATCGTTTTTATTTTAGAAATCACATCTTCATCTTATAATAATGGACAGTTATTTTATTCCTACGGACTAATACCTGCGGTGTTTACAGGACAAGCAACTTTGCCTAATGAAATAGCAGGACTTCCTACCGAGATTACTTTAATTAGTTCCATGTTTATGCACGGTGGTTTTATGCATTTAATTGGTAACATGCTGTATATGTGGATTTTTGCTGATAATATTGAAGATGAAATTGGACCTATTCGATTTTTAATTTTTTATCTATTAGCAGGAATGGCCGCTGCATTAACGCAAGTGTACTTGAACACAAGCTCAACCATTCCCATGATTGGAGCATCTGGTGCTATTGGTGGGGTTTTGGGAGCTTATATTGTCAATCATCCTAAAGCTAAAGTGCTAGTTTTAATTCCATTTGGTTTTTTCTCTCAAATAATAAAAATTCCAGCGCTGTATGTGTTGGGTTTTTGGTTTGTTTTACAATTTATCAATTCTTCTTTGTCTTCTTCTACTGGGGGTGGCGTTGCTTATGGGGCTCATATTGGTGGTTTTATTTTTGGAGTAATTGCTATTTTATTTTTTAATAAAAAAAGTACGGTCCAAAAATTTTCTAATAATAAACCCAAAAACCCTTGGGCATCGTAATGGATTTCTTTTATCTTCCTTCTGAAATTAGCAATGTAACTGCCCTACTAATGATAGCAGTAAGTCTGGTGACATCTTTTATATCAGCAGCAGCAGGAATTGGTGGTGGTTTAATGATGCTAGCCTTTTTATCAGCGTTGCTTCCTCCTATGTATCTAGTCCCTATTCACGGGATTATACAATTTGGATCAAATTTTTTTAGAGCCACTCTTTCTTATAAAGAAATAAATAAAAGTTCAATTATTCCATTTGTACTTGGTTGTTTATTTGGATCGACAATGGGTGGATTTATATTTACCAATCTTCCGACAAATTTTCTTAAATTTGGTATTGCTTTTTTTATTATATGGTCTGTATTTGGCTCGGTTCCTACAATTAAAAGTAAATTATTATTTCCGATAGGATTTTTGGTTTCCTTGATTTCTATGTTGTTTGGTGCCTCAGGCTTTATCATGGTAGCAGTGGTCAAAAGCATGAAGCTTCCTCCTGTTAATCATGTGGCAACTCATGGAGCTATGATGACTTTTCAACATTTAATTAAATGTATTGTTTTTGGAATTTTTGGTTTCTCTTTTGCATCCTACGCTCCTTTAGTGGTGGCTATGATAGTAAGTGGGTTTTTTGGAACCTTAATTGGTAAGCAATTCTTGATTAAGAAAGGACAATATTATTTCAAAACAGTTCTTAATATCTTCTTAATTTTTGCCGCTATTAGGTTAGTCTGGAGCGCTATCCAGTCTATGTAGTTGTCCACAAGCATGAACAGATCAAACAGCTAATGTTCACCTTTTGATTCCGTTTTGATTCCACTTTGATTCAAAAATACAACCTAAAATAGTGTATGTGGATACAATACCTTCAAAACTCATCATAATTTATGCACATTTTTAAAGCTCTAATGTTAGCAATGTTCACGTTTTGATTCCGTTTTGATTCCCTTTTGAATCAAAAATACAACCTTTAAGAGCACAGCATATTCCGGAGGATTTATTACTATTTTAAGCAAACTTAAAGTAAACCTATAAATATGTACGATGTATTTTTTACTTCCTTTGCAGTGCTGTTTGTAGCAATTGATGCCATCGGAGTTGGTCCATTATACTTAATGCTCTCAGAAGGAGCCTCACGCAAACAAAGATTTCAAATTGCTGCCAAAGCTTCCCTGATTTCTTTTATTATTTTAAGTATTTTTGCTTATGGAGGACAATTCTTTTTTAATTGGATTGGAGTTTCTTTAGATTCTTTAAAAATTGCCGGTGGAATTATTTTATTTATTATTGCAATCGAAATGCTTCTCGACAAACGAAGAATGCGAAAAGAGCAAAGTGCCAATGAAGCGCTCAATGATAAAAATGTAGAAGATATTGTCGTCTTTCCTTTGTCCATTCCATTGATCGCAGGCCCTGCTGCTTTAACTTCAGTGGTACTTTTGGTAAATGCAAACTCCTCCTCTAATCAAGATTTAATAATGGTATATCTAGCACTAGCTGCTGCAATGCTTGTCACTTTTTTACATATGCTTTTTTCAGCAGTGATAGCCAATTTTACCAGCAAGAATTTGCTCAATGTATTCTCACGTATTATGGCTTTAGTATTAGCATCCCTTGCCATTCAATTTATTGTCAACGGCATCAAATCCACATTTGGAATTTAATCTAACTTAACGTAAATGTTCTGATTTAGATCTTTTAAAATTCAAATAACCAAAAATTAAAAGCAATATAAGACCAAACGGATATACGATATCCTTGTCTGGTCTGTTTGGATTGGTTGTTTTAAATTCATCAATACTATCGCCGATACTTAAACCTATTGTTTTCGCTACACCATTCCACTTTAGAGTATCTACTACTAATGTTCCTTCTTTATTAACCAATTCTATTCCCAAATCTGAAATTTGAAAATTTTTGTCAAATTGATTTTCTTTAACTTCAAACATTTTGTATCGTTTTCCATAATTTGTTTGTCGAGTAATTTTTATTCTCACTGCTTCCTCTGGTTTAAAAACTACTTGCTTAATATTCTCAGAAGTTAAAGACTGTGAATTAAATTCAGGATAAAACTGATCTAAAATAAATCCTGGTCTAAATAATGACAAAGATATTAGCAAAAATACAACTACCTCATACCAGCGCATTTTTGTTATAAACCACTGTTGGGTTGCAGCTGTAAAAACTAAAATAGCAATAAGCGATGTAACAATGACTATTAATGCATGAAACCAATCTTCAATTCCAATTAACAATAATTCATTATTAAAAATAAACATAACCGGAAGAATAGCAGTTCGTAAACTATACCAGAACGCTTGCAGTCCGGTTTGAATAGGATCGGCTCTAGATATGGCAGCAGCTGCATAGGATGCCAACCCCACAGGAGGAGTGACATCCGCCATTAAACCAAAATAAAAAACATATAGATGAACTGCGATCAGAGGAAAAATATAACCAGATGCATTTCCTACTTCTACCACTACATTTGCCATCAAGGCAGCCACGACTAAATAATTAGCAGTGGTAGGAAGTCCCATGCCTAACAATATACAAAGAACAGCGGTAAGGCCTAATAAAATAATAATATTATTTCCAGCAATCGCTTCTACCACCACAATTAAATTATTACTTAGTCCGGTAGAGGAAACAGCTCCGACAATAATTCCAGCAGTTGCAATAGCAACGCCGACGCTAATCATATTAATAGCTCCCTTTTGAAATCCAGTGATAATTTGATTGTAAGAAAGTTTTATAGAGTCAGTAATGGATAAATTATTTTTATATGCTGCAAGAATATTTTGAATGACAATCACTGCTAACAACGAAAGAATAGAATAAAAAATAGCAGAAGAAGCAGTCCAATTTTTAATAAGCAAAAGATAAACTAAAATTACGATGGGAATTAAATAATGCACTCCTTGTATAAAGGTTTTTCCTAAAGGCGGAATATCTTTTTCAGGCAATCCTTGAATTCCTAATTTCACCGACTCTAAGTGAGAAATATAAAACAAAGCAATATAAGAAATAATAGCTGGCAAAAATGCATGGGTTACCACTTGAAAATAAGATATTCCCAAAAGCTCAGCCATGACAAATGCTGCAGCGCCCATAATAGGAGGCATTAATTGTCCATTCACTGATGCTGCAACTTCAATAGCTCCTGCTTTGACAGCATTTAGCCCTGTCTTTTTCATAATTGGAATCGTAAAAGCACCAGTAGTTACGGTATTGGCAACCGAAGAACCTGAGATCATTCCCGTTAAACCAGAAGCTAAAATGGCTGCTTTTGCAGGACCACCACGCATTCTACCCACGGAGGCAAAAGCTAAATTTAAAAAATAAGTCCCCCCTCCAGCGGCATCCAAAATAGATCCAAATAAAACAAATAGAAAAATAAAACCAACAGAAACACTAATCGGAATACCAAAAATAGCCTCTCCTCCAAGCCAATGATATCCAACTAATCGGTTTAATGACAAACCGGGATGTGCAATTAAATCTGGTAATATCCTTCCAAAAAAAGAAAATAAAATAAATACAAGAGCAATAATTACTAGTGGCCAACCAATCACTCTTCTAGTCGCTTCTAACAATAAGATAATACCAATCGATCCTAAAATTACCTCAAATGGAATAACTATTCCTGCGATGCTAATTGTGCTCATTACTCCTTGACGATGCACTAGACCTTCGTAATTAAACACTAAATATAAAGTAGCAATAAGTCCAAGAGCTACAAAAATAAAATCTAAAATTTGGATACTTTGATTTCGATTAGTTTTATTTGATGGATATAATAAAAAACATAATGTTAGAGCAAAAGCTAAATGAATAGCTCGAGCAGGCACATCAATAAATTGACCAATGTTAAGAATAAAAGGCAGGGGACTTGCGTACCATAATTGAAATAAAGTCCATGCGATAGCAATTGCTGCAACTAATTTTATATTCCAACCAGATAAAATACGTTTCGTTTCTCCATCTTCGTCAAACTTTTCAAAAAAATCTGGTTTGCTAGAATTTTGCATCATCATAAAAAAAAGGCCCAGAAGAACTGGGCCTTTAATTGTTTGAGAAAAGCTTACATTAAGCCTTTTTCTTTATAATACTTAATTGCTCCAGGATGAAGCGGTGCTGACAAACCATCTTTGATCATTTTTTTAGGATCAAGGTTTGCAAAAGCAGGATGTTGTTTTTTGAAATCATCTAAATTATCAAAAACAGCTTTTACCATGCTGTACACCATGTCATCAGAAACTTTCGCACTAGTCAGTACTGAAGCCATCACACCAAAGGTAGTAACGTCTTTAGCTGAAGTTTTGTACGTTCCTTTTGGAATTGTTGCAAATGCATAGTAAGGATCTTTTTTCACCATAGCTTTTACTTGTGGTGTCTCTAGATCGATAATGTATGCTCCACAGCCATCTGCTGCTTGAGCCACACCTGCATTAGGAACACCTACTGTGTAACCAAACGCATCAATCTTACCGTCACATAATGCTCCAGATTGTTCAGAAGAAGTTAATTCAGAAGTTGATCCAAAGTAACTTTTGTTCACTTTGTGAGCTTCTAACAAAACTTCGAACGTTCCTCTTTGACCTGAGCCAGGATTTCCGATGTTAACCTTTTTTCCTTTTAGAGATTTCCAGTCTTTAATTCCTGAACCTTTTCTTGCAATGATTTGGAAAGGCTCTGGGTGAGCTGAAAATACAGATCTAAGATCAGTAAATGGTTTTACTTTATCTGGCTTCGTACCATTGTAAGCATGATAACCCCAGTCAGACTGAGCTACACCAAATTGGAACTCACCTTGTTGAATTTGACCGATATTATAAGTCGATCCACCTGTAGAAGGAGCCGCGCATCTGTATGCTTTATCCGATCCTTTTCTTCCATGGTCTGATGATTGAAGCTTTCCAACCATTTTACAAATTGCGTTACCAACTTGGAAATATACTCCAGTGGCACCACCTGTACCTATAGTAAAGAACTCTGCAGATTTTGCAGTAACAGTAAGCGGCAAACTGATTGCAAGCATACTGATAGTTCCCACTATAAGAGATGTTATTTTTCTCATTAGTCTCCCCTTTTTTTAAGTTATTTTTGTAAAAAATTATAACAAGAGAAAAATTGAATCTCAAGCGCTCATTTTTGCCGCCCAGTCTAAAATTTTTTCAATTCCATTTATAACTTTGGGCGCATATTGCTGAATATCTTGTTCTGTTAAAGAAGGTTTGTCTTTTGCGTATTGTAAAAATTTGGCACCATCAAAATCAACAAAGCTTAGTCTGAATAACAGTTGAGATTCTGGAAAACCGAAATCAGAACCAGGTAATACTGCAACACCAGTATCCATAAGTAATTGAGAACACATCTGAGATGATGAATTAAATTTATGCTTCAGCATTTCAGTAAAGTCAGGCATGATATAAAATCCACCTTCTGGTTCTTTTACAGAAATACTGTTCGTGTTTAATTTTTTAAAACAATAATCAGAGATAGTTTGTAAAATTTTTTTTGAATTATCTAAAAATTCTTTTTGATCAGAATCATAAGCAACAACAGCTGCATACTGAATTGGTGCAGAAGCAGAACTGTAAGCCTCACTTGCAATCACTTGCATTTTATCATCGAGATCTTTTAATAAATCTGGAATTGCAAAATATCCTAATCTCCAGCCACCCGCACCACACCATTTGCTTAACCCATTGCTTATAATAGTTCGCTCTGGATAAAAGGAAGCTATTGAATGATAAGATCCTTTAAAAGTTAAATCAGAATATATTTCATCTGATAAGACTATAATCTCATGTTCTTTAAATTTTTTTGCTAATTCTTGTAAATTATGAGCGTTCGTTCCTGATGGATTGTTAGGAGTATTTAAAATAATAAGTTTATTTTTAGTGGTACATGTTTTTAATACCTCTTCGATATCTTGAGGTGTTACATGCCAATTATTTTCAATTTTGGTTTGAACCCAATGAACTTTGTTTTTAGCAATCAGAGCTTGTGGATCGTAAGAAACCCAACTAGGAGCTGGTAAAATAATATCTCCATCAAAAGCTAATTGTAAAAGAAACATTAGTTGCTTAGTTCCAGGACCTACAAAAATATTATCAACGCTATAATGATTTAATGATTTTTTTATCAAATCCGCATGAATGGCTTTTCTTAAGGGCAACAAACCTTTCACTGGCAAATAATCCTTTTGAAACGCATGTTTTTTTAATTCTTCTGTAATATTACTGGGCACAGGAAATGGAGATTGGCCAAAACCGAATTTAATAACTTCTTTACCCTGTCTTTCCATTTCCTTACTTTGTTCATTAATAACCAAAGTGGAAGATGGTTTTAGATTAGTCAGGTATGATTTTATATTCATTAGGTTTTTTTATAATACTAAAATAATTAATCAATTAATTTGATCTCAACATCTTTTTTGCAATAGTCTCAGCAATCATCATAACCGGTGCATTAGTATTGCCAGAAGTGATATGAGGCATAGCTGAAGCATCAATCACCCTTAACTTTGAAATACCTCTTACCCTGCATTCAGAGTCAAGAACTGTCATCGGATTATCAACAGTACCATTACTGTCTACTTTTCCCATCGCACATGTTCCTACGGGATGAAAAATAGTTGTTCCTAAATCTCGTGCCGCATGCTCTAAATCTTTATCACTTTCTAAATTTATTCCAGGCAACATCTCTTCTGGATGAAAAGGTGCTAATGCAGGACTGTTCATGATATCTCTGGTTTTTTTTAATCCTGCTACTGCTACATCTACATCTTCTTTGGTTGATAAATAATTACATAAAATTTTTGGATATTCTAAAGGGTCGTTACTTTTTGCTCTGATCCAACCTCTTGAAGTTGGTCTGATGTTACAAACGCTAGGAGTAATTGCATTGAAAGGATGTAAAGGATCACCAAATTTCGGAAGAGATAAAGGTTGCACGTGCCACTCTAAATTAGCACTAGTTTGTGATGGATCACTTTTAGTAAAGGCTCCTAAAGTAGAGGGGGGCATGGTTAAAGGGCCTGTTCGAAACAAGGCGTACTCTAATCCCATCATTAATCGTGAAAAAATATTTTTATATAAAGTATTTACCGTCTTACAGTTTGAAACTTTATAAACAGTTCTAATTTGCAAATGATCTTGTAAATTTTCTCCCACCCCTGGTAAATCATATACTGGCTCCACTCCAATATCTTGTAATAAAGAAACCGGTCCAATTCCTGATACTTGTAGTAAGTGCGGAGTGCTTACTGCTCCCGCAGCTAAAATAATTTGATCTTTTGCGGTAACTATTTTCTTTTCACCTTTATGAAGAATTTCCAGTCCATAACTTTCTAATGTTGCATTCGCCCAGGCTCGCTCTCTATTTTTAGATTGGTTTCTTGTCTCGTTACCTATTGCTTTGGTTAATACCTTTAGTACCTGCGTATTCGTCATGATGGTTAGATTGCTTCTGTTCTTAATTGGTTTTAAAAAAGCATCGGACATCGACCATCTAATTCCTTTTTTTTGATTCATGTGGAAATAAGCACAACCCTCATTATCGCCTCGATTAAATTCTTCGATACTTGGTATGCCTTGCTCTTCCGCGGCTTTTCTCCAAGAATCTAAGATAGGCCACTGCACACGTGGTTGCTCTACTCGCATCTCACCACTGCTACCATGCCATTCATTTTCACCTGCAAAATAACTCTCTATTGATTTGTAGGTAGATAGGGAATGCCTCCAATTCCAAATGCTATCTCCAGTAAGTTTACTCCATTGATCATAATCACTTTCTTGACCGCGCATATAAATCATGGCGTTTATGGAAGAGGATCCTCCGAGCACCCTTCCTCTTGCATAATGAATAGATCTTCCATTTAAACCAGGATCTGGTTCTGTTTTAAAACACCAATCCGTTCTTGGGTTAGCGATGGTAAATAAATATCCCACAGGAATTTTAATCCATATCCAATCATCTTCGCCACCTGCTTCAATCAGTAAAACTTTATGATTAGGATTAGCGCTCAATCGATTTGCCAGTAAACATCCAGCACTACCAGCGCCCACGATAATAGTATCAAAGTTTAACTTTTCAAAAGTTGTCATGAAGTAATGAATTATTTAATAATTTTAATGCTATCTTTGCTAAAAAAGACATCTAAAATTTTTTGAGTTATTTGCTTAGCATTCAAACCTGCAACATCATACATTTTTTCAGGTGTATCTTGGTCAATAAAGATATCTGGTAGCATCAACGACCTAAATTTTAATCCTTTATCAAAAATTCCTTTTTCAGCTAATAGTTGCGCCACATGCGAGCCAAATCCACCGATCGACCCTTCTTCAATGGTAATCATCACCTCGTGCTCTCTTGCGCATTTAATAATTAACTCTTCATCCAGTGGTTTTGCAAATCGAGCATCAATGATCGTCGTGGTTATACCTTTGTGCTCTAAGTTATTTGCTGCAATTTTGCATTCTTCCAATCTAGTTCCAAGACTTAACATGCAAACTTGTTTTCCTTCTTGAATAATTCTTCCTTTTCCAATTTCTATCGTTTCATCAATGGAAGGAAGTTCAACTCCCATTCCATTTCCTCGTGGGTATCGAAAGGCACAAGGTCTATCGTTAATATTAACCGAAGTATTAATCATTTTAACTAATTCCGCCTCATCACTGGCGGCCATCACTACAAAATTAGGAAGGGTTGCAAGATAAGTAATGTCAAAAGATCCTGCGTGCGTAGGTCCGTCTGCTCCCACTAATCCTGCTCTATCAATAGCAAACCGAACAGGTAATTTTTGTATCGCAACATCATGCACGACTTGATCATAAGCACGTTGTAAGAAAGTAGAATAAATAGCAGCATAAGGTTTATATCCTTCACTTGCTAAACCTGCTGCAAAAGTAACTGCGTGTTGTTCTGCAATACCCACATCAAAAGTTCGTTTGGGAAACTGCTTTTGAAATATATTAACTCCTGTTCCTGATGGCATCGCACCAGTAATGGCAACAATCTTAGAATCTCTTTGTGCATGTGCTGTTAATGTTTCGCCAAAGACATTAGTATAAGAAGGTTTGTTAGATGAGCTTTTAGTTTGTTCACCAGTGATTACATTAAATTTACTAACACCATGATATTTGTCCTTGGATTCTTCTGCGGGTTGGTATCCTTTTCCTTTCTGGGTAATCGCATGAATTAAAAAAGGGCCTTCGTGCGTTGAGTTTCGTACGTTTTTTAAAACAGGCAACAATTGTTTAAAATCATGTCCGTCTACAGAACCTACATAGAAAAAACCCATTTCTTCAAATAAAGTTCCTCCTACCGCCCAACCTTTTAAATATTCCTCAGCTTGTCCTAAACGTTTTCCAAATCTATTGGGTAATTTACTCATTATTTTTTTAAGTAAATTTCTAAGTCCGATATATTTTTTACCAGATAAAATTTTTGCAAGATAAGAGCTCATGGCTCCAACCGGTGGTGCAATCGACATTTCATTGTCATTTAAAATAACAATTAATCTAGAATCCATCGCGCCTGCATTATTCATTGCTTCATAAGCCATTCCAGCGCTCATTGCTCCATCACCAATAACGGAGATAATATTATTTTTCTTACCCTCTAAATCTCTAGCAACCGCCATTCCTAAACCTGCGGATATAGAAGTAGAGCTATGT
>Ga0129324_10002431_pt1 | contig 11452 bp, 21 predicted proteins | sample CPBDNA_7_FD_96879 | JGI IMG/M metagenome (GOLD analysis project Ga0129324, IMG submission 96879) | Freshwater to marine salinity gradient microbial communities from Chesapeake Bay, USA - CPBay_Spr_15_0.2_DNA | ecosystem: Environmental > Aquatic > Marine > Coastal | place: USA: Chesapeake Bay... | reverse complement strand
GATTGGTATTATTATATTCTTAATATAGGAGATATTTGTTTAATTTCAAGTGATAACGAGGAGGCTATTAAAGAAGGGTGGTATGTATCTATATTTGAGTTTCAATCTTGCGTTATTAAAAACCATTTTGATTTAAAAACGTTAATTAATATTCTTAAATCTAACACAACGCGAAAAAATTAATTGTAATAATATGTTTTATAGGCGTATACTTTGCGTCAAATGCCCAAGTCATAAAATTCGTCGACTATAAATACCGATCCGATATAACAGTATGTTTAGGGGAGGATAAATGGGATGCTGATGTAGTAGTTTACTTAACTTCCAAAAAGTTAGATAAAAGGTTGCATAAGTAAGAGTTTTTTCGTATATTTATATTATATTAATTATAAAATAAAGGTTATGTACTATAAATTTAATAAAGAGACATTGTTATTTCAAAAAACTAAAATATCAAATGTTACACTCTCTACATTCGGAGCACTACTAACAGTATTTTTAGTATTAGGATTTAATTCAAATTCCAAAAAGGGAACAGAATACTTATCTCAGGAAGAAAAATTAATAGTTATTAGAGAGTATAACCAATTCTCAGAAGTAAAGCTAATTGAAAAGATTAACCAATTAAATTTCAGATACCCTTACATTATTTTAGCACAAGCTAAATTAGAATCAGGACATTTTAAATCATCCATTTTTTTAGAGAATAATAATATATTCGGTATGAAAGAAGCTAAAGTAAGATCTACTCTAGCAAAAGGAACAAACAGGTCTCATGCCTATTATGACTCATGGCAAGACTCTGTTTTAGATTATGCTTTATACTATTCAACATACCTTTCTAGAATTAAAACTGAAGGAGAGTACTTCGAATATCTAAGACAAAATTATGCAGAAGATCCAACATATATACAGAGATTAAAACAGTTGATTAAGAAACAAAGCTTAAAACAGAAATTTAGCTAAGTTTAATAAATAGAGAACATGAAGATTAGTTTGCTACAGTATTTTTTCGTATATTTAAGTATAATTAATAAGTAAAAAAATAAAGGTTATGTTCAAAAAATTATTTAGATACACACCAACACTACAGGAGCAGCAGTTCATAAATATTGTAGATAGACTTCTAATACATCCCAAAACATCAATTAAGATGACACCTCTCACAGATAAATACTTTCTCATCAATGAGCAAAAACACTACTATATAGCGATAAAAGATAATAGCATTCAGATTACAAATACTAAGTTTTCATTTTCTAAACACCTTCATCAGAAAGTATACGATATAATCGTAAAAAACTTAAATTTACATTTGGAAGAAAGTAGGCAGGAGTTAGAAAATAAGTTATTCGTAAATGAAGTAAATATGTTAAATACAGTATTAAAAAACCTATAGATAAAAATAACTTTAAATAAATAAATTATGACAACAGCAATTTTAAAATGGGTAGGAATAATGATAGTAAACCTGCTAGGACTTCTTACCTCTATAGTAGTATTTCCATTAGCTTACATTTTACGAGATGTAAAAATAGTTAGGAATAAAATTCTATGGATTTATTATGATGATGAGGATGAATTTGGGTGGGATGTGTATTGGTGGATGGTAGGGAAAAAGAAAGGTTTTATTTCTGCTTACCGGTGGTGTGTATTGAGAAATCCGGCATGGAACTTACAAGGGTTGTTTATCTTTAAAGAAAAACCTAGCCAAACTAACTCAAAAATTCTAAATAGTAAAGGGACTTTAACTAAAGGAGGAAAAAAAGTAGATGACTTCGGTGTTGCTGTTTTAAAATATGTAGATAAAGATGGAAACTATATGGACAATATGGGTGAATTTTTATCCTTAAAGTACTCCATTATAGGGAGTAAATCTCTAGTATTTAATTACACAAATAAAGAAACAGGTAAAATATCTAAGTACTTTAGGTACTCTTTTGCGAATCCTATAATTAATAGCTTTTGGGTAGAACTTCAAATTGGATTTACAACAAGGCCCACATTTAGAATGAAATTAAAGAATATTACTAAAAGCATTGATTTTTAATTGCACAGTTGGCGCTAAAAAGAGTTGTTCAACTGTTCTGGGAATAAAGTAAAAGTAATAGTAAAAATAGTTGCCTAGTAAAATTCAAAATTATATATTTATAAAACGATAATAGTGTCGTAGTACCACTTTAAAAACACGAATATGTCAACATATAAAAAAAGACAAGTTATACTAGAAACTGACAAATCTAAAACACCGCAGTTAATAGAAGGAGTAGAAATTCACAGACAGCAACTCCCTGATCCAAAAAAACACCAAATCGTCTCATTTATTAAATCCGGTAGTAGAATACTGGGATATACACTACTACCTTTTAGTACAATACTTGGAGTAGTTATATTAATTTCAAGTGAAGCAGTTGGAATTTATGAAGAATTAGTTTAAATTAAAGTTATGAGAAAGTACCAATCAACAAAAATATTCGATAACTACTCAGTAGCATTGAGACAATGGAAAGCACAACACAGCCATTGTCAGCTATTGCATGGATATGCTTTAAAATTCAAAGTATGGTTTGAAAGTATAGAGCCGTTAGAAGAAAGACAATTAGATGAAATGAATTGGATTATGGATTATGGAGGATTTAAAGCTCAAGATGCATTACCTACCCCCGGCAATGGACTTAAAGGTTGGATGGACAGTATGTGGGATCATACCTGCTTAATTGAAAAAGATGACCCTCAACTAGAGTCTTTCAAATGGATGGAAGAATTAGGAATACTAAAATTAATTGTAATGGATAAGATGGGTGCAGAATCATGCGCTAAGATGGTTTACGATAAGTTTAATGATGTAATGTCTAAAACCGGAGGAGGAAGAGTAAAAGTAGTAAAAGTAGAATGTTGGGAAGCTGATAGAAATTCTAGCATATATGAAGATTAACCTAATGAATATAGTACAACATAGTAAATTAAAATAAGCAACATGGAAATACAAAAGAAGAAATTAGGGAGAATTGAGGATTATAATAAAACACTACCTATCATTGAATTATATACTGCTGTACAAAGTGAGGGTAGTAGAGCAGGATATCCTACAATTGTTATCAGAACTACAGGATGTACTCATAGGTGCTACTTCGGTGAAGGAGGATGGTGTGACTCTTGGTATACGTCAATTCATCCTGAAAAAGGACAATATAACTTTAATGATATTAAAGAGGCTTATATTAAAAACCCTCATATCAAAGAAATGATGCTGACAGGAGGATCACCCACAATGCACCCAGCCTTAGTAAACGAATTGACACACTTTGCACATGAAAAAGGTATATTTATTACTATTGAAACTGAAGGCTCGCATTTCCTTGCAACTGATTATCCTATTAACTTGCTCTCGATTTCCCCTAAGTTCTCAAATTCAGTTCCTGTTGTTGGAGTGGAAACACCTCAAGGGGGGATCACGGACGAAAGAATGGTAAAACAACATAATAAGCTTAGACTTAACTATGAAGCAATAGCTAACTCAATTGCTTATCATTCTGATTATCACCTGAAGCCAGTACTTGATAAAGATCTGTCGATACTAGAGGAACTAGAAGGATTTGTAAAAATGTTAGATATACCAAATGAAAAAATCTGGTGCATGCCCGCAGGAGATGATATCCCTGCACTACTAGAAAGCTACGGTCCAGTAATGGATTTTGTAAGAGATAGAGGATGGAGATTTACAGGTCGTCCACATATAATAGGATTTGGTACAAAGAGAGAAGTTTGATTCCCAAAACGACTCCTATTTATATTAAATGGGAGTCAATATGAGAAAAGCAAGTAATAGAAAAGAAATTATACCAGGAACAGTATTTGGAGAATGGACTGTATTAGAGCAATTTACAGGTAGAGATAGTAAGGAAAGACATATATCAATGCTAAAAGTTAAATGTAGTTGCGGTACTGAAAAAATAATTAGAAAGAGCGGAGTAGTAGAAGGGAGGTCAAAAGCCTGTAAACCATGCTCTTCAAGAATCAAAGCAACTAATCCAGGGTATGAAGAATTAGGAGGAGGTCAGATATGGTTTATTAAACATGGAGCAAAGAAAAGAAACTTAGATTATTCAATTACGGGAGAATACATGTGGAATCTTTTAAAAACTCAAGAGTTTAAATGCGCATTGACAGGAATTCCTCTTATAATAGAGAAAGTAAGATCTCCAAAAGTAACAGCATCCCTTGATAGAATTGATAGTAAAAAAGGGTATATTGAAGGAAATGTAAGATGGGTTCATAAAAGAGTCAATATTATGAGAATGAATATGTCTGATGAAGAATTATTAGAATGGTGTAGATTAATAATAGGATATAATAAAAAATAAAAATATGGAAAATCAAATTACAAAAGCTGAAGAGTACATGCCAGAAGCTTTTAGAGCATGTATGTTAATGTTCGCAGCAAAATAAAAGTATAGTGGATAAGCAAGAAGCCCTTTGTATATTAAGGGAAATAGAAGAGAATATCAATGTCTGTTGTGCCATAACAATGGAACCGGATGAAGTACTAACCCTATGTGATAAATTAAAAAAGTATATAGAGAATGATTAATTTTAAAGAAATCTTAGAACACCTACCAAAGGACGAACACAGTAAGATAGTTACTGTAAACGGACATCCTGTATGGGATTATAAATCTGCTGGATTTGTAGTATACCTAATAGCAGAAGATCCCTGGCAAGGAGTCGAAGAGGAATATGTTACTGTAGAGGAACTAAAAAACTACTTAGTAGAAATAGGGATACCTTTCGAAAGTGCAGACTTTGCAACAGAAGCAGATAAAGAAAAACTAACAGTAGTTAGTTACGAAAATAATACAGTAACCTTTAATCATTTCTAATAATATGAACGAAAGAGAATTTGTAGAATGGTTTCGAGGATTTACTGAGGGAGTACACCATTACGGTATTAGTCCAAAGCAGTGGGATTACTTAAAGGAAAAGTTAAAAACAGTTACTAACACGAACAGTTCACATTCCTACAATTTTACGGAGGACTGGGTAACAAATATAGCATAAGTTATGGCAGAAAAAATTAGATATAGTTGGCAGTGGGTAGATCAACAACTCAACACCATAGGAGATAAATTGGAAGCAATCCAAAAACCTAAATTTGTTACAGGAGTTCCTAGAGGTGGACTTATCCCCGCTGTACTCCTCTCTCATAAATTCAATATACCTTATATAGGACTTGAAGCAGCTAAGACACTTCCAGGAGAACTAAAAAAAAAGATACTCGTACTAGATGACATTTCAGACTCAGGGAATACTTTAAAGCAGATTGAACGGCATAGTTTTATAACTGCAACCCTAGCAATGAGAAGATCTACCACATACGTACCAGAATACGTAGGAGAGATGATATTAGATGATCGGTGGCTAGTGTTTCCTTGGGAAGATATTAGCTCAAAATCAATACAAGACTATCTTGTAAAGTAGAACTATTTTTCATATATTAAAGTATAAAAGCAGTTATTCAAATGGCAAAAAAATTTATAGAAGGAACCGAATTGGTTCAAGCAGGGTTCGCAAACGGGATCTCAACGCAATTAGCAGCAGCACAGAGCTCTTTAGGAGTTGCAGCAACACTGACCGAAAAAGATAAAGAGAAAATCGTAGATGAAGCAGCAACCCACTTTGGAAGATTTCTAACAGCACTAGGATGTGATTGGGAAAATGATCCAAACTCCAACAACACCCCTATGAGAGTAGCAAAATCGTATATGGAAAAATGGCAGGGCAGGTACGAACCATTACCTCCTATGACCGGGTTTCCTTCAGATGGATACGATGGCCTTGTTGTAGAATCTAATATTCCACTTACTTCAATGTGTTCGCATCATCATGAAACAATTCAAGGATTCGTTACTATTGCATATGTGCCTACTCTTGAGGGAAAGGTAATAGGACTGAGTAAGTTGAATAGAATAGTGGAACACTTCGGAAGAAGAGGACAAATTCAAGAGCAATTAACTGTAGCAATTCATAACGCAGTGGATAAGGTCTGTGAAAAAAATCAAGGTATAGCAGTTTCTATAGACGCAACACACAGCTGTGTAAGTTGTAGAGGAGTTAAACATTCCGGAGCATCTATGCAAACAACAAAACTCTCAGGATGTTTTATGAAAGAGGACTCTGCTAGATCGGAGTTTATGATGCATGTTAGTGATGCTGTGAAAAAAAGATAGAATTAGCAAGCATATGCCGTCATTAGAATATAGACCCTGGGGTTCATACGAAGTATTACACGATACTTCAGAAGCTAAAATTAAGATTATAGAAGTTGATCCTAGAAATAGACTATCATACCAGTACCACACAAAACGTCAAGAACAGTGGACTGTTATATACGGTGAACTAACTATTATTCTTGATGATGAGAAAGTATTTAGAAAGGCAGGAGAATCTATTAAAATACCATTAGGAGCTAAACATAGAGCTTGGAATGAAACAGATAAACCAGTTAGGTTTATAGAAGTACAGACTGGAACCTATTTTGGTGAAGACGATATTGTACGGTTAGAAGATGATTATAATAGAGCAGACGAAAATCCATTTTTTCATTTAGAAGATGGTAATTACATAGGAGGTTTAACAATGCCTAAAGAGAATACTAATAAACTAAACAAATAAAGATATGACAAACTATTGGCAAGTAACTGCCCAATTCGAAAGAGAAAACGATAGAGGAAGGGTACAGAAAGTAAAAGAAATATATCTAGTAGATGCAATGACAGGCACAGAAGCAGAAGCTAAGACATATAAAATGTTAGAACAGTTGAGTGAAACCAACTTTAAAATTGTAAGTCTTGCAGAATCAAGAATTATAAAAGTAATTTAAGAACTACTTGGACCTACGGGTCCTTTTTCGTATATTATTATAAAATAAAATACATGGCAACAAAAAGTATGAGAGGGGAATCTCTCGAAAGAAAAATAGGAGGGCTAGTAGGTAGAGTAAAACAGAATATGAGCTTTATCACTCCTGAAGATATCAAGATCTTAGAATACTTAGCTACTAAGGGAGATTATCCTGAATATGAAATTAAAGTAGTGAAGAAAGGGTACGTACCTTTTGTAGATGAAGTAGAAACGTTTAATACAACATTTGGAAAACCAAACAACTATGAACCTATCATTCCTGAAGAAAAAGAATGGAAATTTGTGTATGACTTTATCCTCGAAGAATTGGAAGAATATAAACAAGCTTGCGAACGAGGAGACATCGTGGAAGTTTTGGACGCTCTTTGCGATATTACTTATGTTTCCCTTGGGAACGGTGCTATGTTACATGGCCTTAAGGATAAGATATGGCCGGCCTATCAAGAAGTACAAGCAAGCAATATGTCGAAAGCTTGTAAAACTGAGGAAGAAGCCGTACTTACCGTCAGCAAGAGAAGTGAGGAACAAGGTGAAGCCTGTCATTATGAGAAACTTGAGAATAGACTCTATATTGTCTACCGATCGAGAGATAAAAAAGTAATGAAATCAATAAATTACTTTAGACCTAATTTAAAACAGTTTTTCAATGCCAATTAACATAGAAGCTCACAAAGTATATGTAGACTCCCTAAAGATGGAGATGGTTCCTTATTCAATAGTACTCCAAGCCTTAAATGAAGTAAACGATATAGATACAGAAAAATATACTAAAGAATTAGATAGTGCTTTAGCGGAATTTCATAAAGCATTAAAGAGTATCAAAGTAGATAATTGAAATAGTATATTAGAATATAAATTAAAATAGTTATGGCAATACGCATAGCCCATGAGGCACCAAAAAGCATTTTCCAAGAAGTAAATGAACTTACCTCGTACAGTTACGCTCTCGTACATTTATTTGAAGAAGATAAAGAATACCTTAGTCAATTTAAAGAAGTAATAAGAAAAGGGAGAGAGGTTATTTTAGATAATTCAATTTTTGAATTAGAAGAAGCTTTTGATGCAGATAGATTTGTCTACTGGGTTAAAGAAATAAGACCTACTTGGTATATAGTACCTGATGCTTTAGAAGATGCAGAAAAAACTATGTTTCAAATGGGAGAATGGAATGCTAATTATACTAATATCCCCGGTAAAAAGATAGGAGTAGTTCAAGGTAAAACTTACCAGGAGATAAAGAAATGTTATGAGTTTATGGATAAACATTCAGGAGCTGATATGATTGCTATTTCTTTTGATTATTCGTATTATACTAAATCAGTCCCCCACCCTAACAAATACGTTAGTTGGTGCCTTGGACGTGTTAAGCTACTGGGAGACTTAATGAGAGACGGTATTATCAATAAAGATAAGCCTCATCACTTATTAGGAAGTTCACTATACTGGGAAGGTCAGTTTTATAAGCATTCTAATTATAGCTGGATATATTCGATGGATACTTCAAATCCTGTAGTATTTGGAATTAAAGATAGAGAGTACGGAGGATTAACATGGGATAAACCAAGAGAAAAAGTATTTACATTAATTAATCAGGAACTAACTGATAGCCAACTACAAAAGGTTATTAGTAATATAAAGCAATTTAAAAAAGCCTGGAATGGCTAGTTTAGAATAGATAATTAGAGTAATTTAAGAAAAGACAATAAATGGTAAAGAGTAAAAAATATAAAGCAGGTCAAATTCTAGAATTTAACTTTGCTGGATCAGTACACCAAGGAGAAGTCACATCAGTCGATAGTGATGGAAAAGTTAAGTTATTTGATGGAAAATACAAATATGTAGTACAATCTGAAAAAATAATAAAAGTTATAAAATAAAAAAGGTATACTTAACTGTATCTCATAAGTAAGCATAGTAGTAGCTTAATACAGAGCGGTAGAGGTCCGTATATACTACCAGAGATAATTTAAATAAAAAAAATAAAAATGAGTAAAAATCCAAGATGTTGGATAGTTTTTTTTTCACAAACTGGAAGTGAAATAGTAGACTTAGCTAAAGAATTAGGAAAATGGCCAGATATTATAATTACTAATAAAAGGCCGGATAATTTAAGAAAAATTCATCCCGAATTAGAAAACAAAGTAACTTTTGTTGAAAATAAACCTTCCCAAGAAGAACTAACAGCAATACTATCTCAGTATAATAATCCATTAATTACCTTACACGGGTGGTTAAGAGTTATACCTCCAGCAATATGTGAGAAATACAGAATATATAATGGACACCCGGGATTAATTACAGAATACGACCACTTAAAAGGAAAAGATCCCCAAATAAGAGCTTTTAGAGAAAAATTACCGATTATGGGATGTGTTATACATAGAGTAGTAGCAGGAGTTGATCAAGGAGAAGTAATAGCACAAGAAAGGTTCAATGCTTTTAATATTACAGAAGAAGAAATGTGGGAGGCAACCAGAGACAGGTCTCTATACCTATGGACTCAGTTTTTTATAAAAACAATTGGATATTAGAAGAAATCTTCGTATCTTAATAGAAATAAAAAAAAGAAGTTATGAATAGGAGAATAGCTCTTGTAGGAGCATCATCAGTAGGAAAGACCACGGTATACGAACTCTTAAGAAATAAACTAACAGAATGGACTTTTATAAATGAATCTACTAGAACTGTAGCTGGGTATGGATTTCCTATTAACGAAAAAGGAACTTCTAAAACTCAACTTGCCATAAGTAGCTTCCACTTAGAGGCTCTACTACGTCCCGGTAACTTACTATTAGATAGATGTTATATGGACCTCATGGTATATTCTAATTTTATGCCAGGAATAGACGCACCTACTCATGCCTATATAGAAGATACTTGGGGTAGAGTTAAAAACGAATATACACATTATGTTTACTTTCCTATTGAATTTAAATCAGTAGATGATGGAGTTCGAAGTGTAAACGAAGACTGGAGAGAGAAAATAGATAAAGAATTTCAACTTCTTCTAGAAGGAGTTAGAAAACCCTTCCTAACTGTAACCGGATCACCCTTACAGAGAGTTGAACAAATTTTAAACTTTATACAGTAATGGCAGATATCTTAGATAAAATGTTATTAGAGAAAAGAAATACTAACACAGAACTTTGGCAAAAAGTTCCTACCTGGGCTAGGAAAATATACGTATTCCAATTTAAGAAAGGGGTACACACCTTTTTAAAGGTCGGAGTAACTGATTATATGGAAGCCTATGATAGAATAATTGCTAACCATGCTATATTCAAGCAGGGTAAAGAAGAAGCCTGGGTAAAAACAACGATGTTCGAATACTTCGATGAAATCAAGATTATGACTAGTGCAATGTTACCACAAGAGAAAGCAAACAAACTAGAGGAAATTATACTCCTAGCATGGGGAGCTCAAGATTTAAACTTACCTAAAATGAACGGAATGTCAGAAATACGTCAATATACCTTGCCAAGACTTAAACAAGCAAGAGCTATCATAGAAGAAAGTAGATATAAAAAACTAAACTAAGGTAACATATAAAACAGTAATAATGTACAAATACGGAGCAAAGTTAATAAGAGTGGTAGATGGGGATACAGCAGAATGTATGATCGATCTAGGGTTTAACACCTGGATAAAAGCAACCTTGAGATTTATGGGAGTTGATACCTGGGAAAGTAGAACAACAAACTTAGAAGAAAAAGCTAAAGGGAAGTTAGCGTCTACCTACACAAAAGAAATGTTAGAAAAAAACGATGGTAAATTTACTCTTCAATCTTACGGAAAAGGTAAGTTTGGCAGGGTACTTGCTGAAATATTTATACAAGGAGAAGAAACCTCTTTAAATAAACTACTAATCGAAAACGGCCACGCGTATGCATACGAAGGCGGTAAAAAACAACTATTTAAAGGATAAAAAAATGGAAAAAGTAAAAGACAATCAAGCAGCATTATTTGCTGTAGCCAGCAAGCATTTAGGAAAAACAGGAGGAGAAGGATACTCAGACCAGTATAATGCAGAGCTATTAGTAAAGATACCTCGTTACCTAAATAGAGAAGGCTACGGATTAACATCAGACTCCTTTATAGGAGTGGATACCTGGAATGCATACGAAATCTCAGCTATTACAACTAAAGGACAGCCAGTAGCAGGAATGCTTAAGATAGTATGTCCTGCCGACTCAGCCCATCACGTAGAATCTAAGTCAATTAAACTATACTTAAATTCTTTTAATATGACTCGCATCGGGGATACAGCAGTAGAATGCATAGCAGGAATAGAAGCAAGAGTTAAAAGAGACTTAGATGAGTTACTCGAAACAACAAATACAGTAACCTTTTACACCTCCAACGACGATGGAATTACACTATCTTTTGAAGGGTATAGCGATGTTGCTGATTTAGCTAATTTAGATGAAATTGACTTTACAGCATTCCAATCAGATGCCTCTCAACTAGAAGTAGTAGAATCAAATGAATCAGCACAACTTAAATTATCATCTAATCTACTCAGATCTAACTG
>Ga0129324_10002430_pt1 | contig 11458 bp, 13 predicted proteins | sample CPBDNA_7_FD_96879 | JGI IMG/M metagenome (GOLD analysis project Ga0129324, IMG submission 96879) | Freshwater to marine salinity gradient microbial communities from Chesapeake Bay, USA - CPBay_Spr_15_0.2_DNA | ecosystem: Environmental > Aquatic > Marine > Coastal | place: USA: Chesapeake Bay... | reverse complement strand
TGTTTTTCTTGTTCAGATACATTGTCTTTAATGAATTTAGTATTTTCATCAAGTTTTTTATTTATATCATCTAAAGCTTTTGCACCACCTTTAGTTGTAGTGTCTAATTGGTTACGTATATCTCTTAATTCTTTGTTGTTTTGTTTTGCTTCATCAACACTTTTGTTTTCTTTTTTAAGTGCATCAGTCATTTTATTTGATGCACCAGTTGTAGCTTGAAGTACTTTGATTTGTGAACTGTATTCAGATTTCAATGATTTTAAGTTTGCTTCATTCTTTATGAAGGTTTTTGAATTATCATCACCAGCAGCTTTTAATGCTTTTTGTTCAGCAGTTAAAGTTGCAATACTAGTTTTAGTTTGTTCCAGTGAACTTAACAGTTTTTTATTGTCGATTGACAATTCAGCAATTCTTATAGTTTCCATTATTTTTTAGTAGGTTTATTTTTAATTATTTATTTCAACAAGTTCAGCTGTAGCATTACGGCCACCAGAACTTTTTACACTATTTAGGTAATAGTATTTACCAGTTTGTTTTAGGTACTTCAGTTTGAAGAAGTCTAAATTATTTATATCGATGTTATTCAGATTTAGGGTTACTGATAAACTTTTATTATTTAGTAATAGTTTACTGATTTGGTCATAGTAGGTATCAACGTAATGTTGAAATGATATACCTGAAAAAGTCATTACAGCTACATCACCAGTATAGAATGCTGGTGAACCACTATATGAATTAAATTGTATTGAATCATTTACCATTTCCTTTTTAAACAATGTTAGTTCTGTTTTTTTAGGTACGTTGGTTAATACACCATCAATTGTTTTTTCTTCCCAAAGTGGTATATGATATATTGGTAAACCTAAATCAGAATAATTATTTAATCTTATTTTGAATATGGAATTGATAAGTGTTTTTTCATCAACGATATGTTCATTGTCTAAAGTCATTACACCATCATAATCGAATACATCAACATCAGATTCATATTTATACTTGAAATTATTATTTCTACCATAACCATCAACGGTTAAAGATTCATTGGTTATATCAACCAGTTTGTTGGTCCAATCTTCAGCGTTTGTTTTATCCTGAAGCAACGATTCAAATGTTGTAAACTTCAAATGATTATCAACGTTTAAATCTTTTATTAAAAGCATTCCATAACGTTGCATTATATCTTTAAGAAATGCTGTTTGTGATACATCACCATAAAGTGTTTGAAAGTCTATTAATTGACCACCAGCAACTGAACTAAATGTTAATGTTGAATCAGTACTAAAATCTAATAGGTAATCATCAACACCATCATAGAATTCTACAGCAGTTATATCCATTGTAATTTCATCACCATTGTTTACTAGAAATGTTAATACATTATATGCTATACCAGAAGTACCTTCTGAAAAACTTAATATTTTAATTGTACCACCATTTCTTTTAACAAATACTTGAACATAACCATTATCAACTGTGTAATCTGTTGACATAGTGATTTGAATTCTACCTGTAAAATCAGCACGTACTGTATTTGAATTTATTAAAGTTACACCAGAATTATAAAATGCTGTTTGTGTAAATGTGTGGTCATAATAATGATAACCACCACCATCGGTTTCTGGGTCAACTGGTGTTGATTGTACATCAGCTATTGTATTGGTATCATATCTTTTTAAATTGGTTACTGTTGGTGGTGTTATTTCAACTTCATAACCATCTGATGGTGCTGCTAATAATGATAAATAATCAGCATCATTAAATATTTCACCTTCAAATGTAAACCCAGCTTCAGTTAAAATATCGTTGAATATGTTATGAACAAATAATGATGGTACTTGATATTCAATTGGGTATGTTACTGAATCAGATGGTGGTTCAACACCGTAATCTGCAAACGCATATACATATTCAGTTGTAGCTGTAAATGAAGCTGTATAAACCGCTTCTGATAACGTATGATTGTACCCTTCTAATAAAGCTAAATCAGATAGTTTTTTATCTTTTAAAGCTTCTGATAAATCAATGATACCATCATACATTACAACCTTATAATCTTTTGGCCCAACGTTGGTTATTTGTAAATATCCATTAGTAATTAATGGTATACCATTTTGGGTATACTTACAATTTATTTTTTGATATGGTAACCTTGAAGTATTACCATACACACCAACGAATTCAAATATTTCTTGATTGTTTGATGTTTTAGGAATACTAAAGGAATTTGAATATGTGCTATTTCTTGTAGATAAATCTGATATATCATTAATCTGTATATTTAAATTAACAATAGCATCTTCATATAAATCTAAAGTTTTACCACTAACTGTTATTACATTCATTATAGTCTAGGTGTTATTAATTCTGGTAAGATTATACTAAACCTTACTTCATTTTTATTCTTTTTGGTAGCTGCACTATAGTTACCAGAAATTTGAACATCAAACCAAGTACCAACTTGATATGCTTCTTGTTTGCTATATAATTGAACTGATGGTGATGTGTATAATGATTCAAGTATTTTTCTATCATTAGCATCAACCACCGCTTTTACATTATAACTTTGTGTACCTTCAACACCAGTTACTTTAGTTGGTGATTGAAGTGAACCTACATTATTAAATGAATTATTTGCTATGGTATTTAATACCCTTCTACTAATTCTATCAGTATAAAATTCTTCGAATAAGTAATAAGAATAACCACCATCATTGTTGAACCATTTCAAGTATAACCCGTTGCAGTTTTCAACCCTTCTTAACCTTAAATTGGTTTTAAATACACCATCAACTTTTATTTCTAATCTGTTTACAATATCCATTATTGGTAAATAACTTGTTGTGGTCCAATTACTAGAACCTTTATCAACATATACTTTGAATGAATCGGTTGATGTTGCAGTCATTGTTACATCATCAGTTGTATTTAAGTTTTTGATATTAATAACTTCACCAGAAGTAATTCTTTGTAAATCAAATGAAAATGGGTAACCTTCAAAATATGTTAATGCATAATCAATACCATTATCATTTGAAGAAACATTTAATATTTGTGCTGTGTTACCTGTATATATTTCTTCATCAATTTGTTTAACTGATTTAAAGAATTCATATGTTGTACCAGTTAAAGTTTCTGATGTTGCGTTGTTATATACTTTGATTGATAAATCTTGTGTATCATATGTACCAGTGAAACTTTTACCCCATCCAGTTGGTTGTGAAATTGTATCAGCAAAACCATTTGAATTGAATTTTGCTTTCACTATTTCTTTTAGGTTGAATAAATATTCACCATCTAAATCTGGGTATACTTTAAATGCGTTGGTATATTCTGGTACTGTTATTTCAGCATATGTTTGTGCTGATAATGTTGATTCAAATTTGATATAAGAATCATTATAAACTGGGTAAATTCCATTGATATCTTGTGTTATTGTTATCATTTTTTATACGTTTTTTTCTAATAATTCAAGTGATGTTACCATTTCATTTATAAAATAGTTTACGTTGAATTTGCTTACTTTATTTATTATATCATTTATGCGTTGTGGGGTTATTACTTGTTCATAAATCTTTAAATGATTTACTTCATTTGTACCCCTCTTTGCTATGTTCTTTGAAATGGCCCAAGCTAAACTAGTTACAGTCATTTCATCTTTTAATGGTTTAATACCGTTTTTAATAATCCATTCTTTTATATTCTCAACTGGTGGTTGCTTCCCAGCACGTCTACCAGCCAAATATGTATACCCCTTAATAGTTGCTTTATTATCACCATAAACCGCTTCTAAGCCTTCTTCAAACCTACCTGAAGTTCTTTTACCAGAAGCTTTATAAAGCTGTCTAATATCTTCTAAAATGGCTTCTATTTCGATGTGTATGATGTCGTTTGTTTTATCCATTTGATTCAGTTAATTGGTATGTTATTATTACCCCATCAAAATTGTAATCCATCACATTTATTACTTCAACTGATTGCCATACTTGAATTTCTAATTCACTACTACATCTGATTGCATTTTTGATTGTTTCAGTTGCACCAGTTACAACTGGTTTTATATAATCTTGATATCTGGTATCATAATCTTCAACATCAATATCACTTGATAATAGAATCATAAATGAACCAGAATATGTTTTAACATCATCACCACCAGTTTCATCAAACGTTGTTGATGTTTGCACTGGGTCAAGAAAAATGTGGGGTTTATTTACTTCTTCTATTTCATTGAATAGGTTTTGATAATCGTTTCTAGCGTATAGAAATACATAATCATTATCTGTTGAAATTTGTTTTAAAGTGTTATACATTATTTTATTATTTTTTCATCTTTGATGGCATTCATTTCATATTGAATTTCATCTTTTATTTTATTCATTACCAGCTTTTGCATCACAACCGCATATGGTAAATTAAATATGGCTTCGTACTTTAATACATCACCATTTGCTAGGTTATCTAATACGTTATAAACACCAAATCTTGATAATCTTTCATTACCTCTTACTTGTTCCCATTTGAAATTAACTATACCATTACCTAAAGCTTGTTCTTCACCTTTTATGATGCTTTCAGTTTGTTGTTTAATGGAATTATATATTCCATAAAAAGTGATAATTGGCATATGATAAACTTCAGTTGGTTTTATCTTTTGGACCGTTGAAATTATCTCAACCAATGCTTCAGTATCAGTTGAAAATAAATGTGTTTTTATATAATCAACTTCACGTAATGTTAAATCAAATACTAGTTGTTCAGTTTCAACTGGTACAACATATTGTAACACATTTACATATTCAATTACCAGTTCAATATCTTGTAAAAGGAATTCTTTTAACTTATAATTTTTAATCGTTTCAATCATACTATGATACCCATCTTAAAGTGCAAAAGTTATTAGATGATTTTGCTAAACGTTCCATAAAAAAATATCTAGCACCATCAATTGCGTGGTTAAAATCATCAATTGGAATACCTAAAGATTCACCACTTCTATCTTTTTGATAACAGTAGTTACTGAATTCTTCAATTAGGTTTTTACCAATTAAAACAAGTTCAAATTCTTGCATTATTCCTATACCAGAAATAATTGAACCTTTACCTTTTTTAACACCCATTACAGCAATACCATATGTTCTTAATTCTGCAATGGTTTTTGGTTCACTTGAATCACAAATAATAATACCAGATGCTAATTCATCATCTTTCATTATGTGGTTTGCAATTCCACTATTTAATAAACCTGTTTTATATAAAGATTCAACCAGTATGATTTTATCTTCATATTTATATATTTTAACAATGGCTGTGGGGTCATTTGTATATCCAAAATCTAAACCAGCACCCAAATATTTTGCACCTTCTGGTAATTGTTTTGCTTCGGTCCAGTTATCAAATATTAAACCATCTGCAACACCCAATTCACCTAAACCTAGTACTTTCCATTTGTTTAACCAGTATGGTGATTTAGTATCTTCAGCTTTCTTTTTATACCATAAAAGTGATTCTAATTCACCTTTTGGTATGTATTCATTATGTGTGTAATTAAGCTTGATAAAATCAACGTGTGGTTGACCAACTAATTCAGTATGTACCCAGAATTTTCTTCTAGGGTTAAAATCTAATATTGTGAATTCTGATGTTCTACCTTGAAGTTCTAAGAACGTTTCAAAATGTATATTATCAGCTTCATTTACATATAAGTGTGTACGTCTTGAACCTAATCTTGAAGCTTCAGAATCAACACTGAAAAATTCAATTGTATTTGAACCAAACTTGAAAGTTTTATCTGTTTTGTTTACTTGAAATTTCGAGTAAACACCCATATCTTTTAGCAGCTTTTCAAAATCTCTATATGCACCAGATTTTAAATTTGGTAGTGATTGTGCAACCACTGAAAGTATTAGATTTTTTCTAACACTCATTGCTAAAAAGATAAATATTTGAAGTATAGAAATTGTTTTAGAACAACCCTTACCACCTTGTATAACTCTTATAGCTTTTTGAAGTGATGCAATATGTGAAAATGATGTAGTTGTTTTATAATCATTCATTATCAATTTGGGGGTTATTAAAATCTACTTCTTCAAAACCAACTGCACTTGAATAAGGTTCTTCAACTTCTTCTGCTGGTTTTAGGTGAATAGGTTCACCATTTAATATATTATCAATTAGCTTTTTATGATTATCATTTGTAGCTGTAATTTGTATTAGTGGTTGTTGGTTTGATGCAACATTATGTGCTGGTAGCAAATCTTTAAATTTCCATTCCATAAGTTTTACATCGGCCCAATTATTTTTATTGGTTTTATCCATCATATTACTGGTTAAATTCATTTTTTGTTTAACCCTTGCATATGCAATTGTTTCACGAAAATCTTCAATTAATTCAGCATCAACCGTTTTTAATTTTTCTGGTGATTTTTCACCAATGGTTGGTGATTTCCAAAATTCAAAAGTTGATAAACCAATTTTATCATCACGATGTAATTTATAATTGGTTGCTATCCATAATTCCTTATCTGTAAGTAGTAATGAATTTGGGTCATCTAATACTTCTTTCATTGCTTCAAAAAATTTGGGTAGTTTACTTGCTCTACCTACTTCACCATTTGCCATAATTATTTATTTTTTAATAAGTGTTCACCAACGGTTACACCTAAACCAGCCCATACAATTTGAATAACACCATTATACATATTTGTATCAACCGTTTTTGCATAAAATAGGTTTGCAATAAATGCTGTTGCTATCAATAAAAATGATAGAAACGTTATAACCCTTTTACTAGACATTTTATCACTGTTTTCAGCTGATAACATATCTTTAATATTCTTGAAAAATTTCATACTGTTGTTGTATTTTCTGTTGTACCAGTTGATACAATATTATTTACTGGTGTGAAGTATAAATAAGCTTCAGAATTTCTTCTTCTTTTAAGTCCTTTTAACACTCGACCACCAGCTTTAACCCATCTTAAAAACTCATCTTTAATTGTTGGGTCATTTGGGTTGATATTTACCTTTTTTAATAAGGTTGATTTCTTCAATGCATAAACACCCAAATTATATGCGAATGAAACCAGTGCATCAAATTGATTCTGATTGATATCAACCTTAACCATTTTAGTTACCCCTATTTCATAACCTTTTACAACCCTTTTAAGCAGTTCTAAACCTTCTTTAAGGGTAATTGGTTCATCATCCATTGTAACTTCTGTACCATCGTTATAAAACGTATTTCCGTACCCTATTGTGGGTACACCAGCTGCACATAAATAAACATTATTCCTGAAACCTTCAAAACGTTTAATGATATCTAAACCATTTTTAGAAATTTCCATTTTGGTTATTCCTTTGCTTTGCTATCTTCAGTACCATCACCATCAGATGAACCATCTTCATTATTTGTAGAACCACCACCAGTTCCATTGCTTTTTGTAATCTTTGATTTTTTAAATGCTTTGATAGCAATAACAGTTATAACTGCAAATACTATCATTCCAATAATTGTTTCCATAATTTTTAATTTTTTTTTGTTTGTTATTTATTATTATTTAACAAGTATAGTTTGAACCTATAAATGCTGTTGAACCGTTCCATTCTCGTGAAACGTCACCATCACTATACCAACCAGAACCAGAACTTATAGTTCCTAGTGCGTTATTATATAAATGTGTACAAGTAGCAAACACTTCACCTGTTGGTATATAAACGGTTTCATATTCACCTTTTATAACTGCACAAGCAGCAGCTGCATTTTCAACACCAACCGCTAAATCAATTGGGTCTGTTGCTATACCAGTTGCAGCATCTTGATTAACAGTCACATTTATAACTTCTGTAGTTGTTGTATCTGTTATAGCTATTGTTGTACTTCTAGCTATATCAAGATTAGTTGTAGTGGTTGCACTAATAGTTGCATCACCAGTTCCACTAGTTGATGATAATGTTAACCAAGTCACACCTTCGCTTGCAGTCCAACCATTAGGTGTTGAAATATTTATTCCTTGTATAGCAGCTGTTTCACCATAAGTAAGTGTTAACGGGTTAACCGCAAAACCTCTAAATATTTTTTGATATGGTACTAATTGATTTGATGAATATGTACCACCACTTATAAATGAAATTAAGTATTGTTCAATTTCAGTTTTGGTTGCACATTTATCCATATTAGCTGGTTCAGCTGGTGCATCAAGTTGATATTGAAAACCATCAAAGGTTACCATATCATCCATATCATTCCACGTTATCATTGCACCACTAGTTCTAGCCATTACTTATTTATTTCGTTTATTATATTTTCTAATTCTTCAATTCTATTTTCTTGTTCTGCTAATTTCATTACAAGTAAATCTATATAGTTTACTGATTTGATACCAGCTTCATTTGTTTTAACCAATTCTGGGTTATTCGCTTCAACTTCTTGTGCTATAACACCATATCGTTTTATACCCAATTCTTCTTTAAGTTCAAAAGTTCTGAAAGTTTTACTTATTGGTTTGATATTAGTTTTAAGTGTTATATCAGATGCTTCATAAAAAGCTGGTGCAGTAATATCTCCTACAGCAGTTAAAGCCCCAGCAGTGGTTAATGTTAGTGCTACAGTATCATAATTATCCCATCTCCAACCACTAACAATACCAGCACCAGCTCGTCTATATCTCATATAATTATTTTCATAAGATATTGCCACTTCTCCACCATCACCTTTTTTAAGGTTTATAACACCTAATTCTGATGCAGTACCAGCACCTAAAGTTGAATTAGCAGTAATAGTTCCAGTAACTGTTAAATTACCTGTAAGTGTATCTGTTGTATTTAGTAAATATTTAGCATCTGATTCAGTTTCAGTATAATAACGACCATCGTGTGTATGACTATCATTAGCTATTACAATAGCGTTATAAGTTCCAGATACATCACCACCAAAATTAGTTGAAGTAGTTAAAGCATTTGAAGCTGTTTGATAATAAGTACCATTTTGACCATCTAATAAATCAGCATCTAAACCAGAACCAGAACCATCAACTGTTTTAATAGCTGTTAGTAATTGTGATGGTGTTGAATATGTTTCTGTAAAACTTGTTAAGTATCTACCATCTAAATCAACCGTTGCTGTACCACCAGAAATTCTATTTAATGTTAATACACCATTACCAGTATTAAATGAAGCAGAATTAACATAATCATCAGTGATTGTTTCTAAATATCTACCATCAAGGTTAACACTAATTGTTGTTCCAGTTGAAATAATATCTAAATTACCTGTACCTGTATTAAATGTTGCACCAGTGAATGAATCACCACCACCAGAACCACCTGAATTATCTGCAAAATTGGCCGTTAATGTTGAACCATCTCTTTGTGTTAATGTGATTGTTTTGGTTGCTGTACCAGTTACACCAATATTGGTTATAGAATCATCATATGCAACATCCCAATTAATAACATCTGATTCATTAATTGTTGTTACACCAACTGGTTCGTTATAAATCACTGGTAATAATGCTGAAATGGTTGCTGTTTGACTTGAATATGATATTCCATCAATAACAAATTCATCATATCTACCAGATACTAACATTTGTTTGGTATCATATATATTATAGATACCAACTTCATTAATACCTTGCACTAATGGTTGATAGATACGAGCCATTTCATTACCATTATATTCAAAATAATCTGTAACTGTATTTATATTAATTGCCATTAAATTTTTGGGTTATTTATTGTGATTCACCATACTTATTTCTATAATATGTAAGTGATTTATTTTGTTTGGTTATAATTACTTTTTGTTCATCAATAAATAATTTCAATTTTTCATTGATTTCTTTTAATTGTTCTAAATCAGCTTTTAATCTATTTATTGTTGTATTGAAATTATCTTCAAATTCTAGAATTCTTGCTTTATATTGTACATCTGAAAATTCAATCATTTCTTGATATATATCAAGGTTTTTTTGAAGGTTTGTTAATGCTGAACCTTCTAAATCTTTTTTATCTTTTTTAATACCAACCCTAATAGCAATTGCATCTTTAAACCATATTGTGATGGCCAAAATTGCAGTACCTACATATTCAAGTATTTTTATTTGTTCTTCTGTCATTTTTTTATACTTCTAATAATTGTGCTGTTGATTCGGTTGTTATTTGTGCTTGTTGTAATTCAGCATTCCAAATCTTCAAATTTTTTAAATTTCCTGATAATTTAGGTGTAGTATAGCTTTGCATCATACCAATCCAAGTAGCAGCACTGGTATTAGTCATTCCATTATACGTACCACTTGATAAAGTAAAATCTACGGTTGAAGCAACTCCATTTCTGTATTGTTTCATACCAGCTTCAAGCTCACTACCATCATAGGTGAATGTAAAATGTTGCCAAACACCATAACTTGTTGCATAAGCTGTACTTTGGGCAACTAATCTGGCACTGTTATCTTTTTTCCATAAATAAACCCTAAATTGTCGGCTAGTTGCATATTCAATTAAGTATTCTCTGTTTGAATTTGAACTTGATTTAGCAATAAAATATATGTTAGTGGATGGTGCAGAATCAATTTTCCATAAAAAACTAATTGAAAATGGTAAATCGGTAGTACCATCTGTAAATGAAAAAGCTGTATTATCTGCTATTTCAATCCTACTTGAAAGTGTACCATCAAATACAGCACTTTGCCCAACTACCTCTGGTGTGTATGTTATATTATTTTCTACACCATTAAGACCACCTATTACATCATTAGCATTACCATCAAAAGGATAATAAATTATTGGTTGTAATGCAGAAACATAAGTACCATCACTTTCATAGAAGTGAACATCACATCCAAGATTAGCTGCTGCTACTAAACTAGCGTGTGGACTACCACCGTTTATTGTAGCTAATGCAATATTTATTTCAATTCTACAAGATAAATTAAAAACAGTTCTAGCAACTGTACCAGTGGATGAAAGTGTGTTGTATAAGTTTGTACAAGACCATAATCTAGCAGTACCTATAAAATTTTCAAATAACCTAGAATCATAACTTGGATTGATAGTTGTACAATTCCTTAAATCTACCGTTCCAGTATTACCAGCAAATGCTTGATATTGTAAATTAGCAAGACTTAATGCTGTTGTTTGTGTTAAGTCTAATACAGAAGTAGGGTCACTTTGGTTAGCTGAAAACATTTGGTTAATCCTTGAACCACCACTATTTATTTTACCGTTAATAACTATGTTATTCCAATTAAGGTTACCACAGGAAACAAATATTCTTTGATTTGTTGTTAAAGTACCACCACCTAAATCAGCTTCCCAATACAATAAACCACTATTATTACCAAAACAATAATAATTTGTGTACATACCAGTACCTTTAAAATAAAAATATGATACACCTGATTGAAAGAATGATAAACTTGGTGTTTCAACATATTGTGGAACTACTGCTGATATGTATCCAG
>Ga0129324_10002429_pt1 | contig 11460 bp, 11 predicted proteins | sample CPBDNA_7_FD_96879 | JGI IMG/M metagenome (GOLD analysis project Ga0129324, IMG submission 96879) | Freshwater to marine salinity gradient microbial communities from Chesapeake Bay, USA - CPBay_Spr_15_0.2_DNA | ecosystem: Environmental > Aquatic > Marine > Coastal | place: USA: Chesapeake Bay... | reverse complement strand
CAACACATTTAATAAAAATAGCATCTGAGGTTGCTGTAGGTAAAAAAGATAAAATAATAATCAACGGTGATGACTATGATACTCTTGATGGAACAGCTGTAAGGGATTATATTCATGTTTCAGTTTTAGCAGATATACATTTGATTTGTGGTAAACATTTAATATCAAATGGTCAATCAGACATTTTTAATTGTGGATATGGTGTTGGATATTCAGTTAAACAAGTTATTGAAAACTATAATAAAATACTTGAAAAAAAAATAAAAACTGAAATAGGCATAAGAAGACCAGGAGATAGTAAATCTGTTGTTGCTAATTCAAATAAATTTTACCAAAAATTTTTGTGGAAGCCAAAATATAACAACTTACAGTATATTTTAAATACTGCTCTTGAGTGGGAGAAAAAAATAATTAAACTATTATAATGGGTTCGACAATTACATTCTCATTCACTTATTGTTTTACTAGCTTGATTAATGGTTTTTCGTGTTTTTAGAATATCGACCGAAGATTAGGCAAATATTTTTAAAAGAAAGAATAGCGATACACAAATTAATTATAAGAGTAGAAGACCTGGTGATATTGATGAAGTTTATAGTAATACTAAAAAATTTGATAAAATTTTAAAATTAAAACCAAAATATGATAATTTAGGATTTATACTAGAAACATCTTATAATTGGGAAAAAAAAATTAGCTCTATTAAAAAATTTAATTAAGATTTAGTAAAAGGATTTATATTAGACTTATCTTTTTTTAATTCAGAATAGATCCAATTATAAGTTTTTGTAAGACCATCTTTTAAACTAAGTTCATAGCTCCAATTTAAAACTTTTTTTGCCAAATCATTATTACTAGATCTTCCTCTTACACCTTTTGGTTTATCTAATAGATATTCTCTTTTTAGTGTATCTGCATTAGAAATTTCTTCAATTATTTCTATCATTTGATTAATAGAAACCTGTTCATCACTTCCAATATTAACAGGATCAGAATAATCAGACTCAAATAATTTTAAAGTTCCCTCTATACAATCGTCAACATATAAAAATGTTCTAGTTTGTTTCCCATCTCCCCAAACTTCTATATTGTTAGTTTTATTTATTTTTGACTGTGCAACTTTTCTTGATAAAGCTGCAGGTGCTTTTTCTCGTCCTCCATCATACGTACCAAACGGTCCATAAATATTGTGATATCTTGCAACTCTAGCTTCTAAACCATAATCTTCTTGAAAATGTCTACACATTCTCTCACTAAATAATTTTTCCCAACCATAACCGTCTTGAGGCTGAGCCGGATAAGCATCTTCCTCTTTAAGTCCTTTAATAAAAACATCTTGTTGCATTGTTTCATTATAAGCACAGGCACTTGAAGAAAAAAAATATCTCTGAACTTTATTTTCGTTGCAGGCTATTAGTAAGTTCGTGTTAATTAAAACAGATAACATACATTCTGCTTTATTGTTCTCGATAAAACCCATACCACCCATATTGCAAGCCATATTAAAAACAAAATCAACTCCTGTAGAAACTTTTCTACAGTTTGAAATATCCTTCATGTCTGTTGCATAGTGATTGTCAGCTTCTGGAAAATCTTGGAACCAGTATTCTTTTGGTTTTATATCGGTAGCAACAATAGTATTGCCATCATTTAATAATCGATTAACTAAATGACCTCCTATAAACCCACCTGCTCCAACTATTAATATTTTTTTATTGTTGATCATTACTTATTACCTGTCACTTATTGATTATTATCTAACATTTAGTGGGATATAACAAATATTTTCTACAATTTTTATAAATTAACCAATAATTCATTAATTAAGACTATGATAACCTTTATTTAGTAGAAATTTTTTTAAAAATAGTAAATAAAATGCTTTAAAACAAACAATAGATTTTTTATATCCATTCAATATTTTAAATATATTTAATCAAATAAATTAATTTAAAAGCTTTAATATATCTTGGTAAAAATACAGAAGGTTTATGTATTATTCTAACTAACCAACCTAAGTAAATTCTGTCTAAAATCATAGGAATTTTGGCTTGTTGGCCAGTTAAAAAAGCAATTGCTGCACCACTGCATATAATTGACGATTTATAATCAAGATTAGATTTTAAATAATTTCCTAGTAACTCTTGCACACCTCCACCTAAATTAATAATTATATATTTAGGTTTGTTTTTATTAATTATTTTTAAAAGCTTAAGGTCCTTAACATTAGTCTTATTATAAAATGGTGCCACATAGTGAAGTATATTATTTAATTTTTTTAATTTTAAGTATCTTTTGTTTAAAGATTGTTCTTTATAAGAAGGATTAATCATCATAATTTGATTTGAACAATTTTTAAATGAATCTAAAAGTTGACTTAAGAATTTTAAGCCAGAGTATTTCTTAACCCTTATACGTTTAAAAATAAGAAGTAATAAACAAAAAAAACCACTATCAAATAATGCTATATTCGCATGTTTAAGTGCTTTATGATAATTTTTATCAACATGTATATTTGCTAATGCTGGAGCTGCTGGCAATACCAACAAGCCTCCTTTATCGAGTAAAAATTTAATATCTTTAAAGTCCCCTTCCATAAATTTAATTTTAAAAAATTTAAATTGTTTAATTTTTGTCATTTAAGTTATTAATACACCCATTCATTAATCTGTATTTTTTAATTTTTAAATCATATAAGAATAATTATTAAATGAAATTAACAATTAAAAAAATATTAATCACTGAGAAAGCTGGTTATATTGGTAGCCATATAGATGAACATTTAATAAAAAATGCGACTAATAAAGTTATTATTTTAAATAATTTAATTACAGGTCATAAAAAATTAATTAATAAAAAAGCAAAATTTATTAATAACTGTCTCTAAAATGTTTTTAAATATATCATTCATAAATTCAATAGATCTAAAAAGAATAATAAAAAATATTTTTGGAGAAACATCATCCTTTATTTCATCAATTATTATTCAATTATTATTCTTTCCATTTATGCTTATTGCATGGGGACCAAAAAATACTGGGCTTTGGCTGTTCATTACAAGTATTCCATCAGCTATAACTTTTTGGAAATTAAGTTTCTCAGAAGCATGTAGACAGGAGATAATTCTTAAAGGCAAAAAATTTAAAAATAAAATTTATTCAGTATCTTTAATCTTAATTTTTGGTGTGATAATTTTATCTGGTTTAATTTTTTTTGTACTTAATATATTATATTTAAAAAATTTTATTATTTTTAATGACATAAAAATTGATAATTTAAATTACATCTTAGTAATAATATTTATTACGTTTTGCTTAGAAATAATAATTAATAATATTTTAATTATTTCACAATATAAAGGTAAAATCTACTTAAGTAATTATGTGCAAAATAGTTTTTTATTAGTTGAAAAGTTAAGTGTTCCACTTTGTGGTTTTTTTACTGATAAAATTATTTTGGCTGCAGCTTTAGTACTTATATTTAAAATTATAAAATATCCATTTACAAGATATATTTTATCAAAACATAATTTAATTTTTGTATTTAAAAAGAAATTATTAAAGATTAATAGTATTAAAAAGATATTTAATAAAAGTTTAAAATTTTATTATAATGATGTTTCTTCAATACTTAATACAAGTGGATTGATATTTATTGTGGGAATATTTTTCAATTCAGAAACTGTTGCCTTCGTAGGGGCAGCTAACATAATGTTTCGTTTTTCTATAATCAGGCTTCTTAGTATAATAACAAATTTTATGAGTTTCGAAATTCCAATTCTTTTTAAAAGAAAAAATTTAAATGAATTGGTAAATATTTTAAATTTACAACAAAATATTATTTATTTATGTATTTTACTATCTTCTATAGTGGTATTTTTTTCTGGTGAATTCATTTTTGATGTATGGACATCAGGTACATTTACGCATTATGAAAAAGAATTTTTATTTCTGATATGGTTGGAAGCAATTATATTAATATTAAGCTATAATAAATTAATTCTCGGTATGTATTTAAATAAATTAGATAATGCTACTCTACAGTCACTAATCGTAACAGTTATGATTTATATTCTTTTAATAATTTTATTAAACATAAGTTTAGATTTAAAGAATTTATTTATTTTTTTAATTATCAAAAATATAATCATTTATACAATATACTTTCAATTTAATAGAAAAATTAAAAAAAATTTATTTATAAAAGTAATATAATTTAATGCAAAAAAAAATTTTTATTTCGAGTGGTTATAAAAGAATACATTTAATTTCTAACGCTAAGATATTAATTGGTTTAAAAACTAATGTAATAATTTTTTGTGGTTTTGTAACTAATCCAAATTTTGAATCATTAATAAAATTTTTAAAAATTAAATCAAAAAAAATAGAAATACTAATATCTAGAAGAATAGGTATTCCATATAAATATTTTGAAATTTATTTGATTGGTGAATTCATTCATGAAATGGCTCTTTTTTTTAAAAATTTATTTAACATGAAGAAATTATCTAATTCAATAATTGAAATTACATTTAAATCATATTCAAAAAAAATAAAAAAATATTTACAAATTAATAGAAATAAATTTGATATATATCACTATAGGTCTGGATTTGGAGGATGTTCGGTTGATTATGCAAAATCAATAGGCTTAAAATGCGTTTGTGATCATTCAATTGCACATCCTTCTTTAGTTGATTACATGATTAAAAATAACGGTAATTACCCAAAAAAAAATATTAAAATACCCAATAATTTTTGGAGATTAGTTCTTGAAGACATAAATAAAGCTGAAAATATTTTGGTTAATTCAGAATTTGTAAAAAAAACTTTATCATTTATGGGTATTACACCAAATAAGATTAAAGTTATTTATATTGGTTTAGAAGATCATTATTTCAAATTAATAAAAAAACTACCTAAAAAAAATTATTCGCGACTAAAAAATAAGCCTATAAAATTTCTTTTTGCAGGAGGTATAGTTCAAAGAAAGGGTTTTGATCAATTATATCAAGCTTTTAACTTATTAGAAAAAAAATATAATAATTTTGAGCTTCATATAGCTGGTTCTTTAAATTATGAATTTAAAATTAGATATAAAAATTTATTTAAAAAAGATAAAATTAAATATCACGGTGTTTTAAAATATGATGAATTGATTAGATTAATGTTTAAATCAGATGTTTTTGTTTTTCCATCATTAGTCGAAGGTTCTGCAAAAGTGATTTTTGAAGCTATGGGTTGTGGTTGTGCAATTATTACAACACCTAATACAGGATCGGTAGTAAAAGATAAATTAAATGGAATTTTAGTAAGAACCGGTAAATATAAAGACATTTATCTTGCTATGCAAAAAATAATTACAAACACCCAGCTTATAAAATTTTATGGTAAATCTAATCAAAGATTAATTAAACAAAAATATACTCCTACACAATATGGAAAAAAGTTAATAAAATATTATAATAGTTTATAAATGTTTAACCTTTATTGTATAATATTTGGGTTATCTTTTCATATAAGTTTAGATTTTATTGGCAATCTCTACCTTGCTCAAATTTTGATAATTCTATCTTTTCTTTATTTCTATTTTGAAAAGAATACAAATAAAGTCATAAATAAAGATTTAAATAATATTATTTATTTAGGTATACTATGGTTAATTTCACAAATAATTTCTGACATTATAAACGAAAGTTTACCAATTGATTCTTATAGAGGGATAGCAAAAATTGTCATAACCATAATGTCATTTTATGTGTTTTATAAAGTTAATCTTAAATTTAAATATGGTTTAATAAAACTTTTAACGTATGTAATTTTAATTCAAATTATATATTTTATAATTAGTATTAATTCTTTTAAAGATTTGGAGTATTTTTGGAAAATGGGATTGGGTATAGCTGTTACTTTGATATGCCTAATATATTTTAATTTTAAAAACGATACACAAAATAATAATTTTTTTATTATAATTCTAACAATAATATCAATTTTATCTTTGTATTTTGGCACTAGGTATTTATTTTTATTAAATATTTTATCTACTTTTTTTATTTTCTTAAGCATTAATTCAAAAGATAAAAATTTATTTAAGATAGATCAAAAAAAAATTTTTATAACATTTATCTTTATTTTAGTGGTGATCTCTATTTTTCAATTTATTCTTTACTCAAACATACTTCCTGAAAATTTAACTCTTAAGACATTGTCACAACAGGGTAAATATGGACTTCTAATTGGTGGAAGATCAGATCTTATTGCTGGTATTAAGGCAATATCTGATTCTCCAATTTTTGGTCATGGTAGTTGGGCCAAAGATTGTTTTTATTCAGATTATCTAAAAGATTTTCTATTTTATAACGAATACAGTAAAATCTTTACTGATAAAAATTGCTTAATACCTGGACATTCTATTATATTGGAAGCTTGGATATTCTCTGGTTTCATTGGTTTTGTATTTTGGTTATATATATTATTTCTAATAATAGGTAAAATAAGATATAATTTCTCTCAATCAAATAAATTCACTACAACTTTAATTTTTTTAAATTTACTTGTTTTTTGGCATTTATTTTTATCACCATATGGAGGCATAAGAATCATTGAATTTCCACTCTATGTAACAATATTAATATTCTTAGATAATAAAAAACAAAATTAAAATAATGAAATTTTCAATTATAACTATTTCAAGAAATCAAGGGATGTATATAAAAAAATGTATAGACAGTGTAGCTGAACAACTACACAATAGTTATGAGCATATAATAATAGATGCTAACTCAGATGACAATACACACGAGATTTTAAAAAATTATAATAATAATAATCTAATCTTTAAAATTGGGAAAGATAAAGGACCCGCAGATGGTTTGAATAAAGGCTGTGACACAGCTAAAGGCGAAATATACCATATCTTAAACTCAGATGACTATTTACTACCAGGAGCTTTGGAAAAAATTGAAGCTGAATTTGATAAAAATACTGAATTACAAGTGGTTATAGCGCCTATTATCATTGTTGATGGTGAAGAAAAAATTTTAAAAAAAGAATATCCAGGATATGCCTTTCCAAGAAAATATGTAAACGAAGTGTGTGTGATTTTTCAACAAGGAGTTTTTTTTAAATCTAGTCTTTTTGACAAAACATTGGGTTTTAATCTCAATAATGACACAAACTGGGATGGTGAACTTCTAATGGACTTATTAAAAAATATTTCGATGAAAAATATATCTAGAATAGATTTTGAAACTGGAGCATTTAGAATTCATTCTAATTCTATTACTGGATCAAATTCAAATAGAATTAAATATAAAGAAAATCAAATAAGATTATTTAAAAAAGTTTATGGTCAAAATAAGAATATAAATAAGTTCAGAAAATATATGGTTCTCTTAGTTCAAATAATATCAGATCCAAAATGGTTTTTTTATAAAATTAAAAATTTTTTAAAATATAAATTCTAAATAAACTTAATAAATGATTTATATGTCATTTTTTTATTTTGTTTAACTTTATTTTGTTCAATTAAATTAATCCAATATTTCATAAATAAAATATTATAATTAAATTTTTTGTTTTTTAATTTGATATATTTTTTTTTTAAAAAGTTATGATTTATTATATTCCAATCTTTAACAATAATGACTGGCATTTTTTTATATAATGAAATTAATTTATTTGTTTTTAATATTATAGGTATAGATCCCAATAATACCGTTTCCCAAAATCTGTGAGTATCAACACCATTACCATCCGGACATGCAACAAATTTATATTTTTTAATTTCTCTCCACGTTTGTGCTTGAGTTATTTTTTTATTTTGAAAAACACACAAATTTTTAGGGATTTTTTTTAGACAATCTTTTCTAGATAAATTTAATCTAAAATGGAAATTACAATATATTTTATTTTTTTTAATTTTTTTTATTTTAATGGTTTTAATGAAAATATTTTCAAAAGGTTTAGGTAAAATTTTTCCAGGGCCTCTTCTGTTTATTGAGAATCTTGAATGTAAATCAATACCAATTGGTAAATTCATTAATTTTTTGTGTCTGATAAGTAAATTTTGAGAATACATCTTAATTAGATATTTATTATTTAGCAGTGTTAAAATTTTATCAATTTTATAATCAACTGCCAAATCTGAATTACCTGTAATTATCTTAAATTTATTTTGGATATTTGGTAAGTATTTTTTAATAAAAATTTCAATTGCATCTGTGGGAATATAATAAGTATTATTGTTATTATATATGCTTAAGCTTTCCTCTTGAAATGGATTTATGACAAAATAATTTAAAAAACCTCTACTGCTTACAAAATTAATTTTTTTAAGTTGTATTTTGTTTTTTTTATAATCTTTATTAAAATTGTTTAAGTTAAATTTATAATAAGTTATATATTCGTAAATATATGCCAAATAAAAAATAATTTGACTTTTTACAACAAAGAATTTTTTAGGAAAAATTGATTTTATTATTCGTTTTAATATCATTTTATCATATTTTACCATTAATAGATAAATTAAAGTAATTAATTGTTTTATATTTATAATTAAGGAATTAAATTCACCTCTAAACATATAAATTAATATTGTATTTATGATTAATGAAAATTTTACACATAATTAACACATGTGATCCTAAATCAGGAGGTCCAATTGAAGGATTAAAACAATACTATGAGCAATATAAAAAAAACAATATTTATGCAGAAATATTATGTTCAGATGAACCAAATTCTTACTACTTAAAAGACTCTAAACTTCCAAAAGTTAATGCCATGGGAAAAGGGCTCTTTAATTATTCATTTAATTTTAAATTATTAAAATGGTTGGAAATAAACATCGATAGGTTTGATTTTCTGATAGTAAATGGCGTTTGGCAATTTCACAACTATGCTGTGTGGAAAATTGCAAAAATTAAAAAAATACCCTATTTTGTTTTCACTCATGGAATGTTAGATCCATGGTTTAAATATAAATATCCATTAAAACATCTTAAAAAAATTATTTACTGGTATATATTTCAACATAAATTTTTAAACAATGCAAAAAAAGTTTTTTTTACTTCTATAGAAGAAAAACGACTAGCCAAAAAATCGTTTAAAAATCTTTTAGTAAAAAGCGAAGTTATCTGTTATGGAATTTCAAATTCAAATTCGTTATATAAAAATAATAAATTATTTAATAAAAAGTTTAGTAAAATAAAAAATAAAAAGATAATTCTATTTTTAGGTAGACTGCATCCAAAAAAGGGGCTTGAAAATCTAATAGATGCATTTAGTAAAATTGATTTAGTTAAATACAATCTTCATTTATTAATAGTTGGACCTTCATCCAAAAATTATAAAGATAAAATATTAAAGATAGTACAAGATTATAAACTTAATAAATTTATCACTTTTGAAAATACTGTACTTGGAAAATTAAAAAGTGCTATTATAAATTCATGTAAAATCTTTGCTCTACCTTCTCATCAAGAAAATTTTGGGATAGCGGTAGTTGAAGCTCTACGATATAAAAAACCAGTCTTAATTAGCGACAAAGTTAATATATGGAGAGAAATTAAAGAATTTAAAGCCGGCTTTATAGGCAAAGATACGGCCGAGGGTACTAAAAGAAGTTTGATTAAATGGTTAAAAACAAGTGAAAATGAACAGAAAATTATTTCACAAAATGCTTATAAATGCTTTAATCATAAATTTAATTTGAATAAAACTTTTAGTTCATTTATCAATGTTATTAAATCTGAAATTAATGATAATAAAAAATAACAATCCTAGAATAGAGCCTTCTTTTTCTTTTAAAAATAGAATATACCGGTTTATTTGGTATATCATTCAAGATACACTTTTTAAATTTAGCCCTAGGACATTTTATAATTATAGGAATTTTATTTTAAAAATCTTTGGTGCTCAAATCGGTACTAATACTCATATTAATAGAAAAGTAAAAATCTGGGCTCCTAATAACTTGGTAATTGGGAATGAAGTTGGTATTGGAGATAATGTTAATCTTTATAGTATGGATAAAATTCAAATTGACGACTATACGGTAATTTCAGAAGGAGCATTTATTTGCACTGGTAGCCATGATTACAACTCCTATAACTTTCAATTGTTTACAAAACCCATTCGAATTGAGACAAAAACTTGGATTTGCGCAGAAGTCTTTATACATCCAGGTGTCATTATAAGTGAGGGTGTAGTTGTGGGTGCAAGAAGCGTGGTAACAAAGAATTTAGATGAGGCATGGAGTGTATATGCTGGGAATCCTGTCCTAAAAATTAAAAGTAGAATAAAAAATTAATTATTTGCTAGTATCTTTTTTATTTCTAAATCAACCTTTCTTCTGAACCAAAATGCTTGATAATAGCAATATTTAATACCTATTTTCATATCAAAAATTCCTAATTTTATAAATAATCGATAAATAAATAGCAAATAAGGTCTTATCTCAATTGGGAGTAAATAAAATAGATTTTTATATAACCTTGTTCTTTGTCTTGGATCAAAATTCAATTTTCCTTCTAATATTTTTTTATTTTTTCTTTTTTTTAAAAAATTATTAGCTTCTAATTTTGCCCAAATTAAGTGTTTTTTTTTCCAGTGATAAAGGTTTGTATAGTCCATATCATGTATAAAACCTTTAAGTTTTTTTATTTTATTTTTTGAAATAAAATGCTGATCATATAGTAAATCTTCACAAAATCCATTTCCTGATTTAAATAATCTTAAATGCCAAGGATTGACACCTGAAAAGTTTAATTTTTTTCCTAAAAAATAATTTTTTCTTTTTATAATATATGAATATTGATTATTGTTTTTTATTGCACTTTTAATTGAATATATTGCTTTATTATCTAAAATTTCATCAGCATCTAAATGAAGTTGCCAGTAATAATTCTTTTTAATTTTTTTTATTATCCAATTTCTTTGGTCTGAATAATTTTTAAATTTTCTTTCATATATTTTACAATTAAGATCTTTACAAATTTGCTTAGTTTTATCCGTTGAATAGGAATCTACTACGGCAATATTTTCTGATATTTTTTTTGCAGCCAATATAGATTTATTAATTATTTTTTGAGAATTATAAGTTAAAAAAATAATTACTATATTTTTTTTCAAAATTAATTCTACTTTTTAGCAAAAATATTTGCTACTTCATTATTGATATCTAATGTGTTATTTTTTTTAATTTTTTTATGATCTATGATTTCTACTTTTGGCTTTATGCTATTTTCAAAAACATTTGTCAAAACATTTGTGTCATTGATAGCATCATTAACAGAATTTATTTTAGAAATTAGATTACTACGTTGCTCTTCATATTTTTCAATTTCACTTTTCAATATTTCAAATTTCTTTTTAGTGTCAAGTAATTCACTTCCTAATCTTACATTCTCTTCTTGATAAAAATCTACTCTTGCAATTGAATTATGTCCTAAATTTT
>Ga0129324_10002428_pt1 | contig 11460 bp, 13 predicted proteins | sample CPBDNA_7_FD_96879 | JGI IMG/M metagenome (GOLD analysis project Ga0129324, IMG submission 96879) | Freshwater to marine salinity gradient microbial communities from Chesapeake Bay, USA - CPBay_Spr_15_0.2_DNA | ecosystem: Environmental > Aquatic > Marine > Coastal | place: USA: Chesapeake Bay... | reverse complement strand
GAACTACCCGAAGTGACGAAGGCATATTTTCAAAACTCAAGCAAATCTTCTACTTGCGGGTATTAAAGGGCTTTTCCGTCATTTTCGAACTTCACTCGTCTTCACTCAATTTAACGAATTTTAATGAAAAAGGTTGGCATGGTTGGCACAGAACTATGAAAGCCATGAACTGTGCCAAAAAGTAGGAATAATTCACTTAAAATAATAATTACTTTTCAACACTACAGGAAGTAATCCCCTGTTCGGCTAGGAAAGCTTGGTTATCTTTACTTGCAAAATTTAAAGCAAAGTCTTCTTTTGTGTAGCCCCTATGGTCTGTGCCACCTCTTCCAAAAAAGCACCAGTCTAATAGACCCTTTGAATAGAAGAAGGCTATATCTTCGGGGCTTCGTAACGCCAAAAGACGCCCTGGTATTGAATAATATCCCTCTATATTTCTGTTCCAATTTACTCCCTTCTCTGAGAGTTTTATAAATAAAGAAAGTGGCGGCCAAAATTTAACGACATAAGGTTGATGAGGAAAGGCCATCACTAATAGTTCTTGTATTTTTTCGATTGGATAATCATAATCAATGAATAATTCCACTAATCTAAACTTCAACCTCTCTTCCATACTGGAAACTCTTATTTCTTCAAGCAAGTTCTTTGCTGACCGATAATTAAAGTCTGGAAATGTACCAAGAATTCCCCTTAAATAAGAAAATAGCTTTTCCTCCCTATTTTCATATTCATACCAACGGTTATTAAACATCTCAATGATTAAGTTCATTGGACCACTTAGGGAATGGCTTCGACCACCTCTTGGAAAACCATCGCCATTAAATGCTTTCTCAGGACAATGCCTTACTACATTTGCTCCCATTCTCAGTGTTTCAAAAACAGTGAAGTTATCACCCCTAAGAATTCCCTCACATAACGCGGCTGTAAGGGCTTGAGAAATAGGAGATTGAAAAAGACGTGCTTCAAAAGCCTTTACCTTTTCAAAGAGAGAAGTGGAATAACTGTAGTCAGAGTCATCTAGGCCAATAAGCCAGAGAAGCTCATGAAGCAAAAGAATCCTCTTGCTTCCTCTCGTTTCTAATTTTCTCCATTTATAGGGATCAACAATTAATAAACTTTCTTCTGGGACATTTATAGCGGTAACCTCTCCACCATTAAGGGTAAGGTTCTTTTTAAATTTTAAAGTGAGACGCGGAAGTAGTTCATCAATTCTATTAGAAATATTAAAGGGAAGGTCCGTCGTATCAACTTTAGAGATACTTGAGCTAAGCTCTCTTGAAAGATGAAAAATCTCCTTAGAAAGTAAATCTCCAGCATTTCCAATTGTCGTACCACTTCCATAACTATTACCAATTAAAAATATATAAAAAAATAAAAGCTTTAATATCCTCATTTTTCTTCTCCTATTTTAAAAAAGTTTAAGCTGATCCCTATTGTTGTAAGTTTATTGCCAGATTGAGATACCCCGTATTTGTCACAAATCATGACTCTAAAATCTTCGATTTCCTTTTTTAGCTCAGCTAAAGAAGAATCTTCTACGGTTAAAAAGGTTGATGTTATCTCTCTATCTTTAAGGCCAAGCTCATCAATGGAACTCTTTACCTGATCAAGCACTTGATGATGGAAACTTTGAATGACTCTAGAGGGAATGGGGGAATCAATTCTGTTTTTATTGTATTTTGAAATGTAGCCGCCCTTTTCTTGTTCAATAAGTTCATTTTCTACTAAAACGGTGAGTGCACTTTCAATTTTTTGACTAGGGAAATTAAAATATTGTTTTAAAAAGCTTAGTGAGGTTTGTTTTCTTGCTTTAATTAAATCGAATATGGCCATGTATTCCCAGTTTCTCAAAACCTTTTCCAATGGGTTTTTTAATGAAAGCCACAAATTTTGTTTTAGGAGCTTATCAAGCTTTTCTTTAGCTACCTCTCTATCTTTTTTCTTTCGAGCTGCCGCACTCGTTACATCCAAAGTAAAAATCTCACTTTCCTTTGAGTTAAGATTCAACTTAGTCGCTATGATTTGGCTTCTCGCTGGTGATAATCTTTGTTTCCCATTTAAAATTAATGATAGTGAAGCAGGCGAAATATCTAAATCACGAGCAAAGCTTCTCAGACCATAGGAAGGGTTTCTAGACTTTCTCGCATTCATGTGATCGTTGAGAATGGAAATATAAATAGTATTTTTCATAATTAGGTTATTTCACTTAAAGATTAATTAAGTCAATTTCTCACCAAACAAAGTGTTTGGTATAATTCTGTTTTGAGTAAACAATAGAAGCTAAATGCCTGAAACTTCTTAACGTTTAAACAACTAATGAGAACAAGAAGGTGATTATCACCATATAATAATCTTCTTTCATGCTTATTCTGAGTGTGATAAACATATGGCTATGGAACACTCCAAAACGCTAATAATTTTAATACTCATGTTTTCGACCCAACCAGTCTTAAGCATCCAATGCCAAGATGGTGATACTAGGTCAGGTTACCCTTCGCCTATCGTTAATGGTTTTGAACAGTGTATAGAACAGACACAGTTCTGCTTTAACGGTTTTTGGAATGGACCAGAACTATATAGTTATTGTGATAACCCTACTGAGTCCTGCGATACAGCTCCTCATGGTTCGGTAGAGTTTGGCTTTACGAGTCTCTCTGCGCCATGTTTCAAGGCAAGTCGTACTTGCATCGATGGAGTCTGGAATGGGCCAGAGCTTTTCGATGTTTGCGAATAAATTAATTATTTCACCAATGACTAAAAATAAATGTCTTAAGAATCAACGTCATAAGTCGGAATTGAATTATTAGGATAAACCTCTATATTTACCATCCTGTTGTCAATCGCATCTAGAAGATAAACAGTGTCCTCCTCACCTTTAACGAGCTTATAAAAAAGCCGGTAGCGACCATTTGAGAAAGGCCAAGATTGATCGCCAGTATTGGGATGAGGAGCGGGAGTCGTGGGGTTTTGCTTGATAAATTCGATAACGCGGTCATGCTCATTGTGAAACTTTTGAAGCTCCTCGATAGAGCCCGTCTGCTCAAAGATAAAATCCTCTATTTTGGTAAGCCTTTTGAGATAGTTCTTAGTGGCCTTAATCTTGGCCATTAGGCTTTAAACCTCTTGAGACGCTCATCACTTGATGGAAGTTCATCAACCTCACCATTAAGGATATTAGACATAGATAAGAGCCTTCTTTGAAGGGACATGATCTCCACTTGCATCTTGGAATACTCTTCTTCATTCATAAGAATATAAGTTTCCCCTGAGCGTCTTTGAATACGAATAGGCTCATTTTTAGCCAATTCAAGATAGTCTTTCATCTCTGCTCGTAGCTTTTTGGGATTTGTATTTTCCATATTTACCTCGCTGGCCCTATATTACCATTAGGTGTACACCTAAGAGACTCCTTTTTTAACCTATTTTTTCATTCTGTTTAATTTCAACAACTTATAATTCATAATACTTATATTTTTTTCATTTTTATTGATTGACAGATTAAGATTGTCTTTGATTTAGTATCACACTTAAAAATGATGCAAACTCTATGCACTATTTCCACACATGGTCGGTAAATATCAAGTCATCCGAACCATATCGAAAGAAGATAGAGTTCATTAAAGAATGCTTTAGTGAAACTGTTTTCGCACTCGGATGCCATCTAAAAAGTCGTCTATAAAAAGATTGGACCGAAGCAAGCACCATTCATAAAGCGATTTTAACTTTTTAACCTAAAGGAGAAAATCGTATGGGAGTCTTTATCCCCGTGGATAGCTATATGCTCATCCTTGAAGAAGTGGGCCGATGGAAAATCGTCGGCATGAAAAAGCTATTTAAAACTCTTAATCTCAATCAGTCCTATTCCTTCTTTTGTCGCCAAATCAGAAAGCTTGAACTTGAAGGCTACCTAAGAAGTATTCCTGGGCCAAGAAGAAGAAAGTTTCTCACTCTAACAGAAAGAGGAGGAAAAATTACACCCTACAATGCTCAATTTGAAGAAAGTGATGCTGAGCTTAACCACGACCTAATTACATCGAACGTTATTTATGAGCTTAATAAGTTTGAGACACTTGGAGAAGGCCATGTCTTACATGATACAGACTTCTTTGAAGTCGAGCCTGATGGCCTAATCTACATAAATAGGGACGGCCTAAAAGGCTCTCTAGCGGTTGAGATTGAATTAACTCAAAAGGCAAAACCTCGTATAGTTAGTAAATTTTCGGCTTATAAAAGGGCGAACTGCTTTAACTACTGTTTGTACATTTTTAATAAAGAGCCTGTATTTAATACCTATAAGCGCCAGCTTGAAAATATGAATGAAGAAGTCAGAGGAAAAATTCTTCTTATGTGTGTTACTTCAATGACTGTAAGTTCATTTCAATACTTAGGTATGCCCGTTTACTTTAGGGGTGAATTCCAAGCTTTTGAGGAAATATTTTCAAATTCAAAAGATTGAAAATCTTGGTTCACAAGTTGTTCACACACAGTTCAATTATGAACACACACTCCTGCGCCACAAGGAGATTTCTCAATCATTTGGGTATCTTGGCTGACGTGATTCTTGACCATCCCCTCTCAACGAGTAGAGAGGAAATGGTCAAGAAGTCACTGCAAGAATTCAAATGGTGAGTAATTTTAGTGGCACAGGATTGTCCAAAAACTCAAAAGAATAAGGAAAATAGGGATGATAGAAAAGTCTAATCTTGATTACAAAGAAGGTCAGAAATACTACAATAGCGAAGTATCAGAACTGGGTTCTGATAGGATCTTTAACAAGTTAATATGGGTGATAGACGATGTATGTAGGGCAACTACATACAAGAAAGGAACGATATACAACTTAGTAAGTAGTGGCTCGATTCCTTATAGAAAACGACGTGGAAAGCTCTTTTTTATACCAAGTGAGATTTTAGCTTGGGTTAAAGGAGCAACTCATGAGCAGTAAAAAAGATTATAGAAAACTCTCTGGACAAGTGGGTATTTACAAACACCTTACTACTAAAAACTACCTTGCCATTAAAAAAGTAGAGGGAAAAGTTCACCAAAAAAATTTTCCCTCCCTCTTTGAAGCAAAAGCTTGGCGACGTAATTTTAATGGGGAAGATTCTTCTCAAAAGAAATCAAACTGTTCTTCCTTAAAATTTGTGTGGCAAACAATGCAAGAAGTTCATTTTCCTCTTTTAGCGACCACCACCAAGGCCATTTGGTTAAGGCGGTATGAGCCGTGGAAAAAGCTGGAGCATTTGCCGATGGATCATATTACTCCCTCAAAAGTTTCTAAGTTTGTTCAAGAATTAGTGGATTACTACAAATCAGATTTTTATCAGACTTCAGGAAGAGGTAGAGCAGCAAGGTGTAATTTAAACAATGAGCTTAATCTTTTTGTGACCATCTTCAATTGGTATAAAGAAAGTGAAGAGTTTGAAAAAGAGGCCCTTCACCTAACAAATCCGATTAAGAAGAAGCATAAAAAACTAGGTTTTATTAAGCCCACTCCAGATAAACGAAAGAAAATTACATTAGAACATGCTCTTATCTTTTTTCACTACCTCAAGCCTCTTTATCGCAATCTTGCCAAAATGCAGTTCTTTACTGCTGGACGAGTCGGAGAGATCGCCGGACTTCAATGGTCTAATGTTGATCTTGATAATAGAAGGCTTCTTATAAAACATTCCTGTGTCTGGGATATGACCCACAAGACCTTTGTGGAATTAAAGCCCTTTCCTAAAAATAAGGAAGCAAGGGCGGTCTACATTACAGACGAAATTAAAGAAGTTTTAAAAGAAAGGTGGGCGTTTAAAGAGAAAGGCTGTGATTATGTCTTTCATATGGAAGGTAAACCTCTAAACTATGGAACCATTCAGCTCAATTACCGTGAGGCCCAGAAAAAAGGGAAACTTCCCTATTCTGAAACTCATATATTGAGGCATGGGATGGCCACATTGGCCCGTAAAGTCGGAGGTGGACTCGACGCAGTCATTGCCATGACCGGACACAAGGATATTAAACTGGCGGATCATTATTCTAAATGTGATGAAAATGACCAAAAGGAAATATCGGTCAAAATCATGGAATATATCAAAAAACAGAACCAATTTGAGATGAAGACTTTTAAAGAGAATGAGGACGATGAATTCGTCTTAGATGCAAAGGAAACGGAGCATCCAGACAATGTCATTTCGATTTTCTCTAAAAAGAGAACCTCAAATGGTTAAAAAGTTGGTATAAAGGTTGGCATGGGTTGGCATTTGCTCTCCCATGCTTTTTTCAATTAGTAATTTTAATAAGTTAAACACATATGCCAGAACTACCCGAAGTAGAAACCATCAAGAATCAAATAGCCCCCCATCTTCCCGTGAAAGTGAAGAAGGTGGAATATTCTGATGTATCTAGTTCGATTATTAAGGACAAAGAATTTAACCCAATGGGAAAGATGCTTTTAAAAATAGAGCGTCAAGGAAAGGTACTTCTCTTAATTTTTGAAGATGAACAGATCACGATTAGTGGTCTTGGTATGAGTGGAGGTTGGCGAGTCTCCCCTACTAAAGTTCTTGAAAAACATACTCATTTTCAAATTATGTCTATTAAAGAAAACGGCGAAAAGGTTTTCCTGGCCTATGTGGACCCACGCCGCTTTGGAAATCTTCACTTTTTTAAAAAACCAAGTGCTGACAAATGGCTCACGCGACTTGGGGCGGATGTCTCAAAGGACGAGTTTACTCCCGAGTATATTTTTGAGCGCTGCCAAAAGCATCCTGGAAAAGTAATAAAAGCCTTTCTTTTGGAACAAAATCATTTCGCTGGTGTGGGTAATTATATGGCGAGCGAGATCTGCGCTCATGCCGGTATCCTCCCCGATCGCCTAAATAAAAATATAACAAAGAAAGACGCTAAGAAGCTCTGGGAGGCCACAGCGTTAGTCCTCAAAGGTACAGTAGAAAGTGGTGGGACAACATTTAGTGGAGGTTATAAGGATACCTCAGGCTCTCAAGGCGCGGGAGTTAAGAGTCTAGTGGTTTTCTACCAAGAAGTTTGTCGCCTATGTGGTCGAACCAAGGTTTTAAAGACTATACTTAAAGGACGCGGCACCTACCATTGCCCAAGGTGTCAAAAATAAGGGACCCATGAGGGTCTTAACTCAACAAGGAATTTTATGAGTGAAAAAGAATATGTCATCGATAAAGTAGTCATTAATCAAAGCGTGGCCATTCTAATTGATGGTAACAATATAGAAAGAAGCATTCACAGCATTACTAACAACCAAAGCTCCATGCTGAACTTTGATAAGCTTATCCCTAAACTTTTGGACAATCGTGGCCTAAACCGGCTGGTTTATTTTCGTGAAGGAAAGCAAATCTCGTCAAAACTAAAAGAGCGTCTTCACAATAATTTTCACGGCTCAGTAAGGCCTTGCCATAAGTCGGCAGACATACCTCTCTCAATTAAGGCCACTCAATTGGCCAACAAGATTGATACCATTATCATCATGTCAGGTGATTCCGATTATATTGAGCTTGTGCGCCACTTAGTTAGCGAAGGTGTGAGGGTGGAAATTGCGGCCGTAGAAAATACGACATCTGCTCTCCTTATTGAAGAGGCCGATTACTTTCATCCTATTACGAGTGAAGATTGGTTTACTCTTAACAAGAGTCCGCAGAGTAAAGGTCCCCAAAAGAAAGGGACTCGCAAGACGACTAAGAAGGTCACTAAGAAAACTTAAAACTCAATGGTTAGGACCCCGTATTTGGGGTCCGACTTTTTACGAATTTCGGTATTATAAGAATCTAGTGCATTGTAATATTTTACAAACGCTGACTCTCCAAAGCGCTTTCTATAAAGATCAAGATACTCTTTTCTAAGCTTATCATCAAAGTCCATCATCTCTTGAGTTGGTGAATAACTATAGTGAGGCCCTTTCTCTATCGCCATTTTCTTGTGAAATTCTTCAAAAGTTTCAAGACGATCTTCTTCATAACCATCGCGCATTTTCAGATAATCTCCGTAATCATCTTCAGAGAGCCCAAGGTCGGTAATCATTACTTCCCGCATCTTTTTGTCCCAGCCTTCTTCATAAGACTCAAAGAGTTCGTCCATTTTATCCATTTCCTCTTCAGTTAGAGGACGAGGACCAGTGAAAGATGTCGCCCCCATGGGCAGAGCTTCATCACGTAAGACCTTATGGGCCTCACTTAAATCAATTGATTGAGTGTCATCTAGCTTTTCTTGGGCCAGGCCATTAACGGTTTCTTCAGGAAAACTTTGGGAAGATTTACTACTTGGTAAGGTATTAGAGCTTTCGGACAATTTAGAATCTATTGGCCTGCTTGAACTAAAATATAAGATCAGGCCAATTAAACAAACGATTCCAAAAGCTAAAAGAACCTTTTTCATGAATTTAAATTAACGAGATAAGACATTTCTTAAATTAGGACGTCCCAAACTTTTGAAACTTGGATCATCCACAGGAAGACCTCGGTTACTAGAATTCTGTTCTATCCCTTCGACTGGGAGATAATGATATCCCTTTGGATAGTTAGCAAACTTATCATATTCTTCGCATTTTTTAGGGACCATTCTGTCATATAGAGAACGATCCTCTTCACTATTTTCGACCATACAACTTTTGGCAAATTTTTGGCGATACTCAGAACATATATCTACCTTCTTACCATATTTTGCATGAACTGCTTTACACGTAAATTTTGAATCTACTACCGCATTTAGTCCGTAGGCCAATGCAGTGAAAATCCCATCTATATTTCCAGGGCAACTCTCTTCAAAGAATAGGAAGTGACTGTCTACTCGACAAAAATTGTCTTGATCTAGCCCCGTCCATTTGTAATCACATTTTTCACGATCAGGAAGTCTAGCGGTAACGGCCTTCATGCATGTATTAAGACGACTACAATCTTGCTCATTCTTGGGTGCTCCATCAACACAGGTGTCTCTGCGTACCAGACAGTTTTGTAAGAAATCGCATTGATCAACGACTGCTTCACAGAATAGGACCATACGGTCTTTGACCTGGCGACAATCAACCTCTTCAGCACTTATTCCAAGGCTTCCAAAAAATACGACAATAAAGACTAGGGTCTTCATAACTTTCTCCTTACCATTTCAATATATTATTCGGCAGTTAGTTGAAAAAACCTAAGTGAGATAAAACCCTATTTGTAATTTCAGTGACTTAAAAAGAAAAAGGCCCTCTCCGAAAGAAGAAGGCCTCAGAAGCTTACTGTAAATTTATGGAATTAGTAGACGTCGTCGTAAAAGTCGTCATTGTAATTCCACTGATTATAACCTCCATTACTAAAGTCCAAACGTTCTGAACAAAAGTAACGATAATCAGAGCGACGCCAGTTAAGGTCATCTCTAAGTTCGGCACAATAATCATAAGACTGCTGACAAGAGTAACCATAAAAAGTTCTCTCGACAGAATTATTATAACCATCAACAAGATCATAATCACAAGTATCGTAGGATGAATAACGATGACTATAGCCATTATAAACGTAATAAGGGTAACCATCGATTGTGAAGTAACCATCGCTATAACCTACACGATACCTAATCCACTGATCCCAATAAATAAAGCGATAAGGAATTGTGCGATGATAATCATAACGCCGAGAAAAGCGTCTTGAATGTCTTACAACATCATGGTGTGGTCTGTGGGTATTACGAGCATAACCTGTGTTTGTATTACGCCAATTTGGACGATGACCAAATCGACTATGATTATCGCGTCTGAAATCAGGGTCTCTTCTGTTAGGACGCCTATCGACTACAGGTCCTCTTTGACCTCCGCCATTATTGTTGCCGCGGTCTCTTCCGACGTCAGGTCCTCTTCGGCCTCCACCATTATTGTTGCCACGATCTCTTCCGACATCATCGCCTCTTCGACCTCTACCATTATTGTTGCCACGGTCTCTTCCGTTTTCGCCACCACGACGTCTGCGCCATTCATCGTTATCTCCGCCCCGGCGTTGTGCTTGAGCTTCCCCAACCATCGTGAAGGCAAAAAGAATTATGCTTAAGAAAGCTAATGTCTTTTTCATTTCCTCTCCTTATATAGACTTCATCTCCAAACTTAGACCTTTATTAGCCGAGGCGCATCAATCTAACAAAGAAAGAAGAGAGACAAAAGTGTTCTCGATCAATTTCTTACACATATATTATTGAGAATTTAAGGAGTTACACAGATTGCTGTTAGTAATGAAGGCCCATGGAGTCAAAAGGCACCACTGGCTAGAGAAACTTCTTAGTATGCCCAAAGAGTTCAAGAAAAGGCTCTCTGGTTCGCCTAGGATATTCTTGTACAATCTGAAGAAGCTTTTTTGCGAGCACATCTCTATTTGCGCCCCCCTGGTGAGCGACCTTTGTCATCAAACGAACGAACTCGTCACTAATTTCTAAAATTTCTGCCATGGGATGAGTGTTCACTCCGCGAGATCGTCCCTCTCTCTTATCCCTTAGCCCATGATGTTGGCGAATGATTTGGGCGACAAGAGGTGGCAGCTCACATTCATTCTCGACCATACATGCCCCCCTATCGGGATGAGTTTGCCACAAACTGTCATACATTGCTTTCTCATCACCATATATTTTCTTAGACTCTACTTTTTCAACCACCATAGATTCATCATAAAACTTATCTTCATTCTTATTATAAAGTTCATCATCCTCAGCATTATTATGAATAAGGCCAATATCATGAAGGAAGGATGCCAGCCCTAACGTTTGAAGGCCTTTTTCAGACTCCACTCCAGCTGCTCTTGCCACAACAGAGGCAACTAAGACCACTCCACCAGAGTGTTCAAATTGGCTTAAATCCTTTAAAAGACCCGCTATGAAAGTATTTTCTTTTCCATATTGATCAATCATATGGCAAACATTTTTTAGGTACTTTTGAGCGAAAGCAATCGAATCACTATCGACTCCTAAATCAACCATCGTATTCAACGTTACTTCCGCTTGATTAAGAACAAACCCAAATTTTTTATCAAGAGAAATGGACTTGTTTTCGGCAATTGCATTCGTTAATTTATCACAGTACTGAACATAGGCTTCAAGTGCTTCTTTACGAATATGAAAGTGAGAAACACCCTTTTTTAAATAATCCATAACCCTATTAAAATCAAAGTTATCACCGGATTGAAGAATCTTAATATATTTATCTTTTCTTAACTTAACGTAAACATCAAAAAGGGATTTAGAACCACTTATAAAAAGCTCGGCCTTTATCGCCCTAAAATTAGGATCTGTATCATCTAACTCCTGATCGACTTTATCTTTATTTTTAGAGGCTGCATTTAAAATACTGTCTATGTCTAAAACACTTAGAGAACTCCCTAGTTTTTTAATCACATCACTTATGTTAAACGGCTTAGCAAAGGTTCCAGCAACTCCAAGTTCACTCTCTTCAAGTTGATCATTGAGATCAGTTCGTAGGGACTCTAG
>Ga0129324_10002426_pt1 | contig 11463 bp, 9 predicted proteins | sample CPBDNA_7_FD_96879 | JGI IMG/M metagenome (GOLD analysis project Ga0129324, IMG submission 96879) | Freshwater to marine salinity gradient microbial communities from Chesapeake Bay, USA - CPBay_Spr_15_0.2_DNA | ecosystem: Environmental > Aquatic > Marine > Coastal | place: USA: Chesapeake Bay... | reverse complement strand
AATCCCTAAAGTACAAGTAGAAGGCTTTACCCCACCCACCGTGATTGAACCTGAACCACCCCGATTATTCCGCGGACAACAGCCAAACAGCAATCAAGGTAAAAAGAAAAAACCCCATCAAAACAAACGCACGCCAGAGCACGGCAAAGCACCAGCACATCAACAACAACGTGCATTTGGCGACCAACCACGACCAGCTGGCAATCGCAAAACCAACCCGAAACAAAATAACCAATCAACCGCAAACATGTCAGAAGCTGCTAGACATCAAGCCCTACCACAACAACCCATCTATGCCGCAGACCTCAACGTCGCTCGTCGTCCTAGACCCAATCATGGTGGCAATACAGCCGTCAGAAACAGCACAAGAAGTAACGGCAGTCGTGGTAATAGCGGCGGTAATCGAGGTCGATAATCGTGAAAATATGGGTGGATGCTGACGCTTGCCCTGTGGTTATAAAAGAGATTTTATACCGCGCAGCAGCGCGTGCACAGGTCATGACAACACTGGTAGCCAATCAACCCTTGCGCACACCACCCTCACCATACTTGCGTACCATTCAAGTCCAGGCTGGCTTCGATGTCGCAGACAAAACGATTGTGCAAGCGCTCAGTGCTGGCGAATTAGTCATCACCGCAGACATCCCACTTGCTGCTGAAGTGATTCAAAACAAGGCACACGCCTTAAACCCGCGCGGCACATTTTACGCGCAAGAAAATATACAAGAACATCTCAGCCGCCGAAACATCGCACAAGACTTACGCGCAATCGGCGTAGAAACGACAGGGCCAAGCACATTAAACGCCTCTAATCGAAAAGCATTCGCGTCACAACTAGACCGCTTTTTAGCCAAAAGTAACAGTGAAATACATCCAACACAACTGACAGGAAATCGCTCATGAAAAAACAGCCATGGCTCATCATCTTACTATTATTGACTAGCTGTATGGGTGTACCAGAAAACGTCCAAGTGGTTAACGGGGTCGACGCAGAACAATACCTGGGAACTTGGTATGAAATAGCGCGTTTAGACCACAGCTTCGAACGCGGCTTAGACAACGTGACTGCGCAATACGAAAAACGCGAAGATGGCGGGATTAAAGTCACCAATCGCGGATATAACCGTCAACAACAAACATGGAAAAACGCCACTGGAAAAGCCTATTTTCTAGCCGCACCTGCCAGTGATGGCCGCTATCATGGCAAGCTAAAAGTGTCATTCTTTGGCCCGTTCTATGGCGCTTACAACATCATCGCCCTAGATAAAGCGTATTACAACTACGTCATGATTTGCGGCCCGAATCAAGACTATTTATGGATTATGTCAAGAACGCCAGAACTCGCTTATCCGATTAAACAGCATTTAATCAGCCAAGCCAAGCAATACGGCTTTGATACCGACGCTTTAATTTATGTCAATCAAAAGCCTGATGTCCCCAGTTACGACGCGGGTCAGCACCTGATTAAAAACAAATCCCCGTCACAACTGCAGCCGCAATAAAAAAACAGCTATAGCGCCGACCTAACAACAGCACAAGCACTTAACGTTTCAGCACACTCAGGCGATAACCCGCTTTTTTAAAAGCATGAATCAAACCGCTATCACCAGCCAAATGTGCCGCACCAACCGCAATAAACACCGACTGCTGCTGCGCCAAGTCAAGCGCGCGTTCCGCCATTAAAACATTGCGCTCATCCAGCAATTTTACTCGCATCCTTTGCCAAAGCGCTGACGGCAAACGACGACCAGTCATCTCCGCATCCAAACGCAAAAGCGCATCACTATCTTCCGTCTCATACACCGCAAGCAGCTTTTCAAAATCGCGTTCTTTTTCAGAATCCGTCATCTGAAGCGTTGTCCGCAAAATCAACAGCTGCTCATCGAGACTAAAACCATCAATCACACCAAAATGTTCTTCACTGGTTTCCAACCCCTTAACTGGCTTAGCAAAATCCTCAGCACTCCGCATCAGTAAATTATCTTGCGCATAAGGTGTTTGTGGCTTGGATTGACTAAATACAACCGCGAGCAACCATGGCTTCATGCGCAACACCTGACTTAAATGCATCACATGAAAATCCGTCAACGCTTTTATTTTCACCATCTCCGCTTCAGTCACCATAGTGGCTAGAGAAGCCGTTGCCATCTTAAAATGCATCGGATTGCTATTAGGCTGCGTTTCCATCACAAACAAATCAACCTTTTTAAGCGCATCTAACGTCGTCTGAGAAAAATCAGTAACGCGGTAATCATCCGTATGAATAGTGCCAAACAAATAACTGATGCTGCCACTCGGCGCCTCCAACTGCCAAAACAAGCCCTTTTCAGTCGCCAGCGTCATCGTACAAATGCCAAACAAGCCCAAGCCCAACAACGCCATTAGCCATGATTTAAGTTGTAGTACATCCATGTGAAACTGCTTAAGATAATGCATATCACTCCTTTAAAAATGCATCCATCCAGACACACTCATCGACCATACGTTCAAATGTTCATCACCAACCAGCAAGCCTGCCTTAATGTTTATTGTTCTTGGCACGCACTGGACGAGCCGCATTTTTCAGCTCATTAAACGCTTTTGGCAACCCTGCGGCCCGGCGTGGGCTCGTTTTTGCATGCACTTTTGCTTTAGGCATAAAACGACTACCATCCGACTGCTTAATCATCCCTATGACTGCTGGCTGAAAAGCGGGGACCAATTGTCGCTTACCTGGACCAATTAAATCAGCACGCCCCATCCTCTTTAATGCCTCACGTAACATAGGCCAATTAGCAGGGTCATGATACCGAATAAAAGCTTTATGTAATTTACGCACCCCACCCGCCTTAGGCACAGCAACAGACTCAGAATCAGCAGTCACCTTACGCAAAGGATTTTTACCACTATGATACATCGCAGTCGCCATCGCCATCGGCGTTGGCGTAAAGTTTTGCACTTGGTCCAGCCTAAATTGATTGCGTTTCAACCACAAAGCCAAATGCAACATATCATCATCGGTTGTACCAGGATGTGCCGCGATAAAATAAGGAATTAAATACTGTTTTTTACCTGCCTCAGCGCTAAATTTTTCAAACATCACCTTAAATTCATCATACGCACCCATACCAGGCTTCATCATTTTACTCAGCACATTCTCCTCAGAATGTTCAGGCGCAATTTTTAAATAACCGCCAACATGGTGCTGCACCAGCTCTTTAACATACTCGGGTGATTTAACCGCCAAGTCATAACGCAAACCGGAGCCAATTAAGATTTTTTTAACGCCTTTAATATTGCGCGCTTTTCGGTACAACTGAATCAAAGCACTATGGTCGGTATTTAGATTTTCGCAAACATCGGGATAAACACACGACAACTTCCGACAAGACTGTTCAATTTTTTCTGACCGACAAGCAATGCGATACATATTCGCCGTAGGCCCACCAAGATCAGAAATAACACCCGTAAACCCCTCTACCTTATCGCGGATTTCTTCCACCTCTTTCAAAATAGAAGCCTCACTCCGATTTTGAATAATACGCCCTTCATGCTCGGTAATACTACAAAACGTACAACCACCAAAACACCCGCGCATAATATTGACACTAAAGCGAATCATCTCCCAAGCTGGAATTTTTGCGCCTTGATAAACAGGGTGCGGCTTACGAGCATAAGGCAAATCGTAAACATAATCCATTTCCTTAGTCGTTAAAGGAATCGGTGGTGGATTAAGCCAAACCTCCCGATCACCATGCCGCTGCACCAGCGCCCTTGCATTACCAGGATTCGCCTCCAAGTGCAGCACACGCGAAGCATGCGCATAAAGGACAGCATCCGCCGCCACCGCCTCATAAGCTGGCAAGCGCACCACCTGCTTAGCTCTATCCGCTTTAGGCCTTTTCGCACGCAAACGCGGCACAATCTCAATCGGCTTTGTCCCAGCTGGCAAATTGGCAGCGCCCTGCGCCTCCTGCGTGGCACAACTCGCATCAGCCTTACCCATTTTCATTTCATAAGGGTCAACAGCAGGATCAACCTTACCCGGCCTGTCTAACTTTGTTGACTCAATCTCATCCCAACCAGCTGGAATCTTTTTACGCATAAAAGCCGTACCGCGAATATCCTGTATCTCACTCACTAGCGCTCCACTCGCAATCCGATGTGAGATTTCAACCAACGCCCGCTCGGCATTACCATACAGCAAAATATCGGCTTTAGAATCAACCAAAACAGACCGACGCACCTTATCTGACCAATAATCATAATGCGCAATACGCCGCAAACTCGCCTCAATACTACCGATAATCAGCGGCACATCGGCATACGCTTGACGACAACGCTGGCTATACACCAACACCGCACGGTCGGGCCGTCTATTCGGCGCTGCATCGGGCGTATAAGCATCATCAGAACGAATTTTACGGTCAGCGGTATAACGGTTAACCATACTATCCATATTGCCAGCAGTAATCCCAAAATATAAATTCGGCTTACCAAGCGCTTTAAAAGCCGTTTCATCCTGCCAATCTGGTTGCGCAATAATCCCTACACGAAAACCCTGCGCCTCCAGCAAACGCCCAACCAACGCCATCCCAAAACTAGGATGGTCAATATAAGCATCACCAGTCACCAAAATAATATCGCAACTATCCCAGCCTAGAGCATCCATCTCCTCACGACAAGTCGGCAAGATACTAGCCACGCCAAATCGCTTCGCCCAATAAGGACGATAAGATTGTAGTGGCTTAGCCAGCATCGAAGTATATTTTTCCATAGCCCGCTATTTTACGCGGCAATCAATTGATTTAATCATCTTTTTTACTTATTTAATCGCAAACACAGCTAAACAAGCGCACCACCCTAGCACCATCAATCAGCCGTCGAGCAAACGCAAGACCAAACCAAACCCGCTGGAAATGAAGAATAAAAAGCTACCCTAGCCCAGCGTTCTTTGCTAATCTTGTATCATGCATCTTTGCAACACCTGTTTTGTCGAGACTTCTCGCTTAAACAGCAACAACAACCAACAAAAATAACACCTAACTTACGTGAAAAAAATAGCGCTTCTTAATCGTTTACTACGTCCACTACTCCTTATTGGCGCCATGGCTGTTTTGACCGCCGCCTTTTACATGTTCAATCAAAATGTAGAAGCCATCAAAACCGACGCCCTTGATGAAATGCAAAAGCTAGAACAAGTCTTGGTCATGTCTAAAAAATTAGTGATTGAGCGCGTCAATGCCGCCATGAGTTTACTCAAACAAAAAAGCGACACACTAGGCCCGCCCAACATTAACGGCCAAACCGTCCTCAATGGGCAAACCATCCCTAATTTACAATTCGGATTCCAAGCACAAACCAAGCAAACCGAACTCGTTGACGACCTCACCCGCATCACAAACGGAAAAGCAACGATTTTCGTCAAACAAGGCACACAATTCATCCGGATTGCCACCAATATTAGCAATCAAAATAACACCCGCGCCATCGGCACCCGACTCGACCCCAATGGCAATGCCATCAAACACTTAACGGCTGGCAAACCCTTTTATGGTGTCGTAGATATTCTAGGTCAACCCTATATCTCTGGCTACGAACCCATACGAGACCAACACCACCAAGTCATTGGCGCATGGTATGTCGGCTACAAAGTCAACAACAAAACCCTCGACGAAGCCATCAAAAAATGGCGTTTTTTAGGCAAAGGCTTTGCAGCCATCACCGACAACAACCATCGAGTTCACTTTCTCTCCGACCACGTCAAAATCAAAACCGTCAGAAACGCCATCAAAGACACCGACAAAAAATGGCTACTCACGCATAAAATCATTCCAGAATGGCAGTTTCATGCCTTTATAGCTGTGCCGCTATCAGAAGTCTATCTCAACAGCGCTGCCCCACTCTATCCACTCCTAATCCTAAGCATCATCTTCGGCATTATTTTATTAATGGTGGCCCAATACGGCATTCAACGTTTCGTCCTAACACCACTCGGCGGAGAACCTGAAACAGCGCTACGCCTGATTAACCAAATTGAACAAGGCCACTTTGAACCTGACACCACAACGGCAAAGCCAGACACCCTCATCGCCAACCTACTAAAAATGCGCACCCGCCTAGGACAAATGCTCGCAGAAATTCAAGCCAACGCCGACCGCCTCAGCACCTCATCAAGCGTATTTCAACACGCCCACGACGGCATTTTTATTACCGACGCCAACGCCAACATTATTGAAACCAACCCAGCATTTACCGACATCACTGGCTACACCCGACAAGAAGCCCTACATCGACAACCCTACGCACTCGGCTTTGCCCACCAGTTAACCGCCAATTTCGCCGACTTACTCGACTCACCCAAAGCCAGCCAAAGCAAACGCAGTGAAGTATGGTGCCAGAAAAAAAATGGCCAAACCTATGCCGCATGGCTGGATATATTTCCTGTTAAAAATGAACACAATGAAATACGCCATTATGTTGGCATTTTTTCAGACCACACCATCGCCAAAGCGCAAAAAACCACCCTAGAACGCCTCGCCTACCACGACGCCTTAACGCAACTGCCCAACCGCGTTTTATTCTCAAACCAACTACAAAAATCGCTGGCCGAAATCGCCACCACAACCAAAGCCATCGCCATTTGCTATGTCGATTTAGACGACTTCAAACCCATCAACGACCAATACGGGCACGCGATTGGCGACCGGCTACTCATCTTACTCGCCCAACGCCTACGTCAAAACTGCAGAAACCAAGATATGGTTGCTAGACTTGGTGGCGACGAATTTGCCATTCTACTCAACGGCCTACCAACAGCACATGAATACAGCCATGCGCTAGACCGTATTCTGGATGCCATTGAACAACCTTTTCAAATTGCAGACCATACCTTCTATATCTCAGCAAGTATCGGCTTCACGGTCTATCCCAATGACGACAACCCACCAGACACCCTACTACGTCATGCCGACCATGCCATGTATCACGCCAAAACCCATGGCGGCAAACAACACCATCAATTTGACGCCACCACCGCCCAATACTCACAACAAAAGCAGCGCCTTAAACAAGAAATCGTCGAAGCGCTCAAGCACAATCAATTTAGCCTTTATTATCAACCGCAAATTGACTTAAAATCAGGCCTCATCACTGGCATGGAAGCCCTCATACGTTGGCACCACCCAAAGCGCGGCCTACTCAACCCCGATGATTTTTTACCCATGATTGAAAACACCAACTTAATCATTGAAATAGGAGAATGGGTCATCCACAACGCCCTCACCCAACTAGACCATTGGCAACAACACCATAAAGACATGCACATAGGCATCAATATTGCCGCCCACCACCTTACCAGCAGCCATTTCACTCACCACCTCGCCCAAGCACTACAAAAACACCCCAACATGGCGCCGAACAACATCAATATCGAAATAACAGAACAAGCGGCCGTCAGTGACTTTAAAAAAATCAGCCAATCCATCCAACACAGTAAAAAACTCGGCATCCGCTTCTCACTAGACCACTTTGGCACTGGATACGCATCCCTAATTCACCTACGCCAGCTACCAATTGACACCATTAAAATTGACCGCGCACTCACCCACAACATGATGAACAACCCCATTGACCTAGCACTCATCACTGCCGTGATTCAATTAAGTCAGGAACTCAATCAACAAGTCATCGCGCAAGGCGCCCAAACCAACAAACACCTGCGCCTGCTCAAAAACCTCAATTGTCACACTGCACAAGGCGATGGCATTGCAAAACCCATGCCTGCCAACCAAGTCAGCAACTGGCTATCGGCAAACAACCCATTCCGCTTTTAATCAAGCCGCTAATTCAAGCCCAAAACAATGACAAACGACCATAATCAACTACCCAATGGAAACGAACCAGACCAAACAAATGACAATCAATTTCCACCATTAGAACAAGCCCTTACCCAACCCAATGGCCTTATTGCCATTGGCGGCCAACTCACCAGCAAACGCCTATTAGCGGCCTACTCACAAGGCATTTTCCCATGGTTTGGTGAGGGCGAACCCATCATGTGGTGGAGCCCAGACCCGCGCATGGTGTTATTTCCCAACGAATTAAAAATAGCCAAATCACTCAAAAAAACACTCAAAAAAAAACCATTTCAACTCAGCCTCAATCAATCATTCCGCGCAGTCATCACCGCCTGCAGCCAAGTCACCAGGCCAGACCAAGCAGGCACTTGGATTAATCAAGCCATGATAGACGCCTATTGCGAACTTCACCACTTAGGCCATGCCATCTCCAGCGAAAGCTGGCTAAACAATCAACTAGTCGGCGGCTGCTATGGCGTCATTATTGGCAAAATGTTTTATGGTGAGAGCATGTTCCACACCCACACCGACGCCTCTAAAGTCGCTTTTGTCCACTTAGTCGAGCATCTGCAGACCCAGCAAATTGGCATGATAGACTGCCAAATGAAAACACCGCTATTAAGCCAATTTGGTGGCCGCGAGATACCACGTCATGACTTTAGGCAAACGCTCGAAAAATTGATACACTTAAACCCATCAACTAAATAGCCAATACAATCACCAAATCAAACAGCATCACTAATCAAACGAGCGCAACCAAATGAGTTCACCCAAAGAACTACCACTACAGAAACTGCAATTCTACGTCACCACACCTTATACTTGTGGCTACCTGCCTCGGCATCTAGCGCAAAGCTTAATCGCATCGCCGCATCATTTAGTCGACAAAACCATGTATAGCGAACTCATCAGCCAAGGCTTTAGACGCAGCGGAAAATTTGCCTATCGCCCGCACTGTGAAAACTGTCAACAATGCGTACCCATCCGCATCCCCGTCAATCAATTTAACCCAACCCGTAGCCAAAAACGGGCACTAAAACAACACAGCAACTTAACAACAACCATCTTACCTTTAGCGTTTCAGCAATCACACTACGACTTATACGCGGCATACCAAGCCCAAAGACATGCACCCGATGACAACCAAGACCAACCAAGCAACAACGACAGCGAAAAAAATCAATATCAACAATTTCTTTGCCAAAGCAACATCGACAGCATCATGGTCGAATTCAAAGACCAGCACAACCAAGTCAAAATCGTCAGTGTAATCGACCTCCTCGACGAAGGCACCTCCGCTGTCTACACCTTTTACGACGCCACACAAACCAAAGCCAGTTACGGCACTTACGCCATTATGTGGTTACTTGAATGGACCAAAAATCACAACCTGCCCTATGTTTACCTAGGCTACTGGATAGCACAAAGTCAAAAAATGGCCTACAAATCCAAATTTAATCCACAAGAAAAATACCAAGACGGTCAATGGACGGTCAACCAATCAACAACCAACAATGAAGGAAAATAGCAACATGATTACAGAAAACCATCTTCAATCAGCGATTGCGGCCGGCATTCTAGACGAAACCACCGCCAACGCACTCAAAGCGCACGCCAACAACAACCCAATCGCAGACGAAGAAAACTTTCGCCTACTCTCTGGATTTAACGACATTTTCGTCGTCATTGCCAGCCTGCTACTACTCACCTCCATCAGCTGGATGAGCAGCGCCCCTATTGGTCAATACCTAGCCGCCATCACCGCTTGGGGCTTAGCCGAATACTTTGTACGCATGCGCCGCATGGCACTCCCAGCCATCGTACTCTTACTCGCCTTTATCATCTTCATTTTTGCAGGCACCAAATACCTCATCACCCCCATCATAGACGAAGGCGCGCAAGCTTTTATCATCCCCTCACTCATCGCCACCATCGCCGCATGGCTCCACTGGCGACGCTTTCAAGTCCCCATTACCATAGCCGCAGGAACAGCCGCACTCGTCGTCACCCTATTAGCCGCCCTAATGACGATTGAATACAACCCCTACATCGCCCCCATCACCGTCATCATCGGCCTTACAGTATTCGCTTTCGCCATGTTCTGGGACAGCAAAGACACCCAACGTCAAACCAAAAACGCAGACATCGCCTTTTGGCTCCACCTACTCGCCGCACCCATCATCATCCACCCACTATTTGAAATCATTGGCGTCCTCTACGGCAACATCAACGGCCTGCAAGCCAGCCTAGTGTTTATACTCTACCTCGCCATCAGCCTGATTTCACTACTCATCGACCGCCGCGCACTCATGGTTTCAGCACTCGGCTATGTTGTATATGTATTCACCACCCTACTACGCGACATGGGTCACATAGGCATCGGCTTTGCAGTCACCGCATTTACCATCGGCTCGGCCCTATTACTACTATCAGCCTATTGGCACCAATGTCGTCACCGCCTACTCGCATGGCTACCCGCTCAACTAAAACCCTACCTACCCAACTAAAGCCATCAAAAAAAACACCATTCAATAAAAAGCGTCTTACAGAACTTCAATAAGACGCTTTTGCGCAGCCGACAATCGTTTAATCGCATACTCCGCCTTTGATGCCGCAGAACGGTCCGCAAAACGCAACACCTTCAATAAACGCTTAGGAGGATGAGAGCGCATATACTTAGCCCCCCTACCCGACCGATGCGCAGCATAACGCTTTTCCACATCCACAGTAATACCTGTATAAATACTCCCGTCCTCACACTCAATCAAATAAACAAACCATGTCCGCATGCTTACCCACATCTCCACCATCAAAAAAAATCAACAAACAATACCCAATATCACAACAAATTCACCAACCCCAAACAAAATAACCCGCTAACAATGCTCGCCTTTCCTCATCAGCCAAACAAGGTAATCAAACGCCATGATTAACCATTCACCCCCACAACCCAGCAAAATAAATGATCAAAGCTTAATAAAGACCCATGCAATCACCCACAAAATCAAAACATCATCAGCGCCAAATAACCATAGTCACCTAGCAAATAAAACGATCTATCTAATCATTGTTTGACATAGATCAATGCAATGCACACACAAAACCCGTATATTGCAACCCACTATGAAAGAACAAGTAAACCGTATTAAAAGCCAAAACTAAGGACTTAATGAAGCAGCCGTCACAATACCCACGTTACAACACCATTATCCCCCTTTTGTTAACCTTATTGCTCGCCAATCAGGGTAACGCGTGGGCGGGCACCTCGCTGGGTGGCTATGCGAACGCCATCGGCGAAACGGCCGTCGGCAATCAGTCGAGCGCCAATGGTGGCGGCTGCAGCACGGCTATAGGTAGTTATGCCAAAGATACCACTTGCGGGGTGGCTCTTGGTTATAGTGCCGATGCTGGTGGTAATGGCTTCACATTTGCAACGGCACTTGGTACCAACGCCAACGCCACCGGCTACTACAGCGTAGCCCTAGGCAGCTACAGCAGCGCTACCGAAAACTACACCGTATCGGTGGGCAACACCAACACCAAGCGCCGCATTGTGAACGTGGCCGATGGTACGGCTGCCAACGATGCCACCACCGTAAACCAATTGAATAACGCCATTAGCGTT
>Ga0129324_10002425_pt1 | contig 11464 bp, 10 predicted proteins | sample CPBDNA_7_FD_96879 | JGI IMG/M metagenome (GOLD analysis project Ga0129324, IMG submission 96879) | Freshwater to marine salinity gradient microbial communities from Chesapeake Bay, USA - CPBay_Spr_15_0.2_DNA | ecosystem: Environmental > Aquatic > Marine > Coastal | place: USA: Chesapeake Bay... | reverse complement strand
GGAACTGACGATGCTATTCAAAATGCCATAGCCAAAGCAGCTAAAACCATTAAAAATATGGATTGGTTTGAAGTCGTAGAAACACGTGGCCACTTGGTTGATGGAAGAATTGCCCATTACCAAGTCACAATTAAAGTTGGTTTTAGAATTGCAGATTAATCACGCATGATTCATGGTTCCACGGCATTACATATTCCAGCGCTATCGGATGCCGGTACGCAGGCATGGATAGCGGCTTTATCCTCGCAATTCCCGCCATCTGCTGTTGATCTGATTCATCAAGCTTGCCAATTAGCTAGCTTGGCTTATGCGGATCATACTGAGCAGACTGGATTGCCATTAATGCATCATGCAACTGGTACGGCAGCCATTCTGATGAGTTTGAATTTGGATGCAGAAACAATTACTGCAACCATTTTATACGCCACACCGCGCTTTATTGATAATTGGCAAGAAACGCTTAAAAGCCGCTTTGGACCGCAAGTAACGGGCTTAGTCGCTGGCTTACTACAAATTGCGCAAGTCGAAGCATTTGGTTCACAAGAAACCCAGCAACTTAAAGAAAAAACCAAAAACGCACAGGCCAAGCAGGTCGAAAGCTTACGTAAAATGTTGTTGGCAATGGTGCAAGATATTCGCGTAGTGTTAATCAAACTAGCAGAACGCACGCACACTTTACGTAATCTAGGCAATATTGGGCCAGCACTGCAACAGCGCATCGCTCAAGAAGTGCAAGGCGTTTATGCCCCCTTGGCTAATCGACTCGGCGTTTGGCAGCTTAAGTGGGAGATGGAAGATTTATCGCTACGCTATCTTGAACCCCAACTATATAAGGAAGTCGCTCAATCATTAGACTCGCGCCGAGTTGACCGTGAACACTATATTCATCAAGTCGAGGCACAACTCAAACAACAGCTCACGCAAGCTGGTATTAAAGCAGACATTTCGGGTCGCCCTAAACACATCTATAGCATTATTAATAAAATGCGACGCAAGCACCTCCATTTTAACCAGCTGTTTGATGTACGCGCTGTGCGTATATTGGTTAATTCAATTGAAGAATGTTATTCCGCCCTGAGTGTTGTACAAGCACTCTGGAAACCCATCCCTGGCGAGTTTGATGATTATATTGCCAAACCTAAAAGTAACCATTACCGCTCTTTGCACACTGCTGTTCATGGACCAGAAGACTTGGCCATCGAAGTCCAAATTAGAACCCATGAAATGCACACCTTCTCTGAGTTAGGTGTAGCCGCGCACTGGCGTTACAAAGAGGGCGGTAAAACCGATGTAGCACTAGATGAAAAAATTAAGGTCTTGCGCCAAATTCTAGCGTGGAAAGAAGAGCCAAAAGACAACGGCGACTTACTACAAACATTCAACACAGAACTGTTCCAAGACAATATTTACGTCTTTACGCCACAGGGTAAGGTAATAGATTTACCTAAAGATGCAACACCGATTGATTTTGCTTATGCTTTGCACACCGACTTAGGGCATAGAACGCGAGGCGCTAAAGTAGATGGCCATATCGTGCCACTAAACTATCGACTACAGAATGCGCAACATGTTGAAATTCTCACCCATAAAATCGGTGTTCCGAGTCGAGACTGGTTAAGTTCAAGTTTGGCTTATTTAAAAACCAATAGTGCCCGCGCCAAAGTCAGATATTGGTTTAAACATCAACATGCAGAAGCGCATATTTCACATGGTCGGAGTAAATTAGATAAAGAACTCCACCGTGCGGGGGTGGGGACGATTAACCAAGAGAAGATTGCACAAAAACTGCATTTTCATAAACTAGACGATTGCCTAAACGCAATTGGTCGCGGCGACATTACTGAACATCAAATCGCCTTTGCTATACAAGAAATCGTAAACCCAAAACCGTTAGAAAAGCCGCAACATCCTGTGTCCAATAAATCAATGGCACCAATCGGACCCACAGAAGTGATATTAGCTGGCATAGGCAACTTGCAAACCAATATCGCTAAATGCTGTAAACCTGCTTTTCCAGATAACATCGTCGCTTATGTGACGCGTGACCGCGGGGTAACTGTCCATCGGGAAAACTGTACTTTTATTCATCGCTTAGAAACTAATCGGCACGACCGATTGCTCACCGCCACTTGGCGACAAGTCAAAAAGTAAGTGCACATTTTACGATTTATTTTTTTCCATAATCCACTGCGACAAATATTTTGTACTGCTCATGGTGTGATGCTTTAACATCGCACCAGTAAAATTATTGAGTCGATGTTGTGCTAAGCCTTGTTTAACGCATGTTATTTTTTCAATTAATTGCGTCGTCAACTGATTTGCATCAAACGGCTGTAAGTGCATGATGGTATGATTGCTTGCCACTTCCCAAGCTGCTTGGTTTTGATAAAGATTAATAGCTGCCGCCGCGATATCTGCAGCATTTTCAGCAATGTGGCCAGGCCAGGGTAACCCCGGCAAAGCCATCCCTTCAGCCCCGATGGCGGTTGTGACACTGGGGGTTTGCATCATCATAGCATCTAACAGCTTGCCTTTCAGCCCAGCGCCAAACCGTAGCGGTGCTAAACAAACGCGCGCACTTTCCATCACATCATAAGCACTCTGCGCCCAGCCTTTAATTAAAAAGCCAGTTTTAGGCTGATGTAATGCAGTGGCTTTTGATGGTGGATAAGCACCATAGATATGTAATTCTGCATCAGGTAATTGTTTTCGAATAAGCGGCCAAATTGACTGTAAATACAACACTGCATCCCAATTGGGCCCATGCCTAAAATTCCCAATTGTCATAAAATGTTGGCGCGCTTCAAAACTTTTGGTACTTTTGGCTAAAGCACTCAAGTCCACCATAAAAGGTAAGTAATGTAATAAATCAGCACTGATTCTGAACATTTCGGTTAATAAATCTATTTCATAAGCAGAAATCATCAAAGCAATATCACAGCGGAAAATAGCCGCAATTTCTCGCTTAGCTAAATCGCTGGTCAAGTCCGCCAATGTCATCGGGCGATTCGCCTTTACTGCTTGATGTCTTGCATCGCGCAAACATTGCAAATCAACGGTATCCAATACTTTTAAGGCATCAGGACAACATTGGTCAATACGCCACCCAAATTGCTCTTCCATCATAAAACGGTCAAAATGAACAATATCAGGTTTGTAAGCGCTCACATACGAGTTGAAGCTATCGTCGTTGAGCAGAATAGCCTGACTATCAATCCCCTCTGCCGCTAAATCAACCATATGCTCGGTTTTATTAGCTGGAGTAACAAAGGTCACCCGCCATCCTTGTTTTTTATAAGCGCGTAAAATCGCCAACATTTGATAGCCAGCTGCGGATGAGTTTGGTTCTGGCCAGACATAGCCAATAACTAGGACCTTAAACATGTGATTGCACAACCGCTTGTTGTGACGCAATTGCACAAATTCCAGCAAATGTATCGACGTTTAATGAAGCTCGACCCACCAATGCACCATCAACATCAGGCATAGCAAAAAGCGACTGCGCATTATCTAAACTAACGCTACCACCATAGATAATACGAACGTTAGCCGCAAAATGACTATCGTATTGTGCTAACAAACGCCTAATGAAAACATGCATCTCTTGTACAAACGCTGGTATTGCAGCCTGCCCTGTCCCTATCGCCCAAACAGGCTCGTAAGCAACCACTAAACCAAGTGCAAATATCTTTTGCAAGCTCAACTCATCCAAACCCAATAACGCTGACAACTGGGCTGCAATCACCTTTTTAGCAACTCCTGCTGCATGTTCAGCCTGGGTTTCTCCAATGCAATAAATCGGCGTAATTCCCGCATCGACGGCTCTTTGAATTCGGATAACGGCTTTTTGGCTATTTTCGGCCGTATAGTGCCGCCGCTCAGAATGTCCAACAATCACCAAATGACAGCCAAACTCGGCTAACATTTCCGCCGATATACAAGCCGTATAAGCACCCTGCACAAATTGACTGACATTTTGTGCGCCCCACAGCATGCCAGTATTGGCTAATAATTGTTGCGCCTGAAACAAATAGACATAAGGCAAACACAAGCCGACCTCTACTTGCGTGATATTCTTCACAGCTTCCGCCAGCGCAAGCATACGGTTTTTATTTTCCGCTAAACGGCCGTTTAACTTCCAATTGCCAACGACTAATGGTTTACGCATACACTAATGCTATTTCTCGCCATCTGGGTAAATCATACGAACTTCACGTTGTGGAAACGGTATCTCAATACCGTTCTGTTGTAATGTTTCAAGAATAATTAAATACAAATCTCCGCCCACTCGATTCTTACCATCATCTATCCCTTCCATCCAAAACTCAACAAACATATTGATGCCATTATCGCCAAAACTATCAATTTCACAATCTGGGCGTTCTTCAATTGGCCTTTCTTCTCCACTTAATACTTTTGGATGTGCAGCCACCGCAGATTTAATCAAATCCACCATACTGCGTACATCCGTTTGATAAGAAACAGAAAAATCCACGCGATAACGTTGCTTCTTATGTTGATGCGTCCAATTGGTAAAAGTGCCTGTAATAAACTTTTCGTTCGGTACTACGATGTCTTTACCATCAAACGTTTCTAAGGTTGTTGAACGCATACCCAACGTTGTCACCAACCCCGACCGACCATCTTCAAGCTCTACATGATCGCCGACGGTGAGGGATTTATCTAAAATAATAATCACGCCAGAAATAAAATTAGAAGCAATCGCTTGTAAGCCAAAACCCAAACCAACGCCAACCGCACCACCAAAAACAGCTAAAGCTGTTAAATTAATCCCCATCAGTTTAAGCAGCAGCAAAATCACTACAAAGATTAAAACAATTTCATACAGTTTAGCGAACAACTCTTTTGTCTTAACATCCAAGGCCACCTGGCTACGAATAATATTCTGACCCGTCCGATTCGAGATCCGCCCCAACCAAAAAAGCAGAGAACCAAAAATAAACAATCGGACAAAGCCATAAACAGAAAGTCTGATATCACCAATGGTGAAAGCAATCGCATCGAGCACCTTAATCACATCGTCCAATATGCCAATCAAGTGAAAAAAGATAATGGGCATCCCAATCCAACGAAAAGCAATGGCTAGAATGGGTTGTTTCACCAATAAATTAATCGCTGAATGCGCAAATAACAAAATAGCAACGGCTAAGGCGCCTTGCATCACCCAACCATCTTCTCCGATATACGCACTAAACTCGACCAATGCTCTTAATAAAACAATCGCAATAATTGGAAATAAAACCTTGCTCGCAAGATCTAATTTTGTATTGGCTGTTTGATCTGAATGCGTTGTATTTATATTTAAAAAAGGTAAATACTGACGCAATTGCCGTGTGATGAGATAGGCTACTAGATAAGTAGCGACAATCATACTGATTTGAATATAGGTTTCAGTTTGAATAAACACCTGTGTCAACTTTGCTAGCATATGACTGAATACTGTATCAAAGTGCATATTTTTCATACATTTCTACCCATATCATGGATTCATTTAAACTAAGTGTTATCAAAGATGGAGATTGGCTTTATCTCAATCTCATATAAACGGTCTTCTGCAATATTGCTTTCGTGCGCCGCAATTTCTCCAGCAACTGCACCCATTCTCTCAAATCTAGCGATATGAAACAACGCTTCACCTTCATTAACCAAAGCAAGTTTACTGATACAAATAATAATGCCCTCCGTTTGCGCTGTTAACACCACCTCTTCATCACCAAAAGGCGAAGAAATCACCCCCAAAGGATCGCCTGACTTAACCCGAGCACCCAACTGACATAAAGGTCTAAAAATCCCATTAAAGGTTGCCCTAAACCAACTATTAGAACGCGCTATATACGGTTCCGCTTGCACCGTGACAACCCGTTTCGATGGCAACATACCAAGGTTTCTCATCACACTCACGATTCCACGTAAACCAGTGACGATACAAGTTTCTGATAAACGCAAGGCCTCTCCTGCTTCATAGGTAATCACTGGAATCCCAAGTTCACCAGCCTCATAACGTAAACTATTTTTAATCAATTCGGAATTCAATATCACTGGAATTGAAAACCCTTCTGCTAATGCCTTTACGGCTGGATTTTCTAGCGCGGCTCGCACCTGTGGCAAATTATCACGATTCACAGCAGCGGTATGTAAATCAATCACATGGGTCGCGCGCTTAACAAGCTCATTAAAGAATTTATGCGCAATACGAGAAGCCATCGAGCCATTTTTACTACCAGGAAAACAGCGATTCAAATCGCGCCTGTCAGGCAAATAACGGGATTGATGGATAAAACCAAACAAATTCACCACGGGCACCAACACCAAAGTGCCATGCAATTTATCCAAACCACGAATACTGCTCATGCGCCTAATAATCTCAACTCCATTTAACTCGTCGCCATGAATAGCGGCACAAATTAACAATACTGGTCCTGGACGTTTACCGTGAAACACCTCCACTGGCATATCTAAAGGGGTATGGGTATATAACTGTGCCGTTGGCAAGTCAAACCGTAATTGCTGTCCTGGCGCAATCACATGCCCAGCAATTTTAAATGGTTGCTGCTTGATCTTTTCAGCCTTCAATTTAAGCACTCCTTTATCGCACCCACTCGCTTCAAATAAGCATAGCTAATCATTTTCGCCCACAAAGTAATGCGCATCATCCGTCTGTAAATCTTGTACTTTTGGTCTTCTTCTACGCATGGTTTTATCTGGAATCATCCCGCGCATCGAGTCTAACTTACCGAAGCATAACAATTTATCATTGGACTCTATCACCCGCTCAACCCGTGGGTTTGGAATCGCTTTTGCACCACGAAACAAAGTCAGTACATTAATATCTTTTTCTACCAGCATGATCTCTTGAATGGTTTTACCAACAAACTCTGAACCCTCAGGAATCACAATCTCACTCACACCATAGCCCTTACTCACTGTTAGCCGCTGTCGAATATCAATTTCAGGAAAATCGACCTGAGCAGAGACATAATCAATCACCGCACCCGCAATATCTAAACCTGTTGCCGTCTCTATTCCCTCCAGCCCGGGCGATGAGTTCACCTCCATAATCTGTGGGCCATTCTTACCTTCCAACATATCAACACCAGCCACTTGCAACCCTAAAATCTGCGCCGCACGCACTGCTGTTTCACGATACTGCTCATCTAATTCAACAGCCTCAGCCAAGCCACCTCGATGCACATTGCTACGAAACTCTTGACCTTGCGCCACACGGCGCATCGCAGCAACCACTCGATCACCCACCACAAATGCACGAATATCTTTACCCTTACTTTCAGCCACAAATTTTTGAATCAACACATTTTGTTTTTGGCTTTGCAATAACTCAATAATCGATTCAGCCGCATGAATGGTTTCAGCAAGTAATACGCCAATACCCTGCGTACCTTCAATCAACTTAATTACAACTGGTGCACCACCAACGCGTTGAATCGCTGGAATCACATCTTTTCTATCTCGCACAAATGTGGTTCTTGGTATACCAATTTGGTGACGACTTAAAATCTGCAAGCTACGCAATTTATCGCGCGAATTACTAATCCCATGCGCGCTATTTGCACAGAACACGCCCATCTCTTGAAACTGTCGCACTACCGCCGTTCCAAAATAAGTGATAGAAGCGCCGATTCTTGGCAAGACAGCATCATAATCACTCAACACCTTTTGTCTAAAATACAAATCAGGCATACCCTGCTGCAAATCAATCGAAAACTTAAGCGTGTTTAATACCTTAACCGTATGCCCTCTTTGTAAAGCCACCTCTTTTAAACGTCGCGTACTATAAGAATTGGGGCCACAAGATAAAATGGCTAGTTTCATAAAAATATCCTAAAAATAAAGCAATTAACAACTTTTCAATCATTGAACATTACGCTACTCATATCCATATAATTGAAGTATATTGAAACCTTTTCCAAATCAAAGACCGTGACCAATCAACCACTTAATCAAACGCAACTGCTAACCTTTGGTTGGCGCGAATGGGTCAAACTCCCCGAGCTTGGCTTACCCGCAATTAAAGCCAAAGTCGATACTGGTGCGCGCACCTCAGCTTTGCATGCTTTCAATCTACGTCCCTTCACTGAAAACGGCATCCAAAGGATTGAGTTCAGCATACACCCTAAACAAAAAGATTCACAAACCATCGTAACCTGCCAAGCAGATATTCTCGACAAACGCATCGTCAGTGACTCTGGCGGTCACAAAGAAGAGCGTTGGGTCATCACAACAATGCTCGCTGTCGGTGAACACCAATGGCCTATTGAAATGACCCTCACCGCCCGTGACCATATGAAATTTAGAATGTTACTAGGCAGAACTGCCTTAGAAAACCGAGCCGTAGTAGACGCAGCAACCTCCTACCTAGCCGGAAAGAGGCTGCTTAAACGGAAGCTAAACGTTGAATAATATTAGCGTTGAATTTGAATATTCATTAATTGGTCCATCGGCAGCATATGCTCATTTAAGTTCGTCATAATGATAATAGAACCAAAAACCACCAAAGCCACGACAAAAACCCCGAAGCATAAAGCCAAGATATTGTTAGTGCTTTCAGGACCACTAGAAATATGTAAGAAAAAGACCAAATGCACCCCCATTTGACCAATCGCCAAAGCCGCCAATAAAGCAGGCATTGATGGCGCCCAAACCGAAGCGCTATCTGCCGCCCAAAAAGACAAAGCTGTTAATATGGCGGCTAAAACCAGACCAATTGTATACTTCTGTATACCTTCTTTATAATCATGAATTTCACCCGGTGTTGCTGGATGCGTTTCGTCATAATGATTTCGTTTATTGATTAAATCACTCATTTTGCCCCCAAGTAAACAATTGTAAACACGCCAATCCACACAATATCAAGGGCATGCCAAAATAAATTAAAACAATTCAACCGTCTCTGCACCATGTCAGAAAAACCGATGGTCTTAACCTGCAACATCATCACCACCAGCCAAACCAAACCAACAAAAACATGTAAACCATGCAAGCCAACTAAAGCAAAAAATGCGGATAAAAAAGCACTGCGTGAAGGGCCAGCACCTTCATGCACCATATGACTAAACTCTTGTAATTCTAAAATCAAAAAACCTGCCCCTAACACAAACGTCGCTAGTGCCGCCCAGTATGTGTGATTGCGATTTTTTGCCGCAGAGGCCAAGCCCATTATGCCGCAGGTAAAACTAGAAACTAATAAAAATACGGTCTCCAGTAATACATCGCCTTTTACAAACAAATCAATGCCTTTTGGGCCACCAGCTGTATGGCTACTTAAAACGGCATAAGCAGCAAACATGGCAGAGAACATAATAATGTCACTAAGCAAATATAACCAAAAACCATAGCCCACCAACACATTTGTTGGTGCGGGGCCTCGTTTCGCGTAAGGGACAGAATGGTCGTTGGCGTGTGAATGATGAATGACTGTCATGCGTTTCCTTAATTGTTAAGCGTGGCCATGCGCATGCGCAGGGTCATTGAGATCAATATCAACTTCGTTTTCGGTCTGCCATGAATGTGCAATCACCGCTGCTATACAGCCGAACAAACCTACAAGCGCTAACCACCAAATATGCCACACCATCGCAAAGCCAAACACTGTCGCGAAGAAAGACAACGTAATCCCTAATGCGCTGGGCTTAGGCATATGAAACTTACCTGAGGGATTATCCACATATTGCAAAGGCTCACCATTAGGCTGTTTGGAATGCCAAAAATCTTCCAAAGATCGCACCTGTGGAATAGCATCAAAGTTCCAATGTGGTGGAGGTGAAGGCGTAGACCACTCTAACGTACGGCCATCCCATGGGTCACCCGCTGTACAGCGCGTTTTTTCGCGATTTCTAATACTCACTACCAACTGCACAATGGTCAGCGTAATGCCAAGCAAAATAATCAGCGCACCAATAAAAGCCACTATCATAAAGGGTTGCCAATCTGGGTTGCTATAGTGCTGCATACGGCGGGTAGCACCCATAATGCCTAAAACATACAACGGCATAAAGGCAACATAAAAACCAATAAACCAACACCAAAATACAGCCTTACCTAAACCTTCGTGCAATTGAAAACCAAACACCTTAGGAAACCAATAGGTATAACCAGCAAACGCACCAAACACCACACCACCAATAATCACATTATGGAAGTGAGCAATAAGGAACAAACTATTATGCAAGGCAAAATCAATGGGCGGAATCGCCAGTAAAACCCCCGTTAAACCACCCAATACAAAGGTGATAATAAAACCAATTGCCCAATAAACTGGCGAAGTAAACTTAATACTGCCGCCATACATAGTAAACAGCCAATTAAATACCTTTACCCCAGTTGGGATTGAAATAATCATGGTCATAATGCCAAAAAAACCATTCACATTTGCGCCCGCACCCATCGTAAAGAAATGGTGTAACCACACCACAAACGATAAACCACAAATAGCCAGCGTTGCATACACCATAGAATGATAACCAAACAATGGTTTTTTCGAAAAAGTACTAAACACCTCTGAGAAAATACCAAAAGCTGGCAAGATTAAAATATAAACCTCTGGATGTCCCCATGCCCATATCAAATTAATATACATCATTGGGTCACCACCCATATTGGTGGTAAAGAAATGGAAATCCGCGTAACGGTCTAACAACAACATACCAAAAGTCGCCGTTAAAATAGGAAAAGCTGCAATAATCAACATATTCGCCGCCAATGCGGTCCAGCAAAACACTGGCATCTCAAAATAACCCATACCAGGCGCACGCATTTTAAGTATGGTCGCCGTTAAATTAATCCCTGACAGCAGGGTACCAACACCAGCAATCTGCAATGCCCAAAGATAATAATCCACCCCTACTTGCGGTGAAAAAGCCAACTCAGACAGTGGCGGGTAAACCAGCCAACCCGTCCGCGCAAACTCACCCACAATCAGCGAAATATTCATCAACGCCATCCCTGAAGCTGTTAACCAAAAACTCACCGAGTTAAGCACAGGATAAGCCACGTCACGCGCCCCGATTTGCAAGGGTATAGCAATATTCATCAAGCCCACAACCAAGGCCATGGCAACAAAGAAAATCATAATCGTGCCATGCGCCGAAAAGATTTGATTGTAATGGTCGGGTGGCAAATAACCTGCGGCACCGCCTGCCGCCATCGCCAATTGTGAACGCATCATTAACGCATCCACAAAACCGCGCAACAACATAACCAAACCTAAAATAATATACATCACACCAATTTTTTTATGGTCAACACTAATCAGCCAATCATGCCAAAGTATGCCCCACCACTTCTTCCAAGTGATGAGTCCAACAAGCGCAATAACGGCAAAAATCATCCCCAAACCTGCAATCATCGGAATAGGTTCATGTAGCGGAATAGCCGCCAGACTTAATTTTCCTAGCATTTATTTATTTCCTATCAAATTGACGTTTTG
>Ga0129324_10002423_pt1 | contig 11470 bp, 12 predicted proteins | sample CPBDNA_7_FD_96879 | JGI IMG/M metagenome (GOLD analysis project Ga0129324, IMG submission 96879) | Freshwater to marine salinity gradient microbial communities from Chesapeake Bay, USA - CPBay_Spr_15_0.2_DNA | ecosystem: Environmental > Aquatic > Marine > Coastal | place: USA: Chesapeake Bay... | reverse complement strand
GAAAAGACGATGACACATTCATTATTATTCGTCGGGTTTTTCATCCTAATAGGTCCCGAGGTTTAATATTTAATTTCCTCATCATGTACTGAGCTATTTTACCAAATAGCCAATATGGTAAATGAATGAAAAAGCTTACAGCTTTCAAGTAATGATGTCTTAATTTGTAAGGAAGAAAAAGGCCTACTGTATTTAATATAATGGCGAAAAATGCCTTTATTAAATTAAAGGGCAAAAAAGGTTTAATATTTTTAAGAAACTTAGATTTTTCCATTTCTCCTCATTATATAGACGACTTGGCCATTAAGGAAGTTATGGTCTTAAGCATTATTAAATGTTTTGGTAATAATGCCGGCATTTAGGGATTTATTGACAGGACATTTTTCAGCTATCTCTAATAATTTCTTAACTTCAGATGAGCTTAAGTCACCTTCTAATTGGATATTCTTTATAATAATATCCGTAAGTTTATTGGTGTCCTCGATTTCTTCTTTAGCATGAGACAGATTTACTGAAACACTGGTTAATTTAATATTTTTGCGATCGGCATACATCCGTATGGTCATCGCCGTACAGGCCCCCAAGCTAGATAAAAGTAGTTCGTACGGGCCCATTCCGAGGTCATCTCCCTTTAAAGATTTTGGCTCATCCGCAATGATTTGATGATTTTGGCCATATATATCTTGGGTATACAAATGATTTACTCGGTTGAAGGTTTTTATCCCTCCTTTCTTTACTTCCGGTCTTTTTTCGACTTCGGGCCCTTCGATATAACGTGTTACCCATGTGCTAATAAGTGAAGCGATATATAAGGAATCTTTTGGGTTCGAGACGAGGTGGTCCATATTATCTAATGAAATAAAACTCTTTGGATGTTTAAGGACCTTATATATTTGAGCGGCATGATCAATACTTACAGTATTATCAATGGGGGAGTGAAGAATCAGGAACGCTTTTTGACTATTTTCGAGGGCTTTGAGTATATTGTGACCTTTAAGATCTTCGAGAAATTGTTTTTTAATTGTAAATTCTTTTCCTCCCAATATAACTTCGGCGCTGCCATCTTTAAGTATTTTTTGATCATGGTTTTTAAATAGATGGCCAATATGCTCTACTTCACTGGGAGCTCCAATTGTGACGATGCACTTTATAGATTCAATTTCAGAGGCAATTTTTAATACGGCCGCACCGCCCAGGCTATGTCCTATTAAAATTTGAGGTGATTCATATTGATCTTCCAATGCTTCGTAGGCATCTCTTAAATCTTCTGCATTTGAGGAAAAGTTAGTGTTGGAAAAATCTCCTTCTGAATTTCCAAGACCTGTGAAATCAAATCTTAAAACAGCGATACCTTGCTCTGCTAAATATTTCGATATCTTTGAAGCTGCTAAAATATTTTTAGAACACGTAAAGCAGTGAGCAAAGAGGGCATATGCTCGAGGCCTTCCTGAGGGAGTTTCAAGCCGCCCAGACAAGAGGTGGCCTTGGCGATTTTTAAAGTCGAATTTCTCTGTTTTAGTGCTCATCAATCTTCCGTTATTAAATTTACAAAAAGATCATAACAAACACTTAGATATACTCAAGTTTGAATATAAAGCATTACTGGGTGATTCTTGTTAGGTTAGTTTATGGAAGGAAAACTCATGCTGTTGCTAGCCATTGCCAGTAGTTTCTTCCCTTTTGAGAATTTTCTGCATCATTTTAAATTCCTCAAGGTTCTTCTTTGAAAGGGCCTTATTAAGGATTGGCATGAAGAGCTTTTTACGCTTATTTATGACTGGTTGCAGTAGCTCAACAAGAAAGTAATTTTGGTTAACATCGACAAGGATATTGAAGACCCTGGCCAATTCCTTCGCCAGCTCTGGTGACCAGTCTTGTGACAGTTCCTTTGAAGAGTTCTTTATAAGAGTAAAAAGTTTGTTGTCACCATTCTTCTCTATTTTCTCAATACTCTTTAATTTCAAAATATAGGTATCCTTAAGGTTTGATCCAAACGAACTGAAGCTAAGAAATAAGACGAATATAAGTGTCAGTAGTGTTCTCATCTTTCAGGGATCTCCTGTATCTGCGATTCAAATTCTGGAGGAATTTGTACATAAATACCAATTGCTCTTCTATCGCCACCAACTGTCGTTGGTTCATCATTTATAAAGTCGCTTATATATTCATTCTCTGAGGCTTTAATCTCAACCTGGCCTGGTCCTCCACGATTCACTCCATCTACATTATAGCGGTTTCTACGATTGGCAGCGGTTTTTTCATAAACAATGATTGATCCTATAGGTGCAGTTTCAGGAGTTAGGTGACTCATTTCAGGAATATCCATCAGATTTACAAAGCCATCCTTTTTTAACCAATCACCTGATTCAACACCATCGCTCCCCCAGGGGTATTCTTCAAAGCTCCCATAGCTATCTGCATCTGTGCCGCGAGGAGGGTACATCGCAAATTTTACATAGCGGGCGCACCAAGCAAGAGAGGTACCTTGAGGCTTCGAGCGCGAATGACGGGTGCCATCGCAAGAATCCATTATACATTTGTCAGAATTATCACGTATTCGCTGTATCGTACTTATGAGTCTACTATCTTGTTGATAGGCAGATATAGCTTCTTGATAAACAGTCCTGTTCTTTAAGCGGATTTCTTGTTGTCTCTTGGTCAAGTCTTCAGCATATTTAATTGCAGCCGTTCCTAGGCCATTAGTAATAGAGTCGAGTTCATCAAGGTTGAAGGGAGTAACAATATCTGGCAGGTAGGATAACAATTCTTGTTGATCCGTACACATAACTGAAAGTCTTGAGATATTAAGTAGAGTGGCGTTTAGATCGTCACAATAGGGAAAATCAAGGACGTTAATCTGACAAAAGTGAAGAGTTTCTGCGACTATTGCTAAATAGGATGCTAGTTGATCTGGATTTTTTTCAAGATTATCAATAACTGCTCTAGTTGCTACTTCTGAATTAAGAAAGATACTGAGGCAGGAGTTTGTAGATTCATTTGAGTCAGAATCATCTGTAGAAGCACAAATTCCTTTTCCATCTTCTCCTAATCCAAAAATAAGAGGGTTGCAGCGAAATAAATTTGCACCGCCGCAGCTATATTCTCTTGTGTAGGTATCACCAAAAACTAATAGACGTGGATTATCTCTAACACTTCTTCGCCATGGTGGTTCACACTGATTCATATTATCTAAGGTAGAAATCCAGCCACCAAAATTACATCTATCTACAGCGGCCTCTGTATTTGCGTATGATTTGACTATAAAGAAATCTAAAAACTCTATGGGATTATGGGTAAAGAGTTCTTGGTACTTCTTTTTCTCAAATTTTTGTTCTTTAGTTCTTTAGTTCTTTTGTTGAGAAGTTTTAGAATCAATAGATGAAGATGGTCTTTTTCTTGACGATTAAGGAGGTGATAATTATCTGCAATTGATACCCTACTAAACGATTCTTCCGCACCGAGGATATGTGGACCTCCGATAAGAATGATAAATGAAATATAAATTAAACGTAATTGCACCACTTCAACCTCTCCCAGCATTTATCGGTTTTTTTGCCAATTCTCTTAGGTAAATGGATCGTTTTTGTCGACTAATTAAGAAATTAGGAAGCCTTTAATATCGGGTTCTTATGTGTGTGTTTTTCATTCCTTTTGCCATATGGTTTAGTCATTTTTAAGACAAATTTATATGTTTTGATGAAACCATGGAGAAAAGTTTATTATAAGAAGGTGAAGGTAGTTAATTATGGATAATGAACTAAAAAAATCAGGAAGATATAGGCTTAACGAAGAGGATAAGGCCAGACCAGTTCCTTTAAAGCTTCATCAGAATTATATCGACCGCTTGGAGTACCTCCCTGGTAAATCTGTCGCAGAGAAAATCAGAAATTTGATTGATAACAGCTGTGATTGGCGTGAGAGGGAAAGGCGTCAGGTAAAGGAAATTAAGAAAGTTATTAGTCCACTATATAGAGTGGCGAAGACTCTTGTGAATCCTGAAATTAAAGAAGATAGGCCTCTTTATCAAAAACATTATCTACGCTTTAAGGATGGATTAAGAACATTAGAAACCCTCCTGGAAATTCTTCACTTTGATATGAAAGCATTAAAGGATCATCTCAGCGAGAGAGATATGATCGAACTAGAGATCATTTTCTCAATTAAGCACTCCGTAAAGGGTATCCAGACATTTGATTCTTGATTCTATTTTAATCAATTAGGGAAACTTCAACTCTTGTTAACGATTGGTATATCTATGAAATTAAAATCACTCCTATTTCTCATATGCCTATGTTCTTTTCCCCAAACTAGTGGGAAAGATCTCATTCAAAAAGATTTAAAGCTAAAGACGATTTTGGATTTAGATGACAAGGTTATATGGGGCTTCGCTTTCCTAAATGCTAATGAACTTCTTTTTACTCTTAGAGAAGGACAACTCTATCACTATAATCTTCTGACTAAGAAGAGGGTCCGGCTTGAATCACCAAAGGTAGCGGCCAATGGACAAGGTGGACTATTAGATGTGCAAGTTTTCGATATATCGGGAAAGAAAACAGTCTATTTAACTTTCTCTTCAAAAGTGAAGGGCACCACAACAACATCTTTAGCGAGTGGCCATTTTAAAGATGGTAAACTTAATGATCTTAAAACGATATTTAATGCAAAGGTGCAGAGCGATACAACGAGGCACTTCGGTAGTAGGCTCGCTTACGATGGTACTCATATCTTTATGACTGTTGGGGATCGAGGTAAGAGGTCCTTTGCTCAAGACCTTCGGCTTCATAATGGTAAAATACTTCGCCTTACACCAGAAGGTAAGGCCTTTGCTGGAAATCCTTTTTCTAAGAAAGGTTATCCCGAGATTTGGTCTTACGGACATCGCAACCCTCAAGGTATTTTCTTTGATCAAGAGAAGAAGATTCTCTTCTCTTGTGAGTTTGGCCCTCGCGGTGGTGATGAGTTAAATATCATAGAGGAAGGAAAAAACTATGGATGGCCAGTGATAACATACGGAAGTGAGTATTATGGACCAAGTATTGGTACCACTCATAAAAAAGGCATGGAGCAGCCTTTAGCATATTGGGTGCCAAGTATCTCTCCTTCTGGGCTAACCGTTTATTCTGGCGATAAAATACCTTTATGGAAGGGGAGCCTCTTTCTCGCAAACCTAAGCTCAAATCACCTTCGTCGTTTGGAATATAAAGACGGCAAGATTACTTTGGAGCAAAAGATCTTAGAAGATTTAGAGGAACGAATTCGGTATGTATCAACAGGTTTAGATGGATATCTCTATTTTTCTACGGATAGCGGTAAGGTTATCAGAATCGAGGGGATTAAGTAGTTGCTATTATTTGTTGGGTCCATAGATGACACTTTATAATTCTCTTTAAAAGTTTTTCTTTTCCTTCCTGCTCTTTTAACTTCTGAATCGCTTCAAAATTAAAGATGGGATTATTTCGGATACCTTCTCTTAAATCCTCATAGAGTTCATCTAATGAAGGCCTTGGAAAACTTTCCTTTTGATTTGAACCGCTTCTTAGAGTTGGAAAGTCTTCATGGTGTGAGGTTATTGGTGAGTGAAAGGGGAGGTCAGCAAAGTCACAATGGTGCTCACGATATAGCTGAGCATATAGAGAATAATTCGAAAATTCTTTTTCCTTAAGGGATGCAATGGATAATATGAGCTCGCAGGTCCAAAAGGGTGCACATTTTCTAAAGGTAAACCTTTGAGGCATAGTCCAGTGATTAAAAATCCCTCCATCATAGATATCAGAATAAAATGAGCGAAAGAGTGTTTGAAGGCTCCAGAGGAATTTATCCGGATGATCTTGTGGCACTACGATTTCATCAGTATGTTGTGCTTCGCCTGTTAAAAGGTCATTAGGAAGTTCTTCAATATGGTGCCGATATATCCAATCAAGTGCAGTGAATACATCCCCACCTAAAATCTCGCCACCATGGTTACCACTTAGTTTTAAAATCTCAGGGGGCTCACTTCGTTTATACAAATTTGAATCGGTAAGTTGCGTGGGAACGTGGTCTCTTATGACGTGTTTTAAATGATATCGATCAGCAACTTGCTTAGCGATGATGACATCTTTATCACTCTCTCTATCTAAAAAAGGTGAGGCGTCGGTAAAAAAGGTAAAACTATCTCTTTGTTTTTGATCCAAACACGCCAACAGAATTCTCGTGTCGGCACCGCCGCTTAGATTGGCAGCTTCAATATTATATTTTTCAATCCACGCTTGTGTTGACCGAGTAAGAATGTCGTTAATATTCTTACTCGTGGGGTTCTTTATCTGTTCTTTGAAGTGAGAGTTCTTTTTATTAATTGCCAGACCATTAATGGAATCAAATGTTAAGCAACTATTTGGAGATAGATTATAAAGGTTTTTAATAAAGGTACTTTCACCTAATGTAATTCCATAGGTTAAGTATTGCTGAATGCCTTGATTTGATACTTGTAAGGACAAGCTTTTTAACTCTAATAGAGGTTCTATTTCAGATGAAAAAACAAAGAGATGATCTTGTTGGTAGTAGAGTATAGGTCTTAGTCCTAAAGGGTCATTTTCAAGTTTTAGAACACCTTCAATAAAAGACGCAGAAGTGTAATTATATCGATCATCCTTGAGTCCAGTGACTATCTCTTCACCGATGCTACTCTCTTGAGTATTCGCAAGGGCCAAGATTCCATTGGGGATATTCTTGCTAATTAGGGTGCGTTTGGCGTCTAAAGAGAGTGATATTAGGGCGGCATCGACTTCCTGCTGTGGAATTCTATTTTTTAAATCGATAATTCCAAAGATTAATTCCAAAGAGTAATTCCAAAGTGTTGCTTGATCGCTTCCCAGTCTATTTTATTGATTTTAGCCAATGATCATCGACAGACAAAGTTTTATCTTTTTTTAGAGATATCCTCGGTTATAATTATACACAAGGATATGGCTTTTAATATGATTAAATCACTCAGTATTCCTATTGATAAAAAGACCACTTTCCTCGGTAATCTCTCTACCGAGATGATTTTTATACAGTCTGCTTATTGGATTTTTCCTCTTTTCTTTTTTGTCGCCTTTGTGGATATGTGGTTGATGAAGGCCATATTGGCCACGCTATTTATTATCATAAGAATTGTTCATACCTATCTCTCAATGTATCTCTGCTTAGGTCACCCATCCTATCGTTCGATTGCGCGCAAACAGATTCTTCGTTTTTACATCGTCCCAGGACTTTTGGTTGGTTTAATGACCTTATTTTTTGTTCTACCATTTGATATTTTGCCGTGGGATCTTGAGAAGAGGTTTAAATTTTATTCATTCGTAGTGTTTCCCTTAACCTATTGGCACTATGCTTCCCAGCACTATGGTGTTCTCTCAATTTATCGTGCCAGAGCAAAACAATCCCTAAGTCATAATGAAATATGGTGGGAGAAATTTTTCTGTCATTTTACGACAGGTTTTTTAATCACCATGCTCACTCTGAAAAACTTCTACGATGTGCAATTTGCTAATATTTCATTCAAGGAATGGCTTTTTATTGATTCGGTTCCATGGAGCCAACTTACGGTATTGATCGTGATCCCTTTGACTATTCTAATGGTCAAAAGAGAACTTCAATATGATAGGCCTTCTCTATTTAAGATTCTTTATTTCATCTCGATTAGCCTAATGACTTCTGTTATTGTGATCGACAATTTATATATTTCTTGGATGTTAATTGATTTACAGCATTTTCTTGTTGTCATGGGGCTTGGTGGTCACATGCTCGCAAAAACAGAGGGGAATGGATTAGCACAGGTAACTGTTAAAACTAACGAAGATGAGTCTGAGAGACAGTCTCGCTTTTGGAAGTATATGATTATTCTTATATTTATTTCTATTACGATGTCGCTAGTTTATTACTATTTTGATGCTCATGGAATTGAAAATAAATCTTATGGGATTATTCTTGGTTGGATGCCTCAACACCCTAAAGACTTACTTCAAGTTTTCTTCTATGGGTTATTTATCGCGATTGGTATTTGCCATTACTATTACGACAGACTTGCTTTCCGGTTTTCTGATAAGGATATTGGTCGTGTCGCTAAAGAACTCATATAGTTAATTATTAGCGACATAATGATTCTGTGCCTAAAAATAAATTCTTCCTCATAAATTCGTAACTCTTTTTGCAACTTCGTTTAAGCTTTTTCCCGTATATTAAGTAGGCCGCAAATACTTCTGCAAATTCTTCATTTCTATTCTTATGCTTGCGTCCAGTTCTTGTAAATCTCATGTAGCTTGTAAGCCTACATCTTCTTGAAACTTGATTTGTGTATTTTGAATAGAGACCGAGCTTATTCGCTACGAAATGGCCTATTTCATGAATGACGATACCTTCTTGAAGTTGAAGTTTGATTTCATATCCGTTTGCACACTTTCGTCCTATACTAATTTGCTTTGGAACAAGTTGATGGGCCGGTAAGCAACCACCTGATGAATGACTTCTTAAGACGTCCTTGAAATTTACTGTTAAGCCACCGAGAATCGTTTCAGCTTGTTGTTGATTGGTAAGCTTTTCGATGGTTTCTGTTACATTTGCCAGTAGCTTTTTTTCAGAGCGACTAGCACCCGTAGTTTTAATATTTACTTCAGATAACTGTTTTTTAACATTCGTAGACTTTTCTATACAACTGAGATCTCCTAGCTCTGCGATCATATGAGGTTTCGCGAAGATTGGGTTGAATATAGTAAGCATAATGATGAGAGGTAGTGTTTTCATTATTAGTAATTACCATATCTAAGTTTCAGTTCTTTCATTCTCTGAAGTTATTTCTCACTGACCAACAATTTTACGGCCCTAAGTTATTGAAAATGTAAGGTTGAGTTCATAATGGCGGTATTCTTATTAGGAATACTTATTAGTTAATTTTCGCTCTTTTTCTCCCGTTTTATTCGGTCTATTTTAACAACCGGCGAATGGCCAACTTAAAAAATATCACATTGGAGAAATTATGAAGAAGAACTGTTTTTTGATTTTGTGTTTAATGTGGGCCACGACTAGTTTTGGTCAAGGCCTAGATGTCGGAAGTTTGGAAGAAGTATCTTCTGTTGTTTTAGATGATGGCAGAGAAATTCTAACGGATAAAAATGGAATTACACTTTATACGTTTGATGATGACCAAGCGAGTGGCGAATCAAGCTGCTTCGGTCGTTGCCTAAGAGTTTGGCCTGCACTCGTAACTGATACTGACATGGTACCTGAGCCATTTGGTTTAACAATTAGGCCAGATGGTACAAAGCAGCTTATGTTAAATAATGAGCCACTATATTTCTTTTTCCAAGACCAAAATCTTGGGGATATTAATGGTGACGGGCTTGGTGGTGTTTGGCACATCATTGAACTTTAAGTTAGAACTAGGTCAATATTAGGGCAGGAGTCTCCTGCCCTTGCACTCTTTAATAGCATTGGGCACACTTTAAAAAAGGGGAGTCCAATGGATCAAGAGTGGCGTAAATGTGGTGTATGCAAAAAGTCGATATTATTTAATCAGGTTTATCAAAAATGTAGTATCTCGACTTGTCGTAAAACGATTTTTTGTTCTGTTGATTGCTGGTCCGTTCATGACTCTGTGCTTGGCCACAAAAGTGCCTACGCTGAAGAAGAGAGAGCACCTGCAAGTGATCAATCAGACCGTCCACGAAGAAGAGTTGTTGTCAGTAGTGGTGGCACTAAAGAAGCTTCCCAAGACCTCCCAATGGATACTCTTATTGTAGTTAGTAAACTTAAGTCCTATGTTAAGGCAAAAGGGGATATGAATACCTCTGGCGATGTTGCTGACGAAATTTCTAGGTTTGTTAGAATTTTGGTTAACGAGGCATTGGATAATGCTCGCGCAGAGGGACGAAAAACCCTCATGGCACGAGACTTTGAAAAAATAAAAATCTAAAAAGTTCCCTGAACACCCAATACAGCATTTCTACCAGGAAGCGGTGAAAGGTTTTTTATCGTCGAAACATGGTTTCGGGCCTCTTGATCGAAAATATTGTTGAGTTTTGCGTATACCGTTAATCCTCTGCCACCTAGTAGAATGTCATAGTGAATAGAGGCATCGACTAGAAAATAACTTGGGGTAATCGTCTCCCCTTGAGAGACCTGATCTTGCTTAAAGACATACCTTAGGTCTAAGTCAGTCAACCACTTAGAGCGTGATATCTGCATACCTGTACTCAATCTCATGGGAGAAATTCGGGCCAAGTTACCTTTGTTTCCAGAGGCCTGTGCTCTTACATAATCAAATGAAGACTTTAATGAATAATCTGTTTTGCCATTTTTGATAAGAGAAGTTAACCCCGAAACCTCTGCTCCATAGAAGTTAGCATCTACTTGTAGGTAATTATTAATGGGTAGCGTACTTTCTGTATCGTTAGCACCTGTTGGCGTCAGCGTGATGAAGTTTTTAAAGTGTTGCACGAAACCACTTATTTGCCACTCAGTACGATCTTGCTTGTATTTGTAGTTAAGCTCATAAGCGAGGGCCTTCTCCTTCTTAAGGGTAGAAGAACCACTTTCAAATGTGGAAGACGCAATGTGAGCACCATTGGCAAAAAGCTCCTGGGCAGTTGGGGCACGCTCTGTATAAGAGAGGGACTGGTTTATGCTACTTTCTTTAGCAAGACGGTATTGATGGCCAAAAGACGCATTGAGGCTTGTAAAGTCTTTTTCCTGAGCTGATCCAAAATTTGTACTCGCTTCTTTTTCAATTTCATTTTTTTCAAATCGAAGACCTGTACTTAAAACGTTATTACCTAGTTTTAATTCTTGAAGAGTAAAGACAGAAAGCATTCTTGTTTCTGAGCTTGGTAAAAAGGCTTCTGATCCATTCGCAGCAAACTTATTAAAACGAAGATGGATTCCACTAACTCCATTCAAGTTTCCTTTCTCGTTATCAACTTCAAGCCTGGTTTCGTTGCCTTCATTTGTGAATACCGTTCCTGTCGCAAGACCTTCAAATTCGGTATGTTTATAATTGGCCTGTGTTGATTTGATTCTCACTCTATTAAAAATCGTAAATGGGAGGGCGTGATCAAAGTGGAATTCAAAACGATTTTGCTTCATGTCGATGGTGACATCAGCTTCGGACACTGTACCATAAACATTATCGAGATTAGAGTATGAGAACCCTACATAACCCTTGTCCAGAATCCTAGAAACACCTAAACCACCATTTTTCTGTTTGTTAAAACTGTTTAAGACTTCGCCCGGAGATTCATTTGTGCGTGCCTCTGATAGGCGTGTTGATTCCGTTCTAGAATAATCTGGAACATTAAGTTCTCCTAAATTCCTTGCGGATGCATCAGCATGAATCATCCAGTTGCCTACACCATAATTTAAAATTAAAGATTGGCTTACCCCTGGTTGTGCCGTCTGGCCCTCGACATTAAATTTACTATAAAAACCTTCTTCGAAGTCGCGATGAATTCTATCT
>Ga0129324_10002417_pt1 | contig 11490 bp, 12 predicted proteins | sample CPBDNA_7_FD_96879 | JGI IMG/M metagenome (GOLD analysis project Ga0129324, IMG submission 96879) | Freshwater to marine salinity gradient microbial communities from Chesapeake Bay, USA - CPBay_Spr_15_0.2_DNA | ecosystem: Environmental > Aquatic > Marine > Coastal | place: USA: Chesapeake Bay... | reverse complement strand
TTTATAGCCGGCAATGTCCTACTCTTCCGTGTCTTAAGACAAAGTACCATTGGCGCTGAAGGGCTTGACTTCCGAGTTCGGAATGGGATCGGGTATTACCCCTTCGCAATAATCACCGGCGTATGTGTTATACCTAAAATAAATATATTGTAAACAAAGAATTGCAGTTCTTTTCAAGAATTTTTAACAATATTTACCACATAGTCTTTAAGGTCAATTTTTCCAAATATTTTATAAACTTTATTGGATAAGTTCATATTTGTTAAAGCTGAAGCATATCTCTCACCTTCTCTAGGGGGTAATAGCTTAATTTTAGTGTTAAACATTTTTGCAACTTCAATAATAGTGTAACTTTTTTTATTTGATATACTATAGTGCCTACACTTATTTTTTTTCCAAGCATAATGGCAAGTATGAATTGTATCAAAAATATGTGTAAACCTCCTAGATTGTGATCCTGGCTTAACTACAGTTAATGGTAATTTTTTTTTAAACTGCTCTTCAAATATTCCTATTACTGTAGCCATGGAACCAGTCATTATCTGTCCTGGTCCATAAACATTATAAAAATAAACTATTTCAAATTTGAAATTAAACCATTTTTTTAAATTTTCTAATAATTCTAAATTTTTTGCTTTAGTGAATGCATATGGGGATAAATTTTTGTCATCACCTTTGTTTCCAATACTTGCTGATGTCGCTGAGTATATTAATTTAATTTTATTTATTAAACAAAAATTAAAAACAGCATGACTTCCTAAAGAGTTAGATTCAATACATTCATTCATTTTCAAAAAGCTTTGGTATATTCTTGCAAATTCCCCAAAATGAAAAATTGTTTTAATTTTTTTTTTATGTTTGTTTAATATTTGTGAAATATTTTTTGTATTTCCTTTAATGTAATTTATTCTTTTATTTTTTATATGATTTTTTTTTAAACCCGAGGAATAATTATCAAGGCTTATTATCTTGTATTTAGTATTTTTTAAAAAAAATGATATTAGGTTTGAACCAACAAATCCAGCACCACCGGTAATAACAATTATATTTTTCATACTTTAAACTAATTATTTAAAAAAGATTGATAAGTTTTATTTATTGCTTCTTTAAGTTTTATTGTAGATACCCACCCATATTTTTTAGCTAAGGAAATATCCATAACTTTTTGTGGAGTGCCATTTGGTTTTGATTTGTCATATTTTAATTTTATATGACTATCTTTTAGGATAATTTTAGCAATTAATTTTGCATAATAATCAATTGTGTAATCTTTACCTGTGCCAATGTTAATAAGTGCATGTTTTGTTTTTTTTTTCATAAAATAAACACATGCATTAGCCAAATCATCAACATATATAACTTCTCTTTTAGCTTTTCCATTTCCCCAAATTGTAACCTGTTTTTTATTTTTCTTTTTTAAATCATGAATTTTTTTTATAAGCGCTGGAATGAAATGTGAGTTTAAAAGATCATAATTATCATTAGGTCCAAATGTATTAGTAGGCATCAAACATCTAAAATTTGTTTTGTATTGATCGTTATAACTTTCACACATTTTAATACCTGCAATTTTTGCTATAGCGTAAGCATCATTTGTAGCCTCTAGCTTTCCAGTTAATAAATATTCTTCTTTGATAGGTTGTCTGCATTTTTTTGGATAAACACAACTTGACCCCAAAAATATTAAGTTTTTGACACCAGCCAAATAGGCACTGTGGATTAGGTTTGATTGAATCATTAAATTTTTATAGATAAATTCTGCTTTAAAACGATTATTTGCATATATGCCACCTACTTTTGCTGCTGCTATAAAAATAAAGTCTGGCTTTAATTTTTTTAAAAAATTTTGCACAGCTATTTGATTGGTAAGATCTAATTCTTTTTTGGAAGTGACAATAACTTTTTGATATCTATTTTTTTTTAACTCTCTGACAATTGCGCTCCCTACAAGCCCTCTATGTCCTGCTACATAAATCTTAGATTCTAACTTAATCATGCTATACTAACTGTTAAGCTCTGAATAAACCATCTCTCTAACTAAATCGTTTATTTTGTATTTAGGCTTCCAGTTTAATTCTTTTCTCGCTTTCCTTGAGTCTCCCAACAATGTGTCAACCTCTAAGGGTCTATAATATGCTTTATCACACTCAACTATAACATTATTTTTTTCATCAAAACATTTTGAATTTATTCCTTTTCCTTTCCAATAATATTTAATATCAAGTTCTTTTAAAACCAAATTAACAAATTCTTTTACAGAATATTGTTTTCCTGTAGCAATAACGTAATCCTGTGGATTTTTTCTTTGCAGCATTTTCCACATAGCTTCAACATAGTCTTTTGCGTGCCCCCAATCTCTTTTTGCATCAAGATTCCCTAAAAATAATTTTTTTTGTTTTCCAAGTTTTATTTTAGATAATCCAGCAACTATTTTTTTTGTAACAAACGTTTCACCTCTTACTGGACTTTCATGGTTAAACAAAATGCCATTGCATGCAAATATCTTGTATGATTCTCTATAATTTACAGTAATCCAATGAGCATAAACTTTTGCAACTCCGTAAGGACTTCTTGGATAAAATGGCGTTTTTTCTGTTTGAGGTATTTCCATAACTTTTCCAAACATTTCAGATGTGCCTGCTTGATAAAATTTTGTTTTTTTTTCTAGTCTATGAAATTTTATTCCTTCTAAAATTCTTAATGCACCAATAGCATCAGCATTAGCAGTATATTCTGGTACTTCAAATGAAACTGCAACATGTGATTGAGCTGCTAGGTTATAAATTTCATCTGGTTTAATATTTTTTATCAATGACGAGACTGAAAGAGCATCAGTCACATCTCCATAGTGTAAAATAAATTTTCTATTTTTTTCATGGGGGTCTTGATAAAGATGGTCAACTCTTCCTGTATTTAAGGATGATGATCTTCTTTTAATACCATGAACAACATAATTTTTTTTTAATAAAAATTCTGCCAAATAAGATCCGTCCTGTCCAGTTATACCAAAAATTAGTGCTTTTTTTTTCATAAATAATTTTTACAATTCTTTGTTTTCATATACATATTCAAATGCTTTCCTGAAACTCATTTTTATCTTAAAAACTTTTTTAAAGTTTTTTTTGACTAAAAAACTATGTATATCAGTTAATTTATAACTTTTTTGTAGCATGTCATCAAAATGATGCTCAAAATATATAAATTTAATTTTCTTTATATGATTACCAATTCCTTCTAATACCTCAAATTCAAAGCCCTCAGTGTCAATTTTGAGTAAATCTACATAACTCAATTCGTTTTTTTCAAAAAAATTTTTTCCAGTTTCAAGAGAGCATTGAGTTTTTTTTAAGTTATTTTTTTTTTGTCCTAAATTTAGAATCAGATATTTTTTTTTAAAATATGTGGATTGCTCATTTATTTTCACGAATGTTGAAGAAGAACTTTCACTAGTTTGGGTAAAATTAAATGTTCCATATTTATTACCTAGTCCGTAATTATGGATTTTAATATTTTTAATTTTTTTAACATTTTTTTTTAAAGTTAAAAAATTCGTGGCACTTGGTTCGAAACCATGTACTTGATTTATATGAAAATTATCAGAAAAAAATAAAATCGTTTCGCCATGATGTGAACCTACGTCCAATATAAATAATTTAGAGTTAGAAAATCTTTGCTTAAAAAAATTGAGAATCTTTTTTTTATTATACAAATCTACTATGTTAATGAACAATTTTGGAATTTTATCTATCATCTATATTTTTTATCAAATCTTATAATTTGCTTAATTATATAAATTAATTCTTCTTTTTTTAAACCTGGATAAAGAGGCAATCTTACAAGGCCATTGTATATTTTTTCGGTATTCTTTAGTTTATATTTGGATATTTTTTTTCCATAGCTTGATAAATGAAGAGGATAATAATGAAAAAAACATTCTACATTTTTAGTCTTCATATATTTTATGAAAAGATTTTTAAATTTTTTATTTTGAAAAATAATTGGAAATACGTGATATGCGCTTTCTTTATAAATAGTATCTTTATTTAAAGTATAAAATAGATTTGTTTGTAAAGCATTCAATTTTTCATAATAATAGTCCCAAATATTTTTTCTTTTTTTTTGCGTAGTCTTGGAATTATTTAATTGTGAGAATAGTAATGCTGAAGTTAATTCTGGTGCGCGGTATTCAGAACCAACACTTTTCCATGAATAATACTTTTTTTTATTATTTATAATAGATCGATCTGTACCTTTATCTAAAATTAATTTAGCATTTTTTACAAATTTTTTATCATTTATTAATAGAGCTCCCCCTTGTCCTGCAATTAAATTTTTAGTTTCATGAAAACTAAAAGCACCAAAATCACCAATTGTTCCTAAATAGGAATTTTTATATTTTCCCATAAATGCATGAGCTGCATCCTCTATAATAAATAAATTGTATTTTTTTTTAATTCTCAATATCTCGCTCATATCACATGCAACACCAGCATAGTGAACTATAATTATTGCTTTAGTTTTTTTGTTTATTTTTTTTTCTATCTCTTTCGGATCAATATTTAGGTCATTTGATTTTACATCTACAAAAACAGGTTTTGCACCACTCATTATCACACAGTTAGCTGTTGATGTAAAAGTGTATGAGGGAATAATAACCTCATCATCTTTTTTTAAATCTATTAACCTTGTTGCAATTTCAAGAGCACTTGAACAACTATGTGTTAAGTGAACTGACTGAGAATTTATTTTTTTTTTTATAAAATTTTCACATTTTTTTTGATACAAACCATCTGTAAAATTTCTTTTTTTTAAAACATCTAGTATATTTTTCTTTGCATCGTTGTTAATAAATGGTTTGTTAAAAATAATTTTTTTTTTCATATAAAATTTTTAAAAAATTTATAGATTTTTATTATTATAAATGTAACTAAAAAATCTGGATTAAATTTGAAATATAATCTTTTATTACTAATTAAATATAGATATTCAAAAGAATTAATTCTTCTTTCAAACCAATTGAATCCAAAACGTGGATATTTTTTAGATTCACCATGGCTACTGTAGTAAGTTAATTTTTTTTTACAGAAAATGAATGACTTGTCTACAAAATATGCATATGCCCCTAATCTAAAACCTAGCCAAACAGTCTCAAATTTATTTTGCAATTTATGATTTTTTTTCATAAATTTTTCCACAAATTTTCTTCGAAATGAAATACAACTTTCAGGAGCCAAATATGGCCAAAAACTTAATGAACTATTTTTTTGATTTTTCTTCAAATTTGGTAAATTTTGTAAAAAATTAGCTTTTTTGATTTTTCTAAATTGATCAGCTACTATGCTAATTTTTGATTTATCAAAATAATCATCACTATCAAGTAAGCAAATTATATTTCCTTTGGATTTTTTAATCAGAAAATAATATCCGTTTTTTGCGTCAATACTAGCTATCTTGGTTTTTTTTTTAATTTTCTTATTTTCAAAAAATCTTATTTTATTATTTGTTTTTATTTTTTTTATCTCCTTTACGAAATTATCTGTTGAACCATCATCAAAAACTAAAATTTCTATATTTTTGTACTTTTGTAACAAACAAGATTTAATAGCTCTTTTTAATAATTTTGAATTGTTAAAATTTATAATTAAAATTGAAATTAAAAAATTTTTTTTTATCATTTATAAAGCATTAAATAATTCATTATATTGTTTAAGAATTCTTTTTTCTTCAAATCTATTAATATTTTTTTTTGCAACCTTCAATTTTTTTTTAAAAAATTTTTTATTATTCATGAATAAAGAGATTTTTTTTTTTAAAGAATATTTATTTTTCTTTTTATAAAAAGTTCCACCTCTGCCATTTAATAAAATCTCACTCGGTCCAGAATTACAATTAGAAGATATAACTGGCAAGTTCAATATTGTTGCTTCAATAATTGAATTTGGACAACCTTCATATAGTGATGTCATAATATACAAATCAGAAATTACAAAAAAAGGAAATGGGTTTTTTTTAGGTGGTAAAACAAAAACTCTGTTTGAATGTTTATTATCTTCAACAAATTTATTTATATTATTTAGTTCAGGGCCATAACCTATGAGAATTAGATCAATATTTTTGTATTTATTACTCAATTCATTAAAAGCTTCAAGTAAAGTCAGTATATCTTTTCTTTTAGTAAATCTCGAGACAGATAATAATCTAGTTCTCGATGTGTCTTTTTTAATGGCTCTAGGTAAATATGATTTTGATAACTTAATAATTTTATTTGAATTAGTTGGGCTATAAATCGTGTTAACTTTTTTATTAACAAAAACTGAAAGATCTTTTGAAAGTTTTTTAGCATTACCTATTATTGATGTTGCTTTACTATAGTTAATTCTCATAATAATTTTTATAATATTCTTTTTTAAAAAATCTTTTATTGATTCATAGTAATTCATCTCATCAAGGTGATTTCTTTCAATTAATACTGATTTAAAATTTTGAAAATCTTTTAAAATAAAGGATGTAAAAATATTTGAGTAATTTTGATTCGAAATATATATTTTTTTACTAAATTTTTCATTATTATATTTAGATAATATTTTTCTAACTTGAATAATACTAAATAAAGTTCTTGAGCTCTTAATTTTAATAATTTTTATATTTTTATTTAAATTTAAACTGTCATCTTTTTTTATATATAAGAAGACAATTTTATATTTTTTTTTATCCATTCCATTTAATAATTGGCTCAATGAAATAGTTGCACCACCTAAATATGAGTAAGGATGAAAACAAATGATAAGTTTTTTTTTATGCATTTTATTTATTCATAATAGTTTTTTATTTATATTTAAAAAAAGATGAATTTATGAATGTTTTTAAGGCAAAAAATTGACCTAGGCTATCAAAATGTCCTTATTCCTATTAATGTTAATGTTAATGTTAATGTTAAAGAAATTAATGATAAACATTTAAGCCAAAGTTTCTTGATTGTTTATTTCACTATTAAAATCATCTAATATTTTACAATCATAAAAATTTACTGAACTTAGTTCAAATGAAATAATCTTTTTTAACATTCATATGGCCAAGAAATAAATTTATAGATTCACTTTTGTATATATCAATTTTAAATAGTATGACTTTTTTATTAAATTGTTTTTAATGAAAAAAATCAAAAACTTAATAGTAGTAAAATTAATATTTTAATCTTCAACTCTGTTATTAAAAATTATTTTACCATATTTCATATATACTTTTTTTCCTTCCTGGTTACATCTTTTTTTTAAATATGAGCATTCATTATATTTAGATATATGTTCTTCCATTTTTTTTTGAATACGAAAGATATTATCATCTAAATTATAAAAGCTTTCTTGTAATGGTTTGTAATTATAAAAATTAACTTCTTTTACTATTCTATTAACATTTCTTATATTAAAAACTAATACAGTAATTACAAGTAATATTAGAATTGATCTGCTATAGTATTTATAATCTACATAATTTATATTAAGTTTAAGACAGATGGGTATAAAGAATAATAGAGCAATAATACAATAACCTCCATATCTTAAAGCAGGATGATTATAAAACCATTCTACTCCTAAAATTATTATAATTATGTAAATTAAATAAATAAATTTATTAATTTTATTTTTTTTTTCTTTAAACAGGTGTCTTTTTAAAAAAAATCCCACGATTAAAATTGTTAAAAATAGCCCTAAAATAAAATCACTAACTTTATTAAAGAAATAAATATCTATCCAGTTTTTAACCCAGTTAAAACTCTGTATGTACTCTGACGGATTTGATACTTCAGAAGTTGGTGTGAGACCACCTTTTGACCATAATTCATAATGATTATTCATTTGAATAACCTGATCTTTGGCTATACCCCAATTAAGATTATCAAAACAAGTAAAGCTTAAAGGATATATAATACACGCTGTATTTATAAAGTAAGTAAATAAAGTAAAAAATAGCATTAACAAAAATATAGAAAAAAATTTGTTTATGAATAAAAAATTTATTGCCTGAATATACGATTGGTTTTTTGACTTAACAAATAAAAGTAAAGGTATAAAAAAAACTGCATACAGTATGTAAAATGCTTTCAAAGATATTATAAATGCTGCTAACAAATATAAATTGAACAAATCTGCACTTTTAATTTTTTTTAAATTTATAAAAATTAGTAGCTCTATTATTAATAAAAATATTAATATTTGTGCCGATCTATCTGTTCCGTGTTCTGCAATTCTGTAAAAAAATATATTAATAAAAATTATTGAAAATAAACTAAGATAATTTGTAATTTCTATTTTTTTTTTTTTAAATTTTAAATATGAAAAAAAATTATCAATATTTTTTAATAATATGATATTTGCAAAACCTAAAATATAAATGGATCCTAAGTGAAATAAATAATATTTTGCATGAGGCAAATAAAACAATGAGTTTAAATAAAATATTGAAGATGGAGTTCTAAAGCCATGGTTAAATTGCCCAACACCAATATAAAAACTTTGTTGAGTTAGATAGTATGTGTACGGAAAATGATAATATGGAAAATCATCATGATTTTTATATAAAAATAAAGAGCTAGAAATTAAACAAAACACTAAAATAGTTAAAATAAATTCTTTTTTATAACTTGAAAAATTTTTAAACAGTTTTAGGAAAGATAAAATTAGACCAAGTATGATTAATAAAATATTGTGAATTTCTGAATGAGCTAATATAAAATTGCTCAGATAAGAGTATAATAGTAAGACAAATATGCCAAATAATCCTGCGTATCCTAAATTAATTGGGGATATTTGCTTTTTTAATATTCCTAAAAAAAAGAGTCCATATCCTAATATAGATATAAGAATTAAGAAATAATAAGCTATTAATACAAGTATATTGCTCACTAAAGTTTCTTATAAAGTAATTTAGATTGAATAACAGCAATTTCCTTGTATTTATGTTTTTCTAAAACAGTAACTATCTTTAATGCATAATATTACCTTAATAATTCCAGCAAAAAATGAGTCCGAAAGTCTACCTTCGGTTTTAAATGAATTAAAACAATATCCTTATAAAATTGATATTATCTTACATTCTACAGATAGTGAAACAATTCGATCCATTAAAAATTATGATGTTAGTATAATTTATCAAAAAAATTTTGGCTATGGAGATGCTCTAATTCATGGCATCAACCAATGTAAAACTGAGTATTTTTGTATCTTCAATGCAGATGGTTCTTTTAATCCGTTAGATATAGATAAAATGTATAAATCTTTAGATTCTAAAAAATTAGATTTTATATTTGCATCCAGATATGATGCTAATTCTGGAAGTGATGATGATACTGTCTTAACGCTAATTGGAAATTATATTTTTACTTATATTGGTAAAATATTTTTTAGACTAAATATTAGTGACATTTTGTATACTTTTATAATTGGTAAAACTGAACAAGCTAAAAAGTTACATCTTGATCAAAAAGACTTTTCTTTTTGTGTTGAGCTTCCAATAAAAGCAAAAAAAATGAAAATGGAATTGGGTTGCATCAATTCTCATGAGAGAAAAAGAATTGCAGGTAAGAAAAAAGTAAATGCATTTAAAGATGGATTTTTAATTTTAAAATATATGATAAAATTATTTTTTATGAAGTCTTAAAGTTATTTTTCTTTTTAAACAGTAAATTCTTATAAAGAAATATATAAATAATTATATTAAAGACTATTATAGAAATTTGTATTTTTGTATGACTATAAAAGTGGGTAGCAATTCCAATTGATATTAAATTATAAAAATTAATTATCATACCTGTAGCTGTATTTAATAAAACAATATTTACGTTAAAGGTTTTTTTTAAATACAAGAAAATAATTTGGTGTAAATGATAAATATCAGGCTTCAATGGTGACCTTGAAAAAGTTTTTTTTCTCAATATTGAAAATAAATTTTCAAAAGCTGGATACCAAAGCAAACAAACTATAAAATATGGAGAAATATTATTATTAATTTGATATGTGTTAATTAGACATAAGGCAAATAACAATCCTAAAAAATATGCCCCTCCATCTCCAAGATAAAGTTTATTAAAAAAATTTAATATTAATAGAGCCAATAATACAGGTATGAAGTTATAAAAATCTATAATTCTACTTATATCAATATCATTTAAGTTAAGATAATAAAGACTAAGAGATTATCAGGCAATATCCAATGAGTAATGTATTTACTCCATCGATAAAATTATAACCATTGATTACAATTAAAATGCAAAATATTGAAAATAATAATTTGAATATATTGTACTTAAGCAATTGGTCTAAAAAATTTATTTTTGTTTCAGTAACTGTAATAGAAGAAATATATACTACAATGAAAACGATCAAGGTTTGAACAATAAATCTTAATTTTGGAGAGTTAAATTTTTTAATATCAGAAAAAAAACCAAGTAAGAATATAAATATAACATAGCTAAAAATAATAGGATTTAGATAATAATAAGACGTGAGAATTAAAATTAAACCACCAGTTAGAGGTATGCTTTCTGAAGAAGTAAATTTTTGATGATTATCACCTTGAAAATTTAAAAATAATTTTTTTTTAGTAAACACATAATTTAGTATTAAAGCTAAAACTATGATTGAAATAAGTAATACTATATTCATTTATTCTTAATATCTTTTAAAAAATAGTTGAATGAAAGTAACATAAGAAATCCAAATGATTTTAATAAATTAAAATTCATATAATTTCTATAAACTAGATAACCATCATAAATTTTTTGCAGCTTTGATGAAGAAAGAGAGTCTTCTAATTTTCTCCATTTTGTCAAATTATCCTTTAAAGCAAAAATTTTGTTATTATTAAGCGTTATTTTAAGCCAAAGAACATAATCTTCTTTAGTTTTAATATTAGCAAATTTTATCTTATTAGTGATTATTTCTTTTTTTAATATTACTGTTGATAAGCCTATATCACATGATTTTAGCAATAGTTTATAGCTCATATCTTTAGCATTTCTGCTTCCAATTATCTTATTGTTAGAATTAATAATAGTATATGATGTATGTGAGGCATCTATTCCCTTTTTTTTCATAAAAACAATTTGTTTTTTCAATTTATTTTTTTTCCATAAATCGTCAGAATCTAAAAAAGCTACAAAAATACCTTTACTTAATTTGATTCCTTTATTTCGTGATCTACCAGCACCTAAATTTTTTTTATTAATATAAATTTTAATTCTTTTATCTTTTTTTTTAATCTTTTTAAGTACATTTAAATCTTCTTTATTCGGATCATCATAAATAATTATTATTTCTAAATTTTTATAAGTTTGATTTAAAACAGAATTGATAGTTGAGATAATATATTCTTTTTTTTTATAATAGGGTATGATAACACTTATTAGATCCATTTAATTAGATTATTCTAATTTTATATTTAGTAAATAGAAATGAAAAAAAAGTTAATAATTTTTATGCCTTCTATAGAGGG
>Ga0129324_10002415_pt1 | contig 11496 bp, 10 predicted proteins | sample CPBDNA_7_FD_96879 | JGI IMG/M metagenome (GOLD analysis project Ga0129324, IMG submission 96879) | Freshwater to marine salinity gradient microbial communities from Chesapeake Bay, USA - CPBay_Spr_15_0.2_DNA | ecosystem: Environmental > Aquatic > Marine > Coastal | place: USA: Chesapeake Bay... | reverse complement strand
GCGCTCTTGCCCGGGCCACTTCGGCCACATCTCTCTTGAGGTCCCGATTCCGAACTACCTCTTCCTCGGGGGAAGCAAGGAGCCGTTCAAGGCTTCGCCACTGATGTATGCCATCAACAGCACCTGCAAGCACTGCTCTCGCATCCTGCTCGATGAAACGAATACCGTGGTGCTTGAAGAGACGGCCGCAGCAGTGAGAGAGAGCAATCTGATGAACACGGCTGGCTACGACATCATTCGCAAGACCTTCCGTAGCCTTCTCGACAAGCAGTTCAACCTGAAAGGAAGCGTGCCGAAGAGCCTCATGTGCCCTCATTGTTCTGAGGTCTCACCTCAAGTTCGGTTCGCGCTCGCGCCGGTAGGCTCTTTCCGCTTCGTGTTCTTCCCCAAGGAGTCCATTTACGACGAAGAGCGGGACGAGATGCTCTTCTTCCCGTACAAGGAAGTGCATGATTGGGTGGCCGACATTCCTGAACGCGATGCAGCAGCACTCGGATTCAGCGAAGGCTCTCGCCCTGAACACATGTTCTTCACGGAACTCCCGGTGATTCCCAACACAGCCCGACCTCCAGCAGAATCTCCGAGCGGAGCGATGATTCCCAACGACCTCACTGAATTGTACTCCAACATCGTGAAGGTCAACAACCGTATCAAGCGCGAGCGTGGCGCGAGTACGCAAGTGGAGCGTCTGAGCCGCTCCCTCTTCCAAGCAGTGGCTCAACTCCAGACCGGTCAAAAAGACTCCATTGGTTCTGGTGGGATGCGTCTGGCGATGACCCGCGCTGGCTCAACACCAAGGAACATGCGTGGTCTGCTCGACAACATCACCGGTGTTGGGCGCCAGAAGAACCTCATTCGGCGTCAGCATCAAGCCAAGGTCGGTGAGCACGTCGGCTACTCCGTCATCACCCCGGACCCTTCGCTCGACATCGAGGAGATGGGTCTCCCCATCACCGCGTGTGCTGAATTGACGCTCAGGGAAGAAGTCACTGAGGACAACATTGAGTTCCTACGCATGTGCGTTGGGAACGGCAAGCAGACCCCGGTGCACAAGGGCCTGAAGTACAAACAGTACGACTCGTCTCGCTACCCCGGTGCACATGGAATCATCAGAAAGGGTGGCGGTAGGATTGACCTCGAATTCAAGCGCGTACTGCCAGAGTTCAGGGAAGAGCAACGGATGTTGACGGTCGAGTCTCTCGAAGTGGGGGACATTGTTGAGCGCAACATCATTCGTGGGGACATCGTGCTCTTCACCCGCGCACCAGCACTGCACCGTCAGTCGATGATTGCCTTCCGCGTGGTCCCCATCAAGGACCGCAGTTTCTCGTTCAACCCCTCCGTGTGCATCCCCTTCAACGCAGACTACGACGGGGACGCGATGCGTGTCTTCGTGCCTCAGTCCAAGGAGGCCATCGAGGAAGCCAAGGGCCTGATGCTCACGCCGCAGCAGATGCTGCACACACGCTATGGACGAACGTTCATCACGTTCGACCAAGACGAAATCAGTGGCTCGTATCTCCTGACCTTCAAGAGCAAGGGGAGCGAGGGGATTCACCCTAACCAACGCAACGGATGGGGATTCGACAACGATGGACACCCCATCCTTTCCAAGCACAGGGCCATGAATCTCCTTTCCCGCGCGTTCATCCGCGAGAGTGATGGAAACATCTCCTACCCGCTTTCCTTGCCTTCTCCGATTGCGAGTGGTGAGTTCAAAGGATGCTACCGTGGACGAGACATCGTTTCCATGTTCATCCCTGAGGGTATCAACGCCCGATTCAAGGCGAAGGACAAAACAACGGATGTTGTTATCGAAGATGGGAAGGTTATCGAAGGTGTCCTCGACGACCAGTTCTTCGGAACCAAGTCTGGTGTCCTCGCCTCCGCTTTCATCTATCGCTTCGGTTGGGATGAGGGGAATGAACAACTTGCGCGGATGACGAACATGCTCTCTCGCGTCGTCTTTGCTGCCCACATCGAATACGGCTTCTCCCTTGGAATCGCGGACATCTCGTTCAAGGACCGTCCCGGCTTCTATGAGGTTCTGGACGAGAAGTTCGCGGAGACGAGCGCAGCGATTGGAGAGATTGAACGTCTGTTCCGTGAGAAGCGCATCAGCGAAATCAAAGGATTGGACATGAAGGTCGCTCTCAAGGACCCTATGATGGCGAAGGAAGCGGTCATTTCAAAATTGGTCGACGAGTATGAGAGTTTCTGCTTGTCTGCGGTGAAGAACAACCAAGAGTCCACGAACGCGATGAACATCACCCTGAATTCCGGTGGTCGTGGAAACCCCGGACAACTTCAGCAGATGACAGGGACGTTCGGTCAACAGCGTCTGAATGGCCCCGGGCGTCCGAAACACGGTGTGAACCATGACCGCACCCTCCCGCACTTCAAGCGCGGCGAGTTCAGCGGGGAGTCGCAGGGACTCATCAAGACCTGCTATGCGCGTGGTCATTCCCCTGAAGGTTTCTGGTTTGCCTCAACCGCAGGTATCCGCTCCACGATGGAGTCCTCACAGGGTGGCATTCAGAAGTCCGGGTACATGGAACACCGCATGAAGCGTGCGATGGAGAACCTGATGGTCGATGACCGTCATCGCGTCATGGACATCCGTAGCGACACAGTCGTTTCCTACTCGGTTGGTGCGGACAACCTACGACCCTTCCACGCTCGGGGACCAGACAATGCTGACGGGGTCGTTTTCTCTCTCGACCCGTTCTTGCTGGACATTGAGTGCGAGCACGGAGTCGTGCTGAAGGACGAATGTTCGCAGTGCACTGGGCGAGGCTCCACGGTTTCCCTTGATTTCCTCCCATTCAACATCCGTTCGGAGGTGCAGAAGCACCTCACAGGTCGGACCTTGTCTCGCTCGGAAAATGCCCGAGCGAAGAGCGCCCTTCAGAACTACTACACCGAATCCATGGTTGAGCCGGGGGAGATGATTGGAAGTACGGCCGCTGCGAACCTCGGTGAACCAGCCACGCAGGCAGGTCTGCGCGCCTTCCACGGTGGTGGTAAAGGAAGCGTCCCCACCGTCGACCGCTTGGTGCAGTACCTTGACCTCAAGAAGAAAGAGCAGGAGCAGCCGAGCACCACGGTCTTCCTCAAGGAAGAATTCAGTACGGAAGAGAATGCTGAGCGTCTCGCGAATTTCTGCACCGGCCTGATGATGAACGAAATCGTGCAGCGGGTGGACTACATTCCCGAGCAATACCAGATTCACGTCATTTTCGACCCGATGTATTCGACGCTGTTCGATGTCGACATGGAGTGGGTTCGCCACACGCTCACAAAATCCATGGGCAAGATGGGGCGTCAGGTTCTCAGCATCGACGCTACTTCTGCGCTCATCCAGTGCCACGCGGAACACCGTGACCTGCTCATCGCCAAAGAGTTCCTCGCTTCGATTCCCGTGTCTGGCATCAGGGACGCCGAACTTGCCCTGAAGATTGAACCCGGTGCGAACGGACGTTGGGGAATTGAAATCAAAGGGCCCATCAAGGGGAGCGACAGCAACCAACCCAACTCGTTCTGGAAAGACATCCAGACAATGCTCGGTGAGTACATCGACTTCAGCCTGACCAAGTTCACGGACACATGGATGGTGTACACCATTTACGGTCTCGAAGCGGCGCTCATGCACCTCACCGAGATGCTGTGGGGTCAGATGAACGGGACATCTGGAGGAAAGGGCCTCGGCGACCTCGACTACCGATACATCCGCATGATGGCAGACTACTTGGGGATGTACGGACGACCCATTGGGATGAGCAAGGCTGGACACATGGTGAAGTACAACAAGTCCACGTTGGCCGCGATGGGCGGAGAAGACCCGTGGATGAGCCTCGTTCCCGGTGCAGCCATCGGGAACGTCGACATGTTGCGTGGGCCAGTTGAGGCCATCACCGCTGGCAAGTTCCTCACGATTGGTGAGACGTACCGACGTAAGCGTCAAGGCGATAATGCTTGAAGTGTGGGTCAAGGGACCGAATGTCCCAGCCAAGCGCCCCATACGTTGCGCTCATGATGCTCTTGACGTGGCGCTCAGCGATGGCCTCATAGTCCAGCGTGTAGTCCTTGATTTCCTCCGGCTCACGGAACGCGATGATGCCGTTGCTTGGGATGGGGGTGGGACCGTCCTTGACGAAGACCCACCGGACCTTGTCTCCCTTCTGCACCCGCTCCGTGTCGTTCTCGCACAGGTGGTCGTTGTACCACAGGCTGATGGTGGACGACCAGTAGTTGTCGACATAGCAGGCGTCGTCATCCTTGGATTCATCACCGGTCTTCGGCTTCGGGCAATCCCCGCACGAACATTCGATGGGGAGACCACGCCAATCGAGGTGATGCGGCAGATGCTTTCCGACCTTGACCAAGCCGCTCAATTCCTTGATGGGGTATTCGCCGTTGACGATTCGTCGAACGAGGCGCTTGATGTTGCGCTGGATGACGCGCTCACCAACGCCGTCGAAGAGAGCCTTCAGCGTGTCGATTTGGACAGTCTTCCCGACCTTGGCGGTATTCGTCTGCTTCATCTCCATGCCTGAGACTTTGATGCGCTGCGTGGGGTGCGTGTCGATGTCGATGTCAGCCACCTTGAACTGCTTCTTGTCGTCCCAGACCTTCCTCCCAGCGTAGCGGTTCTTCTTGGCGATGAAGAAGCGGTCCATGATGACCTCAAGGTCCACGATGACGGCATCAGACTTCATCTTCTCCTGAATGCTATCCGTCAGGTATTGGCACAGACGTTCCGATTCGGCGAGGACCTCTTCGCGCGTCCATTCGGAAGGCATCGCAACGAAGATGGAGTCGGTGTGGCCGAAGACCACCTTGTACCCCTCCTGCTCGGCGAGCCCCTTGATGTACAACAGGGAGTTGCGTCCGCCAGACGTGATGGTTGCTGCGACGTCGCGGTCATACCAACTGAACTTGTCGAAGGCCATGATACCATAGAAGGAGGCACGGAGACGCTTCACGTTGAGTTGCATCGTGTTCCACTTCAGTGCCGCCTTCTTGTCGTTGGCTGCTTCAGCCTCCTTCAGGAGCGCCTTGTACTCATCTCGTTTCTTGTCGAGGTCAGCAACGATAGAGGGGAGAACACCCATTGGTTCGCGGCGGAAACGGACGTTGTTGTACCCGATGATGTCGTCATCGAAGTGTTCCATGCCGGGTCTCACCTTTGTGCTGGGGCATGTGTTCTGAGAAATCATCATGGAAGGGTACAGACCTGCGAAATCGAGGATGACTGTCCAATCATGCACGCCCACCGAGTCGGTGTACACGTCGTCGTCATCCGGTTCCCGAAGTTCCGGTTCTTTGGCTGGGTTCAGCACGATAGCGCCCTTCAGGTCGTCTTCATCATCGTCCTCTTCGTCCTCTTCGCTGTATCGGGGAGTGCGAGACTTCCACCACGCACGGCGCTCAAACATCGTGCGCGCGAGGTATGTCGCATAGAAGGTGGACTTGAACTGACAGCCGGTGAAGGTCTGCATGGACTTGAAGGAATTGATGACGTTATACGTCTCGTCGATTTCAACCAGCAGTTCAACGTCGCGGATGTTGTACGGGAGGAACTCGTCCCACGATTGGTCGTAGTCCTTGGAATAGAAGTCAGGACTCGGGTTCTTTCCGCGCCCAAACAGGGCCTCACCCACGACCCCAAGGCTCCTTCCGGGCAGTTCGTTGTTCGTGGAGTCCTTGTACAGCCGCTCGAAGGCCACCATCATGTCGAGGTGGTCAATTCCACGGAGGGGTTGCTGCTGCCATTTGTACTCACGACCGCCTCGGTGAAACGGGCTGTCCATCAGGCCATATGGAGACATCGCAGAACCCCCATAGACCTCCCGAGGAAACAGACCGTTCTCCGTTCGCCCAGCCATGTGATTCATCGGATGAGGAACGCTCAGGGACGTCATCCGGTGATACAGAACCGATAGGTCGTAGCCTGCCGAATTCCACCCGGTGATGACGTCAAAATCCATCGAGAAAAGCCAATCAGCGAACCATGTCAGAAGGTCGTATTCCCGAGGGAAGCGGTATTCAGTCCCCCATTCGTGCTTGATGGTCTCCTTTTCCCAGTTGGGGTGGCAGGCGAACGCCGTGTATTCCTTGGTGAAGTTGGAATAGACCACGATGGAGTTGACCATTTGGTTGTCGTGCCAGATGGGCTTCTCAACGTTCTCCAACCATTTCTGCTTCTCAGGGTCATCCTGTTTGAACTGGAGAGCCTCGATGTCGAAGTAGCCAATGTGCATGTCGTACTCAGGGAGCGTCAGGTTGTTGTCGATGACCACTGCGTCCTGCTGGTCGAGGTCAGCACCATAGACCGGCTCGTAGTTGTTGAGGAAATAGCGCACCCGCGAGCGGGAATAGACCTGCACTTTGTACAGGGGTGCCTTGTCCTCAGTCGCACCTTCAGGGAAGATGGCGTGCGTCTCGTCGTCCTCTTGGAAGAAGCGAATCACTTCCTTCGCGTCCTTGAAGTCGCGCCCACGTCCGTTCGGGAGAAGGCGAAAGGTGGCCGGATTCAGATAGAAGCACGGGTATTGGTCGTAGTAGTCGACTTGACGTGTCCCGTTTTCATCGCGGTAGCGCACAGCCACACGGTGGCCGTCCACCATGCGGTTTCCCCATCCACGGTATTGGTCGCAGATGCTGATGTTGGTCATTCATCTTGCCTCCGCTCGAAAATGGTGATGACGCGGAAGCGGTGGTTGGTGCTCTTGACCATCCCGATGTAGGCCACGACCTTCCACTGCGACTTCTTGTACATCGGCAGGACTTGGTCGAGCCAAACAACGTGTGTTCCGGGCTTCGCCCGTTCACCAAGGGCCTTCATCACCTTGTTCCGCTTGACCATCGTGGTTTGGTAGTGGTCGCAATCCTCCACAGAATACGGGGGGTCTGCGAGGATGAGGTCGAACTCTTCGATGGGCACCTTCTCCAGCGTCTGCGCGTCATCAACGTAGTCCGGCTCGGTTTCTGGGTTGATGTCCACCCGCTTCCCCGGGAAGGTCTCCACATCGACCTTCCCTGAGAACAGGTGAAGGACGTGCTCCTTGTCGGGGAAAAGCCACTTGATGCGCTTGAGGTAGCCAGCAGGGTAGCCGCCGTAGTAGCCGCTCTTCACCCGGTAGTCGTTGCCCATCACCCATGTCCCGACAACACGGCCGTCCTCGGCCATGAACAGGGCCTTGGGGTAGCCGCTCTCATCCTTCAGATTCTCGATTCGCTCGGTCCAGTTCATGTTCTCTTCTCTCCTTTGCGTAGTGGGCCGCCGCCTTCTCCAGTTGGAGTCTGAACCAATCCCGAACGTAGTCCGAGATTTGAGGGTCGTGATACCCTTCACGAAGTTTCGCCAAGTCGGTCATGGTTGCACCTCATCGGCGATACGCACGACACTCCCGTCGTGGTTGTATGTGATGGCGCGCTTGTACTCCAGCCACAGGAGCGGGTAGTAGTGCGCCTCGAAGTATTCTGAGCGGTGAGCATGGCTGGCCCAAACGTCTGAAGATAGGCCATAGAACGGCGCGAGGTATGCGCGAATCTGCTCGGAGCGAACCGTTGCTCCCTGCGGGAACCGCTGGAGCCACACCCACAGTCGCCGCGTTGCCTTGGGGTCAATCGGGTGGGATTCCTCTTTGATTTCCCCGGTGTTGCGGGTCTTTCGATAGACGGTCAGCATGGTCTTCCCCTCGACTTCCTCGACTTTCGTGTAGCGTTCCTTCTTCTGGGTCTGCTGCACCAAACGCGCGCCTTCCATCCCTTCTGGCTTGGCTTCTGAAAGGTCAAGAACCATCTGTCCGGGGTGAATTTCGCCGACTTCCACGGGAGGCTCGACAAGGGCCTTCGTGGCCGTGATGACGTCCTTTCCTGTGCAACCTCGCACACACTTGAATCCCATCGCTGAGAGTTGCAGGTTGTTCATGTTCCTGTCCTGCCCTGCTTCAGCACAAGCAGGGCACTGCGCTGAATACCAGCCTTCTCCACCAGAACGACGGATGTTCCTCAGGCTCTCTCGGTTCTCCCACACGATGTTGTCCCCCTTCGCGTCCATGAAGGGGAGAGCGTCGTCGTTGTTGTGCGCGTCAGTCAGCAACTTGATGCGACTGATTTCGGCGTCCGTCTCAAACAGGACGAACCCGTCCAACACCCGTTGGTGTTGCAGTTTGAAGTCCGAACGTGTGACGCCCCGAACAAGGTCGAGGTAATCGAACACAGGGACACGATACATCGTCATGCGATAATCGAATTCAGCCCTTAAGCGTTCGGCTCGGAAGGCTCTTCGGATTCCCCAACGGAGTTCTTCTTCGGAATTGCCTCAACGACCGTCTTGACCGCTGCACCAATGGTAGCGTCAAGTGCGGTAGCCGCACCACCAGCAACGTACTTCGCTGGATTGACCTTCTCGTCAGCGCTCGTATCGCGCAGGGCATAGGGGACACCGTTGTTGGTCAGGTGATGCAACAGGAGCCACGCCTGAGCGTCCGTCAATTCTTCGCTGTGGCCCTCGCGCACCCAATGCTTGACGGCCTTCAGAAGGGCACTGAACCCCTGCTCAGCAAGGGTGCTGTTCACCGTATCAATCCAGTCTTGCTGGAGCACGACGACGTGCTTGAACGCCTTCGCGATGGCCCCGACTTCTTTCCCTTCGTAGTTGTAGCGGACTTCCTTGCCCATATTTCCCGCTCAGACGCAGTGGGGATAAAGATTCACCATCTCAAGGGGTCATATTCGAACAACGGTTGCCCCATCATCCCATCGTGTGAAGGTTCACATTTCGGTTCATTTTGAACAGACGTTTGGAGTGGTTCAACCAATTTTCGAGCGCGAAAACAGACTGAACGTTCGTTTTCTGTGAAAATGTGCCCGTTTTTTCGGTCATCCGGAAGGTTCCTTGCATATGCAAGCCAGCCTGCGGCCATCTTCCTGTCTGCCGCATGAGCCTCCACGTTTTGACGCTTCTTCCACGAATGCACGGATTTCACCACAGCATCTTTGGCTCGAAATCCTTTGCGGCGTCGACGAAAAGGACGCCCCGCAAGAGTTCCTCCGGCATCTTGTGGGCCTTCTTCGCATAGAAATCCTCTGGTGTTTCGCTCCACAGAACCTCGATGTACTGGCGAATGTGTGTTGGCGCGATAATGTCCGGACGTGTTCCACACTTCAGTCGGGCTTCCGTGCAGAACGGAATCCCCTCGTCAAGCAGTGCAAGGGCGACCTTGCAGACCATCAGGTTGTGCTCGTAGGTGTTGGCCTTGCTGACCTTGATGGCCCCCCAATGAGGTTTGAACATCGGGTCGAGGTTCTCCCTCGCCCACTTGTTGACCTCCTGCTGGACCTTCGCTGGGTACTTCATCACAACACCTTCGCACGGAGGGTCATCTGTCCACACTTGGGGCACTGCGTAGGAGCGTGGAGTTCCTTCGGTTCTCCGAGCCCAGTCATCTGATTGTGGTAGTCGCAAGGCCCCGTGCAGATGAACATGAACGAACGTGCTTTCTGTGTCAGGAGCGTTTGCCCGACCTGCTCAAACGCTGCACAGACCTTCAGCATTTCCGAGTCATCGAGGGATAGGGAGGCCACAGTGATGCCCTTCGCCTTCACTCCAAGCACCCAACCATCACCCTTCTGGGCAACGCTAAACGTCATCCCGTCTTTGCTCAGCACGTCTGTCATCACCATTCCTCCAGAAGCAGTGGCTCCCACTCGTAGCGACGCCTCTCTCCATCTTGGTCAAAGAAATATCCCTTGTACATCTCTTGGTTGCGGACGATGCCTTGGATGGTCGCCTTCGTCCAGACCTTCCCTTCTTGTCGTGTCTGAACCCCCTCTTGGTTGAAGGCCTCGGCAATTTCTCTTGGCCTCAAGCCAGAGTCGGTGAGGTTGAAGATGCGGTGGAGGATGGGGACTTCTTCTGCACAGGGCTCAAGCAATCCACGGTCGTCCTTGTCCCCTGTGCGCGAGAAGACTGACTGATAGCCGTAGGGTGGCCGCCCCGTGTGCTTCCCAGCGTTCTTCTTCCCCTTGAGTCCAGCCACCGTTCTGTCTCGAATGAGGTCTGCCTCCATCGCAGCAAAGGCCGTCATGATGCGGAAGATGAGCATACCAACAGGTGTTGTTGTGTCGATTTGAAGGTCGAGGAAGGCGAAGTCCTTCCCTGCACCACGGAGCGTGTCGGCCCATTCGCCAGCGTTGCGGACGTTGCGATGGAAACGGTCCATCTTGGCCCCCACAGCCACGTCCCACGTCGCCATCTCGTCCATCATCTGCTGGTAGCCCGGACGCTCAATGTTCGTTCCTGAGAAGCCTTCATCGCGATAGACCTCAACGACCTCCCACCCCTGCATCGCGCAGTAGGCGCGGCATTCCCGCACCTGCTGGTCGATGGAGGTCTCGGATTGGAGGTCTGTCGAAACCCGGCCGTAAATGACGGCTCGGATTGGCTGGTCAGATGTAGCAGAAAGGCCCCTTGCCAAAAGGGGGGAAAGTGCAGGTATCAGCATAGATGAAGGATACCACAAATCTGGTATGAGGTATTCAAGAATCATTTCCTTGCCCGAAAATAGCAGGAAAGTTCTGGCCATAAAGGTAATCCGGACACTTTCCTCCTGAGAGGGGACCGGATGCTTTCCATTCTCACCCTTTACACCTCAAGAAAATCCCACTTTTCCCCCCCAGACCCCACCCTTGAGGGGCCAAAAAGCCGATTCTTTGGAATTCACCCATCAGGGCTCAGTCAAGAAGGCTCGCAGTGCCCCGTTTAGCCCATTTCTCCACATCTCGTTGCTGAAGGGGCCTTTCAAGAAGGGACCTTTCTGCTAAGGCCCCACAGGAATTGTTAATAGGTGCCTTCGAATCAGGGATTCGTATGGACTCGTGGTCAGCATCCTTCTGCCTTCTTCTGCTCGTCGGCCTTCTTGTGTGGTTGTACACTTGGGGGCACATCATCAACTACGACCCGCATAGGTCAATCGTCCCCGAGCCGTGGGACATCGGTGCTCCGAGTGCGCCGGAATCATACGGCCTCATGACGGGGGGTGAAGAGGAATGAAGCGCACCAAGAAGGCCATCGACCGCATCCCTGCGCTCATCACATGGGTTTTCGTCGGCTACCTCGTCGTGGTGAACAGTCAGTATTCCGCGGTGGCCTATGCGGACGTTCCGGGCATGGAGCACTACACGCTCAACACGCTTCGCCTTGGCTACGCCATCATCGCGGGGGCCATCTTCGACTTCGTGTTCAATTCGCTTCGTGAGCGCAGCCGCCAGAAGGAAGACACTTGGGGGGCTGAGGAATGAGACAGGGCGGAGGAACCGCTCGCTCGTGCGGCATGAAGCGGGAGAAGGTTGAGGCCGTCCTCGTGAAGAACCTTGAGCCGGGGGTCTGGATGACCGCCGCCGCCATCGTCGAGCGCATCCACAGGCTTTCCTCAACGGGAGTTCCAAGGGCCATCGTGCAGAATTTCCCGCCCACCGGCCGGTCGC
>Ga0129324_10002414_pt1 | contig 11497 bp, 12 predicted proteins | sample CPBDNA_7_FD_96879 | JGI IMG/M metagenome (GOLD analysis project Ga0129324, IMG submission 96879) | Freshwater to marine salinity gradient microbial communities from Chesapeake Bay, USA - CPBay_Spr_15_0.2_DNA | ecosystem: Environmental > Aquatic > Marine > Coastal | place: USA: Chesapeake Bay... | reverse complement strand
TCGGTTTTGGATATTCTATGCGTAAAAACTATAAACCAGAAAAAAAATGAAAAATTGGAAAAAAGAAGGTTTTTTCTGGGCGATTTGGATGTTTGTAATTTTAGAATTCATAAAACCAGTAATACTTGGTGAAGCTTTAAGGATAGATATTCTGCTTATAGGAATTCCGTTTTATCTGTTTGCAGGTTTTTTTATGGCTTTAGCAATGCGATATTTTTCAAAAAACAAAAATTAAGCTGCTTTCTGCAATACAATTTGAATACTCGTTCCTTTATTGATTTCTGATTTTTCCACAAATATTTTCCCATTGTGATATTCTTCAATAATACGTTTAGAAAGCGATAATCCCAAGCCCCATCCTCTTTTTTTGGTTGTAAAACCAGGTTTGAAAATTTGTCTAAATTGCGATTTTTGCATTCCTTTTCCGGTATCAGAAATCGTTATTTTTACTTTGTTAAGAAGGGTTTCTATAGAAAGACGAACACTGCCTTTTCCTTGCATAGCATCAATCGCATTTTTTACAAGGTTTTCGATTACCCAACCGAGTAATTCTTGATTGCAATTTATAAGAACAGAGGGTTCGCTCGTATCAAATTCAAAGCTCACTTGTTTCGAAGTTCTGGTGTGCAGATAATGAAAGGCTGCTTTGCTAATAGCCACAATATCCTCTTCAATTAAGTTAGGTGCGGAACCAATTTTAGAAAATCGATTGGCAATGGTATTCAATCTATAAACATCCTTTTCTATTTCGTCAAGATATTTTTCTCCTACTTTTTCATTTTTTAAAATAGCAATCCATCCCAGTAATGAAGAAAGTGGTGTTCCGATTTGATGTGCTGTTTCTTTGGCCATTCCCGTCCACAATCGATTTTGTTCCGCGATTTTATTGGAAGAAAACAGCATGTAAATTACGGTTAAAAACAGTATCAAAATAAGAATCAAGGCGATGGGGTAGTAGGTAAGCTTGTTTAATAAATCGGAATCTTTATAGTAGATATATTCGGTAATGTTTAAATAGCGAACTAAAATGGGAGCATTCTGCTTTTTCATAATCTCCAATTGACCCTGAACATAACTACTGTCTTTAGCCTTTTTTGGATCTAAATTTCGCCATTCTTTAATTTTGCCATCCTCATGAACTAAAATTAACGGGATGTTGGTATTTGTTTCAATTATTTTTGTTTCTAAATTGATATTGGCGTTTAAATCGTTATTAGTAGCAAGTTCTTTAAGGGCAGCAGCAAAGATCTCTACCTTTAGGCGTTCCTCTTGTTTAAACTTTTGAAAAAAGATATAGGTATTCCAAAGGATTAAGGAAACGATCCCTAGCAGCACAAAAATAACCACACGTTTTGCGAAAACGCTATTTTTTAAAAAGCTCATAAATACAAATATAATCTATATTAGTTGATAACCTATTTTATAAAATGATAGTATATTTACAATTCAAAATAATTAAAAAATTATGATTTCTATAGATCCCAAAGATATATCAACAGGTAAATTACATGGATATTTGCTAGGTGCCATCGCACCACGACCTATTGCCTTTGCAAGTACTATAGACGAAGAAGGGAACCCTAATTTATCGCCTTTTAGTTTTTTTAATGTGTTTAGTGCCAATCCACCGATTCTTATTTTTTCTCCAGCCAGACGAGTTCGCGGGAATACAACGAAACACACTTTGGAAAACGCAATGAACACCAAAGAAGTTGTGATTAACGTGGTGAACTATGAGATTGTTCAGCAAATGTCTTTAAGCAGCACTGAATATCCTAAAGGGGTTAATGAATTTGAAAAAGCAGGTTTAACCATGTTGGCATCTGACAAAGTGAAGCCTTTTAGGGTGGCGGAATCTCCGGTGCAATTTGAATGTAAAATCAACGAAATTATCCATTTAGGTGAAGAAGGGGGTGCTGGAAATTTGATTATCTGTGAGGTGGTTAAATTGCATATTCATGATGATGTCTTAGATGTTGATGGTGCCATTGATCAATACAAAATAGATTTGGTGGCTAGAGCAGGAGGGAATTATTATTCACGGGCTAAAGATGGATTTTTTGAAATTCCTAAACCAATTTCAACTCTTGGGATCGGGGTCGATGCCATTCCCTCAGCGATAAGAAACAGTGAGATTTTATCAGGGAATAATTTGGGGATGTTAGGAAATGTAGAACAGCTGCCCAATCAAAAAGATGTTGATAACTTTGCAAAAGTCAACCCTCAATTTATAGGGCTAGAAATGGCAAAAAAACATACATTTGCGAAAGAGTTTTTAAAAATAAACGATGTAGAAAGTGCTTGGAAAGTGCTTTTAATAAATTAGAATTCAAGTATTATGGAAGTTATTGGAAAAATTAAATTAATCAACGACACGCAAACTTTTGGAAGCAGCGGGTTTAGAAAACGTGAACTTGTGGTAACTACTGATGAGCAGTATCCACAAATGATTATGATAGAATTTGTGCAAGATAAGTGTGATTTATTGAACAGTTACGCCGTTGGACAAGATGTAAAAGTTTCTATTAATTTAAGAGGTAGAGAATGGATCAACCCAGAAGGACAAGCTAAATATTTTAACTCTATTCAAGGATGGAGAATTGAAGCTATTCAAGCGGGTGCACCACAAAATTTGCCACCTGTAGATCAATTTCAACCAGCAAATGATAGCAATGATTCAGAACCAGACGATTTACCGTTCTAGAATTTTGAACAGAAATTATAAAAGCAGCCTTGAGCTGCTTTTTTATTTTCATATTTTTAGAGTTTAAAACAAGAGTTACCATGATTTGGTTAACAGAAAAAATAGAATTTCCAGCACCAGAAACTGCTACCAAAGATGGAATTATTGCGTTGGGAGGTGATTTGTCTGCCGAAAGACTTATTTATGCCTACCAACACGGAATTTTTCCTTGGTTTAGTGAGGAAGACCCTATCGTTTGGTATTGCCCATCAAAGCGAATGGTTTTAGAGCCTAAGGAAATTCGCATCTCAAAATCAATGCGAAAATTGATGAAGGATCCTTGTTTTAGTATTTCAGAAAATACCGCATTTGATCAAGTTATTCACACTTGTAAAACCATCAGTCGTAAAGAGGGTGATGGCACCTGGATTACCGATGATATGGAAGAAGCCTATTTGCATTTGCATAAAGTGGGTGTGGCCAAATCAATTGAGGTTTGGTATTCTAAAGATTCTACTGTTAAGGAACTTGTTGGAGGTTTGTATGGAGTTGACCTTGGAAATGGTATTTTTTGTGGTGAAAGTATGTTTAGCAAAAAAAGCAATGCGTCAAAATTGGGCTTTATTTATGCAGCGACTCAGCTTTCTTACCGATTGATAGATTGCCAAGTTTATAATGAGCATTTGTCGAGTTTGGGTGCACGAGAAATCTCGAGAGCTGATTTTTTGGCCTTACTTAAAACGGAAGTTTAAAAAAGAATTAGAAAGAATTGTATCTTTGAAAAAGAAAATTTGCAGTAGGTATGGGAATAAAAAGCACACAGAAACAAGTAGATGAATGGATCCAAAACCATGGGGTACGTTATTTTAATGAACTTACCAACATGGCTCAGTTAACTGAAGAGGTGGGAGAGGTTGCACGCATCATTGCCAGACGTTATGGAGAACAAAGTGAAAAGGAGAGTGATAAAAACAAAGACTTAGGAGAAGAACTTGCCGATGTCCTTTTTGTCGTTTTGTGTTTGGCTAACCAAACAGGAGTTGATTTAGAAGCTGCCTTCGATAAAAAATTAGACATCAAGACAAAACGAGATCATGATCGTCATCAGAACAATCAAAAATTAAAATAACATGACTTTTTTAGAAAAAATACAAAGCCCTAACTTTTTTATAAATTTTTGCAAGGTTGCCATTCCGTTTTTTATCGTTTTGGTCATCTTTAGTTTGCTAATTAGCAATTTACATGACCTATTCTCTTTCAATTTTTCAGCGGTATCAGAGGCTAATTTTTCTGAGGGAAAATGGATGAATTTTTTTGGAATCAAAGCCTTGTTTAGTGTCTTATACGGCTTTTGGATTACCATTAGAAAAACCAGATAAACCAAATAAATTATATTAAAAAAAGGCCCGAAGGCCTTTTTTTAATTTTCTAATTGTATCAAATCTATTTGACTCTCTTTTACTTTTTGATTGAGCAATTGAACCTCTTTTGTAAAAAGGGCATAGACCTTTTTTAATTCGACATCAATGTCCTTGGTAATTTCATTTTTAAATGCGATGTCTTGATCGGTTGGTCGATAGCTTCCCATTCTAGTCAATGAATTTAAATGTGCCAATTTATTGTTTAAACGAATTGGAAAGTTCAACGGATCTTGTCCGCTTTTGCTTTTGGTTTGATACAGCGTTGTTTCTATAGTCGTGAGTTTTTTTGTCAACTCATTTGAAAATTTAATTAAGTCCTTGTGTTTTTCTTTGTCTTTGATACTTGCTTGCAAGCTTTTAACTTGTGTCTTAATGGTTGCAATATTTATCAAGGCCTTATGAATTTCTGAAACTTTGGCATTGATCTCGTTGATAAAATCAAATTGCAATTTCATATCGGTCAAAGAGGTTTCTGAAACAGGGTTCTTTAAAATGCTAAATGGTTTTTCAAAGGTTTTATTAGCTACTGTTAGACTCACCGTATAGGTTCCAGGCAGCGCCATAGGACCGCTTAGAGAAGCCCACCATAAAATCATTCCTTTTACCGAGGTTGCAGATGGATACATCATATCCCAATAAAAAACATTACTTCCTTTTTTCACCGTCAATTTCTTTTCATCATTTTTAGTATCAGGATGATTACTAAAACGTTGGATGCTTTTTTTATTTGCATCATAAAAGCTAAGTGAAATGGTGTCTTTTTCATTCATTTCATTGATATTGAAATAGACAGCGACTCCACCTGGATGATTGGTTCCTTGAGTTCTTGAAGTAGCTCCTCTACCACCACTAATTTGGTAACTGGCTTTCGGAGCAAAGAGGGTGATGTCTTCTTTACTAGTTGAAGTCGTCAATTGGTAAAGTGGTGTTAAATCATCAATTATCCAAAACGATCTTCCTTGGGTGGCTGCAATTAAATTGTCATCTTTAATGGTTAAATCGGTAATAGGAACGATTGGTAAATTTAACTGAAATGGAGTCCAATGGTCTCCGTCATCAAAAGAAATATACATGCCTTTCTCGGTTCCGGCATACAATAAATCTTTTCTAGTAGGATCTGCTCTAACCACCCTTGTAAAAGATTCATTTTCGATTCCATCGACAATTAGTTTCCATGATTTTCCATAGTTTTCTGTTTTATATATGTATGGTTTGTAGTCCCCTAATTTATAACGAGTTCCAGCAATATAAGCACTTCCTTTTTTAGTTGGGTGCACTTCAATTGCATTGATCATCATCCACTCAGGCATATTTTTTGGAGTGACATTTTTCCAAGTTTTTCCATCGGTTGATATATGAACAAGTCCATCATCAGACCCGGTCCAAATGAGATTTTTCTCTATTGGAGATTCAGCTACCGCGAAAATAGTTCCATAATATTCTACTCCAGTATTGTCTTTTGTAATAGGTCCTCCAGAAGGGCCTAAGGTTTTTGGATCATTTCTGGTAAGATCTGGGCTAATGATTTCCCATGATTGACCCTCATTATAGGTTACATGCAAATGATTTGAGGCTGCATACAACTTATTAGCTTGATTGGGCGAAAACACGATTGGAAAATTCCATTGAAAGCGGTATCTAAAATCTTCAGCACCATGTCCCATTGGGTCATCTGGCCATACGTTAATGGCTCTTGTTTCGCCTGTTTTATGATTTTTTCTTGTTAATAATCCACCATAACTCCCACCATAGACGATATCATTATTATTAGGATCTACAGCAATATGTGCACTTTCACCTCCGGCAGTAGACTCCCAATCACTATCGGTAATATAGCGTCCAGAATTTCTATGAGAAATTCGAACTGTAGAATTGTCTTGCTGAGCGCCATAAATTCTATATGGAAAATGATTATCAGTTACGACTCTATAAAATTGACTGGTAGGTTGGTTATTCATAGTGGACCAATTTTCACCAGCATCAAAGGTTATTTGAGCGCCTCCGTCATCCCCAATAATCATGCGTTGATTGTCTTCTGGAGCGATCCATAGATCATGATGATCACCATGAGGAGCATTATAGGTGCTATAGGTTTTTCCACCGTCGGTAGAACGATGATAATTTACGTTTAATACATATAAAATATTTTCATCCTGAGTATCTGCATACAATCTTGTGTAATACCAAGCACGCTGTCTTAATTTACGCTCGCTATTTACCAAGGTCCATGTTTTTCCAGCGTTTACCGATTTGTAAACTCCTCCGTCTTTATTCTCTAGTAATAACCAAACAATATCAGAGTTTACAGGAGATACAGTAATTCCGCTAATTCCCCAGGTTCCTTTTGGCAGTCCTGCGTTAGAAGATATATCATTCCAAGTTTCGCCTCCATCAGTACTTTTCCAAACTGCAGAGCCATCACCTCCACTAGACAAACTATAAGGTGTTCTTCGAACATTCCAAGTGGTTGCATATAAAACACGAGCATTGTTCGGGTCAATGATCAAATCAATAACTCCTGCGTCTTTATTAGCAAACAAAACTCTTTTCCAGGTTTCGCCTCCGTCGGTTGATTTATAAACCCCGCGTTCATCACTTGATTTATATAAATCACCGAGCACTCCCGCATAAACAATATCAGAATTTTTAGGGTGGATTCGAATTCTTGGAATATGTCTAGAGTTGGGTAAGCCCATATGCTTCCAAGATTTTCCAGCATCGACAGATTTCCAAACTCCATCACCTGAAGAAACATTTCCACGAACTGTTTTTTCACCATTTCCCACATAAATAACATTGTTATCCCATTCACTCACTGCTACCGAGCCTACAGAACCTCCAAAAAATCCATCTGAGATGTTCGACCAGCTGTTTCCTGCATCTGTAGTTTTCCATACGCCACCTCCTGTTGCACCCATATAAAACAGATTTGATTTGCCTGCAACACCTGTAACGGCTGCACTTCGACCACCTCTAAATGGGCCAATATTTCTCCAATTTATGGCCTTATAATTTTCTTCAGAAAATTTGCTAGTGTTCTTTTGAGCGTTAACTTTGTGATTGAATGCCATTAGAAGCACTGCAAGTAATAAAATATATTTTTTCATAAAAAAGCTTTGATTGTTGACTTCTAAAATTACAAAATTTAAACAAACAATACATTGAAGTTAACTATTTCTAGCCATCAGCCATTATTAAAAGCCTCAATCTCAATTTCGGGCTCTAAAAGTGAATCAAATCGTTTGTTAATTTTGCAACAATTGTTTAAAAATGTGCAAATAGAAAATTGTTCTGACTCTGATGATTCAGAACATTTAAAAGCCGCTTTAAATAGTACTTCGAGCCAAATCAATATTGGCCATGCGGGAACTGCTATGCGTTTTTTAACCGCTTTTTATGCAGTTCAAGAAGGGAAGGAGTATGTGCTTACTGGTTCTGAAAGAATGCAAGAAAGACCCATAAAAATATTAGTAGATGCGCTCCAAAGTCTTGGCGCTAAAATTTCATATGAAGCTGAGGAGGGCTACCCACCTTTGCGAATTCAGGGGACAACACTAACAGAAAATCAAGTTCAAATTGAAGGAAATGTTAGTAGTCAATACATTTCTGCCTTGCTGTTAATTGCGCCAAGTTTGGAAAAAGGCTTGCAAATTAATTTGGTTGGAGAGCTTACTTCTTTACCTTACGTAAAAATGACCCTAGCGCTTTTAGAACAAATTGGGGTTCAGGTTCAATTTAATAAACAAAGCATTCGAATTTGGCCTTTAAAAGAAGTCTCTAAAAAGAAAATTGTAGTTGAATCAGACTGGAGTTCTGCCTCTTACTTTTATTCTTTGGTAGCACTGAGTGAATTGGGTTCAGAAATTACCTTAAATTATTTTAGAGAAGATAGTTTGCAGGGAGATGCTTGTTTGGCATCTATTTATAGAAATTTTGGAGTAGAAACTTTCTTTAGTAAAAATGGAGTTATTCTTACAAAAATTGCGAGCCCAGTGGCGAATTTCCTTACACTTGATTTAAAAGATGCGCCAGATATCGCCCAAACAATTGCTGTAACTTCTTTTGGTTTGGGCATGTCTTGTGATTTATTAGGCTTGCATACCCTTAAAATAAAAGAAACAGATCGTTTGGTTGCGCTGCAAGTGGAGTTGACCAAACTTGGAGCAACCGTTGCAATAACCGATTATAGTCTTCATTTAAGTAATTCTAAAAATATAAACGAGCACATTTCAATAGAAACGTATAAAGATCATCGTATGGCCATGGCATTTGCTCCCTTAGCCTTAAAGATTCCGATAAGCATTTTAGAGGCTGATGTCGTTTCAAAATCCTATCCAAATTTTTGGAAAGATCTTCAAGAGTTTGATTTTCAATTAGACCAAGCTTAAATAAACCGCAAAACACTTGACAAGGCCTATCTTGATGTTGTATCTTTGCGCCCTATTCTTTGAAAAATAATAAGATGTTTCTCAAGAAATAAAAAAGCACAGCTCCTTAAAAAGGTGGTATTTTTATTTGGAATTAAGAAGCATGAAACCGTTAAAATCTATACAGATATCCTATGAAATTATCGCATTTTAATTTTAATTTGCCAGATGAATTATTGGCAAAACACCCTGCAGAACACAGAGATGAATCACGTTTAATGGTGGTAAACAGAAAAGAACAAACCATTGAGCACAAATTGTTTAAAGATGTAATTTCTTATTTCGATGAAGGGGATGTGATGATACTAAACAATACAAAAGTTTTCCCTGCTCGTATGTATGGGAATAAAGAAAAAACTGGAGCGCGTATTGAAGTTTTTTTATTGAGAGAGCTCAATGCAGAAAATAGATTGTGGGATGTTTTGGTAGATCCTGCTCGTAAAATTAGAATCGGGAACAAATTGTTTTTTGGTGATGATGATAGCCTAGTTGCTGAAGTAATAGACAATACAACCTCTAGAGGAAGAACCCTACGATTCTTGTTTGATGGGTCTTATGAAGAATTTAGAGCTAAATTATTAGAATTGGGAGAGACACCTTTGCCAAAAGAAATTGAAAGAGAGGTAGAGGCAAGTGATGAGGAGCGTTATCAAACTATTTATGCAAAAGAAGAAGGAGCTGTTGCGGCACCATCAGCGGGTTTGCATTTTTCAAAGCACTTGATGAAGCGTTTGGAAATTAAAGGTGTTGATTTTGCAGAAGTAACTTTGCATGTAGGTCTTGGGACTTTTGCTCCTGTAGAAGTAGAAGATTTATCAAAGCATAAAATGGATTCTGAGAAAATTAGCATCCCTGTTTCTGCAGAAATGAGAATTAATGATGCGATTACAAATAAACGAAGAATTTGTGCAGTAGGGACAACGGTTATGAGAACCATTGAATCCTCTGTTTCGGCCAATGGAAGAATCAATAGTTTTGATGGTTGGACCAACAAGTTTATTTTTCCACCTTATGAATTTAGTATAGCCAACAGTATGATTTCTAATTTTCATAGACCAAAATCTACCTTGTTAATGCAAGTAGCTGCTTTTGGAGGTTATGATTTGATTATGAAAGCCTACAAAGAAGCTATTAAAGAAAAATACCGTTTCTCTTCATACGGAGATGCGATGCTAATTATATAAGAATCATTTATTTTTAGTAAGCTTATAGAAACTGGAACTTGAAACAAAGCGCCAGTTTTTTTATTTATTTTTGTAATGAATTTTTAACACCTTAATTCAATAATTTGATTAAAAAGAAAGACATAAGATCACTTAGTAAAGATCAATTACGCCAATTTTTTGTTGCCAATGGCGAAAAGGCTTTTCGTGGAAATCAGGTCTATGAGTGGTTGTGGGGAAAAGCCCTGCATAGCTTTGAGGACATGACGAACATTTCGAAAGAAACACGAGCCATGTTAGAAGCCAATTTTGTCATTAATCATATTGAAGTAGATACCATCCAACGAAGTAAAGATGGTACGGTTAAAAATGCAGTACGATTGCATGATGGCTTGGTTGTAGAGTCTGTGTTGATCCCAACAGACACAAGGACCACAGCTTGTGTTTCTAGTCAGGTGGGTTGTAGTTTGGATTGCCGATTTTGTGCGACTGCCAAACTAAAACGGATGCGTAATTTAAATGCAGATGAAATTTATGATCAAGTTGTAGCCATCAATAAAGAAAGTTTGTTGTACTACAATCACAAGCTATCCAATATTGTTTTTATGGGCATGGGAGAACCACTTATGAATTACAATAACGTTATTAAGTCAATAGAGAAAATTACCTCTCCCGAAGGTCTTGGAATGTCGCCTAAACGTATTACTGTTTCTACTTCTGGGGTTCCGAAAATAATTAGAAAGATGGCTGATGATGGGGTGAAATTTAACCTTGCTGTATCATTACATTCAGCCATTGATGAAGTAAGAACTTCAATTATGCCCTTTAATGCAAATTTCCCTTTAAAAGATTTGAAGGAGTCTTTAGAGTATTGGTATGAAAAGACTGAAAGAAGAATTACCTATGAATATGTTGTTTGGGGTGGGATCAACGATCGAAAAGAAGATATTGAAGCACTTATAAAGTTTTGCAGTTATGTGCCTTGTAAGGTGAATCTTATAGAGTACAACCCGATAGGTGATGGAGAATTTCAACAAGCAAGCCCTCAAGCTATTAATAATTATATTTCTAATTTAGAAATGCATGGTATCGTGGTGAATGTTAGGCGTTCTCGAGGGAAAGATATCGATGCTGCCTGTGGTCAACTAGCTAACAAAACATAAAATTATTTTGTCAAAATCGCTCTTATTTCAAACCTTGCAAACCATCGGAGTAATGGTGCTTATCATGTTTTTAGGTCTTATTATTGACAGTAAATATGTAGCACTAAATTATTTTGAACATGCCCAATGGATCAATAATATCTTGGTGCTTCTTCTGGTTGTTTTTTTGTATAAAAAATCTCCACCAAGATCAAAAGCTCTTTTAATTAAGGCCATTATAATAGCAGTGATAGGCGAATATGTGTTTTCGAAAGTCTTTGGAATGTATGCATATCGTTTGGGAAATATTACACATTATATTCCCCTTGGCCATGCCGTAGTGTTCTTGTTCGTTTATAATTTTGTAAAAAACAACAGGTAAGGGCACACAAAAAAATTTTGGAGCAGGTTCTAACGGTAATGATAATATTTCTGTCTTTAACTTTTTTAATATTTAAAAGTGATGTGTATGGTTTCATACTGACCATTCTAATTTTTTATTTTTTGAGAAATTATCCAAAAGAGAAATTATTTTATCTCACAATGTATGTTTTTGTAGTGTATACAGAAAATCTAGGAACCGCATTAGAATGTTGGGAATATCCGTTAATTGCTTTTGATAAGTTTAACTTTTTACTGGGTGCAAACCCGCCAATTGGAG
>Ga0129324_10002410_pt1 | contig 11509 bp, 14 predicted proteins | sample CPBDNA_7_FD_96879 | JGI IMG/M metagenome (GOLD analysis project Ga0129324, IMG submission 96879) | Freshwater to marine salinity gradient microbial communities from Chesapeake Bay, USA - CPBay_Spr_15_0.2_DNA | ecosystem: Environmental > Aquatic > Marine > Coastal | place: USA: Chesapeake Bay... | reverse complement strand
CACGAAGCAGCGCGGGTCCCTCCTATGGACTACCGGGACAACCCGAAACACCGAGTATTACATCATACAAAGTGGTGTATTTTTACTCCGGCCAATGGTGTGTTTTTGCTCCGGCGTTGACACCGGTCGCTGAAGAAACAGGATTGATCGTGCCGATTGGTGAATGGGTGCTGCAAACGGCATGTATGGAAGCAGCGCAATGGCGCGCTCCAGACGGGCGCCCGATTCAAGTTGGCGTCAATCTTTCAGCACTGCAATTCTCGCACGGAGATTTAGTCGCTCGCACCCGTCAATGCCTTGATGCGTCAGGCCTATCACCGTCAAATCTTGATCTGGAATTGACCGAAAGCCTTTTGGTCGAGCGCCCGGACGAGACCATCTTCGTGTTGAAGAAACTAAAGGACATGGGTATTTCAATTTCCATGGACGACTTTGGCACAGGGTATTCGTCGCTCAGTTATCTCACCAAGTTTCCACTAGATTCTTTAAAGGTCGACCGAGCGTTCGTGACCGACTTACCTGATAGCCATGACGCTATGGTCGTTGTGCGGGCCATCGTCGGCATGGCGAAGCAACTTGATCTGCATATCGTCGCTGAGGGCATCGAAACCCAGGAGCAAATGGAATTCCTCCATGAGTTGGGCTGTCACACGGGTCAGGGATATTTCTTCTCAAAACCTTTGCCGAAAGAAGAATGTCTTCGAACGATCGGTATGCACGCCGCAGAATAACAACGGCGCTAATTCCCCATGAAGTGATCGATTTCGTCCTGCGCCAACGTTTCCGTCGCACCATGCATGATCGCCGACGCGGCATCCATCAGTCGCTGAATATTGCGCGAGCGTTCGACCGCGATCTCGCGCGCCAAATCCGCCTCGCCTGCTTTCAGCTTTTCGTCCAGTTGCTGCACAGTCGCGACAATTAAAATATCAATCAACTGAACGGTTTCTTCGAACGGCACTTTGAATTCCGACGGCACATGGGGATACGCTTCAATCGCCAAATCCTTATCAGCGATGGTGCTGGTTTCAAAATGCGCTGTGTAGGTTTTGGGCTGCCACTCTTGCGCATCTTGCAAGATTTCGGGCATGTCCGGTACCATCTCAAGAAGCATCACAATTTCGTTGAAATGATTAAGGTAATCGGTTGCAAGCAAGGTTACGGGGTCTAAATTTGTGCCGAAAGCACGATCTTTCACCGCCGCGTATGCAGCTTCATCCCAATCCATATTTTGATCGCGGCTTACGTCGTTCATTTGAGTACTGTTCCCCCACGAAACATGAGGATAACGGGTCCGGCGTCGCTTTCCAACACGAACACGACATTTCAAATATCCAATGCACTTGAGCATTCTGGGCGAATTCGGCATTCTCCGGCCACGCTAATCCTGACGAAAGACTGAATAATGGCGCGTGCACGCATTTATCGGCTGAGTACGACGCGGCGCGGCAGCGCATCGCGGACTGCGGGCGAGATATGAGCCAAGCGTCATCCTTTGCGGTGATTTTGGTCACCCCCCAATTGGGCGAGAATATCGGCATGGTGGCCCGCGCCATGCTGAATTGCGGATTAACCGAACTACGCTTGGTCGCGCCCCGCGACGGCTGGCCGTCTGAGCCTGCACGCAGCGCCGCAAGTGGCGCAGATATTGTCATCGACGGCGCACAGTTGTTCGAGACAACCGAAGACGCTATTCGCGATCTGGACCTTGTTCTCGCCACCACCGCCCGGCCCCGCGATATGACCAAGAGCGTCTTCACGCCGGAAAGTGCTGCCGGCGAGTTGCGCGCGCGCATCAATGCCCGGCAGCGCTGCGGCGTTTTGTTCGGCAAAGAGTCCTGGGGACTCAACAACGATGATGTGGCCTTGGCCGACGGCATCATCACAGTGCCGCTGAATCCGGACTTTACCTCCCTAAACCTTGCCCAGGCCGTCCTGTTGCTCGCTTACGAATGGTTTAAAACGACCGACGACACAGCGCCTAGGGAACTAAAAATGCCGAGCGACACCAGGCCTGCCAGCAAAGATGAAATGATGATGCTGATCGGCCACTTAGAAGACGAACTGGATGCAGCGGGCTTTCTGCGGGTCGCTGAAAAGCGCCCAACCATGGTACGCAACCTGCGCAACGTACTGTGGCGTGCTGAAATGACAGAAAAAGAAGTGAGGATGTTCCGCGGCATTATATCCGCACTGACAAAGTTTAAATCCAGCCGCTAAGCGCTCAAACCCGCTTCGACAACCAAATCGCCAACTTTGACCCGGCGCGAACAGCAACTTTTAGCCCCTCATAACCGGGGGCTTCTTCGGCGCCGTTTTGCAATGCGGTGTCGCGATGCTCCAACTCTTCGAGGCGGAATTTTTCGAACGTGTCGCGAAGCTCGCGCTCATCACCCTCGGCATCAAGCGCGGCGATTTGCTCGGCGTAATGTTCGTCGATTACCTCTTCGACGGCGACGGTACATGCATGTGCCGCCTTTTCACCCATCAGTGCCGTCCCAGCACCGAGCGCGAACCCCGCAATGTGCCAAAACGGCATCAGAGCTGTCGGGCGCACTTTGCGGTCACGTATCAGGTCATTGAATTTTTCCAGATGTACGCGCTCTTGATCGGCCATGTGTTCGATCTCGCCGGCAGACCGAGATTTACCGAGCACGGCCAATTGCCCCTCATAAATTCGAACCGCACCGTATTCGCCAGCGTGGTCGACACGAATCATTCGTTCCAGCATATCTTTTTTACTGAGGTCGCCGGGCATCCGATTGGGTTTGCGATGTGCATTCATATCTATCTGCCTTATGCCTTACGATTGCCGAGTTGGCGCCAGGCCCAAATCGACAACACCGCCAACAAAGCCGAGATCACCGTATTGTAGGTCGCCATGGAGACGCCGAAAAGCGTCCAATCGATATCACCGCACGACTTTTCGGGCTTTTCCTGCAGCGCCGCCAAAAAATCCTCCGTGCTCGACACCGCAGCGCCACTGGCGCCACAAGGTGCGGCAGAGGTCCACCAGTGTTGCTCCACCCCCACATGATACAGCGCGATCCCGGCACTGACGGCGAACGTAAGGGCTGACAAGGCCGTGATCAGGCGCTGGCGGTCTGGCTGCGTCATAAAGATCGCAGATACACCCAAAACGGCGATTGCCGCATACGGGATGCGCTGATAGAGGCACAGTACGCAAGGCTCATACCCAAAGCCGAGTTGCGCCGTGTAGGCGGTACCCAGGGCTGCGGCGGCAGCCGCCAATAAGGTCCAAGGCAGCCATTGAGAAATCGTCCGCGTATCCATCATGCACCTTATATAGGGAGAGAACAGCGCCCCGACTAGGACAGGAACTTGAGCGCCACAACACCCGCGACCAACAGCGCGCAGAACAGCAACGTTAAAAGACCTAGGCGCTTTTCGATGAACGCGCGGATCGGCGCACCATAGCGCCACAGCAACAACGCCACCAAAAAGAACCGCGCACCGCGTCCGACCAACGAGGCAAAGAAGAACGAGACTGGCTCCATACCCGTGACACCACTGGCGATGGTGAAGATTTTATACGGAATTGGGCTAAACCCGGCAGTAAACACAATCCAAACGCCATTTTCGTTGTAGGCTTCACGGGCTGCAGCGAATTTATCTGCGGCGTGGTACATCTCCAGAATCGGCTGGCCGAGCTCGTCAAATAGGAACGCGCCGATAAAATAACCGAATAGGCCGCCGGCGACCGACGCCAAGGTGCAGACAAACGCGATCCGAAACCATTTGGTCCGCGCCGCCAATACCATAGGAATCAGTAAAACGTCGGGTGGAATCAGAAAAAACGAGCTTTCCGCAAACGAAACCGCCGCCAAAATCCAGATCGCATGGCGATGGCCGGAAAATTCCAAAGTCTTGTCGTAAAGCGCGCGGAGCATATGACGGCCTTTCCATGCAAGAGTGATGCGGCTTGGTAGCAAGCGACACCACCCCTGGCAACAAGCGCTTCGCGTTGTCGTATGCGTGTAGGATTTATTTGATAGGATGCCGAAAGGGCGGAGCAACAGACATAATGAGGATAAATATGACAGGCGACGCAAACACGGATGTTTTTAAAGCTGGACGCACGGCCGTCATCACCGGCGCTGCCAGTGGTATAGGGCGGGCAACCTCCTTAAAACTCGCATCGCTTGGCATGAAGGTATGCCTAGTCGACTTGCCCGGTAACGCCTTGGATCGTGCAGCGGCAGACGTCGCCAAAGCCGATGGCGCCGCCAACGTTCGCGCGCAGGGCGCAGACATCAGCAAGCCTGGGGTCATGGATGAGATTGCCCTTGGTCTCAAGGGCGGTTTTGAGGATGTTGCATTCCTGTTCAACAACGCCGTGATCCGTGAAAAAGCAGGCACATGGGACGGCATCGACACCTGGCGGCATATGCTTGAGGTGAATTTTTTGAGCGTCATTGCCGGCGTGCAGGCATTTGCGCCGCAAATGATCGCCAGCGGACGTGCCGCTATGATCGTCAACGCCGGCTCAAAGCAAGGCATCACCAGCCCACCCGGCAACTCGCCCTATAACGTCACGAAATCGGCTGTGAAAACCTATACCGAGTTGCTGCAGCATGACCTCCGCAATACCGACGACGGCGTCGTCAGCGCACATCTGCTGATCCCCGGCATGACCACGACCGGGGGCCGCGAACACAGCCCAAGTGCCTGGTGGCCCGACCAAGTGGTGGATTACATGATGGCCGCGCTGGCCCGGGGAGACTTTTACATTTTATGCCCAGACGGCGAAGTAACGGCGGAAATGGACCGTAAACGCATACTGTGGGCCGCCGGCGATATTGTCGAAACCGCCCGCCCCTGTCACGCTGGCACCCAGATTGGGCGGATACTTTCAAAGCAGCGCCGGACCCGTAAGCCGAGAGCACGATCAAGTGAAATTTTCATGCGACACGATATGGACAGACCGCCTTCGATCCCCTATGTTCCGACCGCTCCAACACATGCGGGTGTGGCGGAATTGGTAGACGCGCGGGATTCAAAATCCCGTTTCCTCGGAAGTGTCGGTTCGAGTCCGACCACCCGTACCATCGTTCGGTCGGCCGTCACGGCCCAATAGGCCTAGAAGGACGAAATTGTTGAGCGACTTAACACAAAATCTGGAACCTGAATTCGCCGTTGAGATTGAGGGCGTGTCCAAGACCTATGCCGGGTCCAACAAGCAAGCCCCCAAGCAGGCACTGAAAAATGTGTCTTTAAAAATTCGGCGCGGCTCTTTTTTTGGGTTGTTGGGACCAAATGGGGCCGGCAAGTCGACGCTGATCAATATTTTGGCAGGCTTGGTAAACAAGTCATCCGGGACGGCAAGAATTTGGGGCCACGACGTCGATACCGAGATGCGCAGTGCCCGACGCGCGATCGGCGTGGTGCCGCAAGAACTCAACATTGATCCGTTCTTTACCCCGCGCGAGCTTTTGGACCTGCAGGCGGGCCTATATGGCGTACCGAAGGCGGAGCGCGAGACTGACGCGGTTTTAGAGGCCATCGGTCTTGCTGATAAGGCCGAGGCTTATACGCGCTCGCTGTCAGGTGGAATGCGGCGCCGGCTTTTGGTCGGCAAAGCCATGGTGCATCGTCCGCCGGTTTTGGTGCTGGATGAGCCGTCCGCCGGTGTTGACGTGGACTTAAGACGTCAGCTTTGGAGCCACGTCAAAAAGATGAACGAAGACGGCATCACGGTTTTGCTGACCACGCATTACCTGGAAGAAGCCGAAGCCATGTGCGACGAGATCGCGATCATCAATCACGGCGAGATCATCGCCTGCGAGCCAACCGAGGTCATGCTGTCTAGGCTGGATGCCAAAGACATGACCGTGACACTGAGCCAGCCGCTGACGAAAATCCCCGGCGCCCTTTCCGCATACAATCCGGTACTGAACCGACCCGATTGCCTAAAGGTGAGTTTTGCACCCTCAAAAACCCCGGCGCGCAAAGTCTTGGCGGATATCGAGGACGCTGGGTTGGTGGTCAACGATTTCTCGACCACAGATTCCGACCTTGAAGACATCTTTATTCGCCTGACGCATGGTGGGCAGGCTTCGGATCATGCCGACGACGCGGCCTAACGCCGGCCGATTGATCGCGTTGCTAAGCGTCCTGCTTTTGGGCGCCTGTACGACGCCACAATTCATCCAACCGGCGACGATCGACGCGACGCCAAGCCTGTCGGACGAAGCCTTCAACACCCGAGACGGATTGGCGCTGCCGTATCGCACATGGATGCCGGAAGGCACGCCACGGGCGGTGATCGTGGCGCTGCACGGATTCAACGATTACAGCCGTTTTTTTGAGGACGCCGGGCAATTTTTAGCGGCCCGCGGCATCGCCAGCTACGCCTATGACCAGCGCGGATTTGGCGCCGCGCCCCATCCGGGACGTTGGTTTCCGCTCGACGGATACCTCATTGATGCCGTGGATATCGCAAAGGTGATCAAGGCCCGCCATCCGGACGTGCCTTTATACCTGCTGGGGGAAAGTATGGGCGGTGCGGTCGCCATGACGGCGCTGGCACGTTACGACGCGTCTTGGGTTCAAGGTGCCATCCTGAGTGCCCCCGCCGTTTGGGGCCGGGACGCAATGCCCTGGTTCCAGCGTGGCCTTTTGTGGCTGGCCGCGCATACGGTGCCGGGCATGACGATGACCGGACGCGGCTTAGACGTCGAGCCCAGCGACAATCACGACATGCTGCGCGCACTCGGACGCGACCCGCTGGTGATCAAAGCCACCCGGGTCGATGCGATTTACGGGCTCGTTGATTTGATGGACGCCGCGCTGGCAGCCGCACCGAGTTTAAGCAAGCCCAGCCTCATTCTATATGGCGCCCGCGACGAGATCGTCAAAGCCAGGCCGACACGGTTGATGATCAAACGGCTTCCCACCAAAATGGCTGAAAAGCAACACATTGCGGTGTATTCGAGCGGCTATCATATGCTGCTTCGCGACTTGCAGGCTGAAGCTGTTTGGACCGACATCGTACAATGGGCATTCGATCCGGATGCGCCACTACCGTCAGGGGCAGACCAATTTGGCGCCACTTTCTTTGCTGTCGAAAAATAAATAAAGAATATTTTTTGCGGCCCATTGCACCCACCAAGAATAACCCCAGTTGCTTTGTTCCTATCGGGCCGCGGTGGATCCGTCAAAATTTGGCTTGAACCACGTCACCGTCGTGCACGTCACTTTAGTCCAGACCAGCGATAACTCGCTGGATACCTTCAATTCAGCTATCCAGCAGATCGCGGAGGTTGAGAGCTGTCTGATGATCGCCGGGCAATTTGACTACATGCTCAAAGTTCGGACCCGCGACATCAGCCATTTCCGTGAATTACTCGGCGACAAGATAAGTAAGTTGCCGGGTGTCATGCAGACGCATTCGTTCGCCGTCATGAAAACAGTTAAGGACACCAGCAGCATCCCAACTCAAAGCGTCCAAAACTGATCCTGGTTTTACTTGGTTTGAGGGATTATCAGCATAAAATAACGTGCGCCCAACCGTTCTGGTTAAACCGCTACCAAGATATACCCCGAAAGGCTTGCCACCATGCGCCGAACATTCGTCCCCCTATGGATGGCCGCGGCCAAGCAGCCGCGCGTGTCGGCATTTGTGTTTCTTTACACAATTGAAGCGCTATGCCGCGTATTACCGATGTCGGTTGTCCCGCTGATCGCAAACCGGGTGTTGGGCGGCGCCAAAGAGGTGAGTGTCGCTTACTTCTTCGTCGGTGCGGTCGCCTTAGCGGCATGTCTTTTGGTACCGTTCGCGATGCGACACCTAAGGCGCCATGGCGTGATTACCTCGGGCGTAGTTTTATATGTCGTTGCAGCCGTCTGCTTTTGCCTACCGTACACAGAAGCCTTGATCGCCGGCCTTGTCTGCCAAATGGTAGCCGCTGCGTGTGTCGAGATCGCCATGAGTTTATTCGTCATGGACCACGTGCCACGCCAGGAGCTTGGCGCATTCGAGCCGAAGCGGTTGTTAATGGTCGGCGCCACCTTCATCATTGGACCTTGGGCGGGTATCGAACTTGCCAACGGCTTAGATCAAAGTGCCCCCTTCATCTTGATGGGAACTTTTGCAGCGGTGTTTCTGGCGGTGTTCTGGTTCCTGCGGCTGACCGAAAATCCGTCGGTCACACAAGCTTTCAAACAACCACCAAACCCGCTCACATTTCTGCCGAAATTCTTTAAGCAGCCGCGCTTACGCCTTGCGTGGGGTTTAGCGCTCGCACGCAGCAGTTGGTGGATTATGTTTTTCGTCTACACGCCGATCTTTGTCACAGATTTGGGATTTTCTGAGCGGGTTGCCGGCATGTCCGTGGCGCTTGGGACCGCAGCAATGCTATTAATGCCGATGTGGGGACGGATTGCAAAACGCAAAGGCACCCGCGTGCTGCTGATGAGCGGCTACGGCATTGCCGGTATTCTCTCAATCGCGGTCACAGCTGCATCATACAGCCGCGATATCGCACCAATATGGTTACCGGTCGCCATATTGATTTTAGCCGGCATCGCGGCGACCGTGATAGACGGCGCCGGCAACGTGCTTTTTTTACGCGCCGTTCACCCGTTGGAGCGCAGCGAGATGACGGCTGTCTTTACCACCTACCGCCAGACCGCGCAGCTGGTCGTGCCCGGTACACTGGCCGCGATCTTGAGCGTTCTGCCGCTGGCTGCTGTATTCGGGGTCGGTGGTCTGGGATTTTTAGCGATGAGTTGGCTCACCACTTTCATCCCAAAACGGATGTAAGGCGGCGTCGGCTTAGTTTGGCACGGTCGGCATTTTAATACTGAACATCGATCCGACACCCCGCGCAGAAGTAATAGAAATGCTGCCGCCAAAGGTTTCAATAATCCGCCGGCATTCAGACAAGCCGACGCCAAGGCCAATCTGGCCATAGGTATCCGTGGCACGCGCAAAGCGTTGAAATATTTTCTCGTGCTCCGACGCATTAATGCCGATGCCGTTGTCTTTAATCCGTAAGCCTTGCACCGCCTAGCCCCTAAAGGTATCTTCCGCTCAACTATCCATGATGGCCCAAGCGGCCCAGCAGCACCCGTAGCTCAGCTGGATAGAGCGCTGCCCTCCGAAGGCAGAGGTCACAGGTTCGACTCCTGTCGGGTGCGCCATTTTCTTCATTAATATCAAATATTTACATATACTTGTCATTTTGTAAAAGAAACGATATCTATAATTGTGAGCATATAGTGAGCGTACGAGATTGAAAGATTGGCGTAATCACCTGATCTAACATTATGACGATACCTGCCAACTAAAGCTGGAATTCAGTTCTGTTCGTAATGTTATCGGTGTCAGGAAATATACAAATTGACTGAGCTCTCGCTTCCTAAATATTAAAGGACACATTCATTTGGCCTTCTGCCTTCCGGCGAGGATGGGGGTAGCAACGGAAAGAACCTTCTCGTGGATTCAGGCACGGTTTATGTGGGTTAAGAGCCACGCACAGCCCTGCAAGGGCGAGCATGGCGACAACGGTTGATCTAAAAAGAATGGCACGGAAGGTTCTTGTAGGCGCGAGGGGCAAAGCCCCTTAGGTTGTTATAGGGGTACGCCTTAGAACGGCACTTTATCACCGGTAAAATCGGATAGATTATCGTCTCCGAATGTTTGTGGCATTTCCGACGAGGGCGCCTCAGGTGATTGCGCATATGCGTCAGAGTTGCCTCGTGATACCTTCCAGGCTTTTACGTCTGTGTACCAGCGACCATTATACTCCCGGCTTTCGAGATCAATCGATACTGTAACGGTCTCGCCTTCATTGATAGCGAATTCGTCAATCTTGTCGCTCCAGGCCATGAAGCAAACCTTCTTGGGGTATTGGTCGCCTGTTTCCAAGATATACTCCTGCTTCCGCCACGAACCTTTGGCGGACTCCCCTGATTTTTCTTCAAGGAGCTGAATGATCTTTCCGGTTAGTTCCATGATTATTGTCCTGGGTGGGAGCCGAAGCATGCTGTCTAAAAATAGCGATAGTCATTGATAGCTCGCACCTTATTGGATTGCAAATGTGTATGAAAAAGAATGTACCCGCCAATAAGGCGGGTACATATCTAGATTAAGCGGCCTGCTTGTTTTCATGGAACCCAAGCAGATAATCCGCCACACCTTGGGCTTTGCTGGCTGCGGAGCTGAATGCTTTCGGATCTTGATCTAAAACCTTAATCCAAGAATTGAGGTATTGAGCATGGTCCTTCCTTGGCTCATGACTGACCTTTAGCTGAATGGATAGAAATGCAGATGCGAGTTCAGCAACCAGCTCCTCCATGGCATACGCACTGCTTCCAAATCGGCCCTGCATGCCTTCCTCACGGTTAAGCCTGGTGGGATGTCCTGACCAATGGGATATCTCATGCAGGAGCGTGCTGTAGAACATCTCTGAGCTGGAGAACGCTGATATTGGCGGAATACAGATATGGTCCTTTGAAGGGCTATAATAAGCCCTGGAGCCCGTTTCATAGATCGTCGCACCTGAACAATTCAGCAAATCGTCAACTGCATGGTGTCGATCCTGGATGGTCACTGGTTCTTCTAGTTCAGGGGTCACGATGCCATCAACCTGATCTGCATTGAACAGAAAGAAGTGGTTCATGACCGGGACTGTTTTAATCCCTTCATTCGGTTGCTCGATGACGATCGGCTTATAAAATACACAGAGCGTTCCTCTTTGGCCTTTGCGCACACTGCCGCCTTTCATGCGCCATTGTTTGAATGTCGCCCAGTAGGGTTTGCTGAAGCCTTTGCCATGGGCTTCGAGGTTAAGCAGCAAGGTATTGATGCCCCTGTAGTGATCGCCTGTCAGGGCGTTTGATGGACCGCCTGCTGTAGTTGTCCAGGGTCTGGTCCAGTCCGAACCGTGCTGGCGCATTAGCTCGGTGATCTGAGATGTGATTTTGTTGTACAGGTCGATGTTATTCATAACTCCCTCCGGTTTATTCAATGGCTTAATTGCCTATATCCCGCAGGGATGGACCTGTGTTTACGAGGTGATGTGGTCTCTCTCTCCTTCAGTGCGGGTTTTACAAACGAAACAGGGACCCGGAGGCCCCTGCTGGTAGCTACTTGCTTACGATTTTCAGCTGTTGTTCGAACTCTTGAAGCTGCTGCCTACGGGCTTGTTCCATTGTATCCTTGAAGATCAGTGAGCCTTCATTGAGGCCTCCAGCAAGATTGCTGAATACGCCAAGGAATTCTTGGATAGTGCTGGCGATCATGTTGATGGTTTTCATGGTTCATCTCCTAATGTTATTACCCAAGTGCCGTTAGGCACCGCTTGATGTGTAAAAACAGGCGGGTTGGGTTAATCATCCCGAATGGCTTTAGCCACCTTGTGTAAAAGGATCGTTCGGGATGATACCGGGGGGGGGGGGGAGGCTTTAGTTTACCTGAGGCAGCCAGTAGGTACGGCCCCCCCCCCTACTTGGGGAAATTTCTAACGGGCTGCAAACAACAAAT
>Ga0129324_10002409_pt1 | contig 11511 bp, 5 predicted proteins | sample CPBDNA_7_FD_96879 | JGI IMG/M metagenome (GOLD analysis project Ga0129324, IMG submission 96879) | Freshwater to marine salinity gradient microbial communities from Chesapeake Bay, USA - CPBay_Spr_15_0.2_DNA | ecosystem: Environmental > Aquatic > Marine > Coastal | place: USA: Chesapeake Bay... | reverse complement strand
TATTTTCATACAGTTGTGTTGCATACTTAAGCGCTTCGGTGTTTGTAGGCTCAGGCTTAGGTTCGGGCTCAGGCTCAGGTTCGGGCTCAGGTTCGGGCTCAGGTTCGGGGTCAGGCTTAGGAGCAGATTTATTTAATTCATTAATTGCATCTGTAGCATTTTTAATCGCATTGTTTCCACTGGTATTCATATTAACAACAAGCGCAGGTACAGTTGCATCAATTGTATATAATACTGCCATATAGTTACTAATTACATTCGGTAATAGTTTAAGAACTGTTTTTAATGATGTTATCGCGTCGGTGTTTTTATTACTTTTAATATAAGCTATTGCATCAGTTACAGATTTGATATTTTGGTTAGTCCAATCACCTGCAACTACTGTTGCGTTCGCTGCATTACGATTGTTTGCGCTAAATGGTGCAATATCTGTTATTAATTTTTGCATTTCTAAAATATTTTCATACAGTTGTGTTGCATACTTGAGAGCCTCGGTGTTTGTAGGATCAGGCTTAGGAGTAGGAGGCTTAGGAGTAGGAGCAGACACAGGCTTAGGAGTAGGAGCAGACCCAGGCTTAGGAGTTTTTTTTATATTATTCAAACAATTCCCACCCCAAGTTGATTGAATACTATCAACATTTATGTAGATATTACCACCTTTCGCATTACAATAGGCTGACATTGGCAAGTCCGTGGCTAAAGATTCACTGTTGGGGTCATCTTTAAAAATACCCAGCTGCCCATTCGGTAATAATCCACCCATGTTTGCGTTTTTATTTGTTTTAAAAGCCATGGAGGTTTGGGGTTTTGTTGCAATACCATACGTTTTGGTTTCCTCTATATTATTCATTAAATAACAACCCAATTTTCCATCGGCCTTAGTCTTCATAGAAAACCCTGCATACGATAAATCAAATGCCCGTTGTTTACACGTATCTAGGGTGACATCATTCATATCTGATTGATACAACATTTCTGCCCCTGGGTTTTTTTTATAACACCCAGGGGCTTGTTTATAACACCCTTCTTTATTTGCGGTAATATTATAGTTGGCATTAACCTCCTGGTTTAAGTTCTGTGTATTTTGTTTGTAGTTTGTAGTGCGATCTGTACCTTGAGCATACATACGACCACGTTCTACTAACTGTGGATACTCCTGTGCATATTGGTCAATTTTTTGGGTGTAATCAGCACTTAAATTGCACGTTTCTTGCATATCTGACATGTTTTCTATGGTTGTTTGACGGTTGCCAAAACCTTCTATACTATTACGTTTAATATATGTATTCGTCGTCGCATAAGTATTCGCATTGCTATAGCGGTCACCGTTCGCATATGTATCTGTATTGCCGTACTGGGCATACGTGTTTGTATTTACAAATGGCGATGTACTTGTATAGGGAGTGGTAATAGTCTCATTAAAAGCAAGTAAATTGGGAGTTAAAGCGGATACTTTTGCCGATTGATTATTTTGCAGTCGTTGACCTTGTGTCAACACACACGGTTTATACAAGTTATTAGCTTGTTTATTTAACACTTTTACATTGTTTCTCTCTTCTTCGTCATTATAAAACAGATTATGCAACCATCCACCGAACATATCTATATTATACTTTTATAAAAAGTATAATAAAATAACTTTTATAAAAGTGTGTTTTTTTTGCGACACTTTTTATAAAAGTGTGTTAATTAAATACATCCGCGATAAATGTTGTAGTCGCGCCACCGGCTTTTTTTGCATTAGTTTCAGTCCAACTAGAAATGTTGTCCCAATATGAATATCCTAAAAACAGTATGGCTAAAATAAGTACAACTATTTCATAAGGCATTGATTCACTTGAGAGAGAAATACGTATTAAAAGAAAAATGATTATCCCAATGAGAACAAGATATAGTGTAATATAATAACTATTTGTTTTGTGTTGAATCTGGAAATTGGCATTTTTCCCATCTAAATCATTCAATTCAAGCATTAGTTTTTTAATGTTTTTATCATCTTCTTGTATTTTACTATATAACGTATTTAAATCCGCCATTTTTTTCGCAATATCGGTCTTGTACTTTACATATTTATCATCATTATTTATTTTTACAATGTTTTGACTGATTTCTCTCATTAATAATAACAATTCTAAGTTTAAATCGTTCATTTGAGTTAAATAACGCTGACTTTCCGCTGATTTTTTCTGTCTAATACTATCTAGATAATTCTTATTAGCAAGTTCATATGTAGTGAGTAAGTTGGTCAAGTTAGTTTCGTATAATTTAAGCTCCGCAAAAATAACTTCCGTTGTCATCTATATATATACACACAACCTTTTAAGAAAAGGTTGGGCCAAAAAGCAACCTTTTAAGAAAAGGTTGGGCCAAAAGACAAAAAGACAAAAAGACAAAAAAACAAAACACGTATGTCTACAAAATTTATTATGAAGTTTTGGCCCAACCTTTTCTTAAAAGGTTGTTTTTTGGTCAAACATTTTAAGAAAAGGTTGTGTGTCAATTAAAAAACAAAACACGTATGTCTACAAAATTTATTATGAAGTTTTGGCCCAACCTTTTCTTAAAAGGTTGTTTTTTGGCTCAACCTTTTCTTAAAAGGTTGCAATAGCTCTGGCTAAAAGATATATTACCATTAAAGATATGATCACGAGTAAAGTATTCATCACTAAATCTGATGTTAAGATATACATAAAGAGAGAAAGAAATGTGATTAAAACAATAAACCACATCAAGTAGTAGTATTGATTGGATGTGCGGGTTAATTTTGTATTTTCGTTCATGCCATCTACTGTATTCATTAATTCCTGTTGTTCCCCCAAGGTGTGAATGTAATTATTTAAGTGGGCTTGTTGTTTTGAAATATTATTTTGCAAATCCGAGTCAGTAACGTTTAAACTAGACATATCATCATTGATTCGTTTGGCATGCTGGATTAGTTGGGTATTTAAATCCGTTAATTTATTCAGGATAGTCGCTGTTACAGAGTCATCCACCTTATGATTGATGTTATTGGATTCCAAGTTTTTCTGTAAACTCGCATATTCCGAAAGAGATTTATTAAATTCATTTTCGTTTTTCACTATATTCGTCGTGATGTGTTGATTGTTTGCTAATTGTGTATCATTCTTATTGATGGAGTCATTTCCTTGCATTGCCTCATTAATAGAAAATAAACCGGGAATAGAAGACACTTGCAAAAATTGCAGGCGCTTAAACACCTTGGGCGTGATATTATCATTGTATTTCATGTATTCTTTGCCTTGAGATAAATCTGCATTTTTAACTTTGAAATGCTGTTTATCATTACGCATAATATCGTCTAAACCTAAATTCTGTAGAAGGGACGTGAACATTGACTATATATATATGCCACACTTTTAAAAAACACTTTTAAATAACACTTTTTAAGAAAAAGTGTGGCAAAAAAACACTTTTTAAGAAAAAGTGTGGCAAAAACATAGAGTACGTACGTCTAATAAATTTAGCGGTCTGTTTTTGCCACACTTTTTCTTAAAAAGTGTTTTCTTAAAAGGTTTTTTTGAAAAGGTTGTAGGTCATTCCACTAAAGGTGAGAAACAATAACCAATTCCCCAATAACTGTTGATTGTATAAATATTTGGAATCCGTCAATTGACCGTGGGCTGCATTATCACTATTTTTTAAATAAGCGTATTCTTCTCTCTTGACTTTCGTTTCCTCTTCTAATTCATATATCATCTCATCAATTTGTTTGATATCTTTCTGTAATTCATTAGTGTCTTTGATTAAATCGTTTTTAAAAAGAAAATACTCGGTTTGAAGTTGTTGTAAATTACCCATATTTCTCTCATATGCTTGACTGTATGAATTAATTTTTGGACTGGCTTTATAATTGGGGTAAGTTTTGACAATTTCATCTACAATAATCACATATCGTTGTTTTAATTCGTTATTTAGTGTTTCGTAAGTGGAGGGAGATTGCATAGTTCTTATATATACACAACCTTTTAGAAAAAGGTTGAACCAAAAAAACACTTTTTAAGAAAAAGTGTGGCAAAAAAACACTTTTTAAGAAAAGGTTGAACCAAAAAAACACTTTTTAAGAAAAAGTGTGGCAAAAAATAAAGAGTACGTACGTGTAATAAATTTTGCGGTCTGTTTTTGCGACACTTTTTCTTAAAAAGTGTGTTGTTTAAGTGCAAATCCTATAAAACTCTGTTTGAATCGCCGTCTTGCTCGGCCGTATAATCTTGCAAATATCCCCCGGCCGAATTCCAATCAGCTGGGCCACAGGGCTGAAGCGGGAAATATCCGGCATCTGTTTATCCGTCATAATATTGTATTTTTCTTTAACGGCGAGTCCATCGGCTTTACTCAAAACCACGTGTGGGGGGACGAGGACGTGTTCCAATATATTGTATTGAAGTCGTTTAATACTAATCACGTTGACAAAGAAGCCGTCTTGTTCCCAAATATGCCGCAAAGTTTTCTCAATCGTGTCGTTCGGTTCGTCATTAATAATAATAATTAAATCGTCCTGTTTTGTTAACATTTCCTCTAAAGTGAACAAGTCCTCAATATATTCGTAAATACTCACTGGCCGAATACTCTTTTCCAAATGAATACCTTTACCGGTGTGGTATTTTACATAGGTTTTCTTGCTGCCGTCATCTTTTTTAAATAACATATCCATTTGCTTGGATTGATACATAGCATTGACTTCGTGAATACTGAAACTCTCATAATCAGCGACATTAAAACCTTGTCTTTTCAAGAAATTGATAATGTGCTTGCGGGATTTGTAGATGTCGTTAATGTGACTACTTTGGGCCATTCTTTGTACTTGTGTATATTATAAAATTATATTTTTAATTGGTTCAATTTTATAATTATATAAAAAATATAATATAAAAAATATAATATTATATTTTTTATATTATATTTTTTATATATTTTTTATTTTTTTACACCATTGGACATTTTAAATGTCCAGTGTAACGTTGCCTTTGTGACTGATAACTCGCCGACAAGTCGGCGTTTTAAATGTCCAAAGGTGTAAATATTATATTTTTTTATAACAAAAGGTTTCTTCCTCAGATTGTTTCTTCTTTGTGTTTTCTAGATTGTCTGTATCTCCTTTGCAAGTGCCCGGTCTGGCCGACCCTGTCATCGCCACGACTTTTACTAACGTCCAGCCTGCGTCTGTGTGGATTTTATTAGTCGCATCCGCTAATGCGTAAAATTTGTCAGATTTGAAGTTTTTCACACTCCAGCAACTCACACCACCTGGTTTAAGAGCCGCCAGGGAACTAAGAATAACCGGTTTCAGCCATTTTTCTAACCATTCTTCCCATTTCGTAAAAGTCGTTATAGATTGTTGGCTACTATCGGTATATTGTTCCAAATTAAAATACGGAGGGCTTGTTAAGACCATATCAAATTTTTCCAACGGGACTATATCGTCTTGCAATACCAATTCGGCAGGTTTATGAATAATCCGGGCTCTGGCTCGGACGTCTAAGGGAATTGTGTCGTCCTCTAATATATTAATTAAACCCTGGTAAGTATTTTTATCGGGTTCACACCCCACGTAGTAGGTGTCGTCTGCAGCCGCTAGACATCCGAGGAGGCGCCCGCCCCAACCAGTGCACGGGTCAAAGACACGTTTGGCTTTAAAGAACTGTACGAGTGCTTTGGCCGTCACTGTCCGATATTTTGTAACACTGCCGAGACCGCCAGTCATGGTAATCATCCGCCGAATTTCACTTTTATATGGGGTAGAATGCATGAGTGCATTGGCGAAGAGGGCTTTTTCTATCATAGCTTGAGTAAACATGCTTTTAACCGATTTGCCTTTGTAATTTTTAACATCGTAAAAGTGAGGCATATGGTGATCTAAAATTTTATGTCCAGGGCGGGTGCGAGTATCAATATGTATAACCTCGTTCTCAACAATAACCTCTTTCTTCAACAAAGCTAACCAATCTTTTTTTCTTTCGGGAATGGTATAAGTATCTATTAAGATATTATCTGGATTGCCGATGATTTGCTGGGCGAGACACGTGATAATTTCCCGAATATGCGGTTCTTTTTCCTCACTTAACTGGCTTTTATGGATGGCTCCTTTGGATTCGTGAAAGGCTTTATTTGACAAAAGCTTCCGCAGGGCAAATTGTTTATTTATAATGTTCTCGGCGTTGTGCGTCTGCATCCCGCTTGCTTGTATCCCGCTTGCTTGTATCCCGCTTGCTTGTATCCCGCTCGCTTGCATTTCTTTGATATAATATATAAAAGTTTACATATTATATCAATTTTTTAAATATATAAAGTTATAAGTCTATATTGACTGTTTTTTTCCCCCCATTGTCTCCTTCTATTTCTGTGTCTGATTGCTTCTCAGTATCAATCGTTATTTCTTTATACGTCAAGATACTATCGGTTTCACTTGGGTCTGCTACAGTTTTTTCACTCCCTCCGTTCATTACAACACTCGCAGGACTCGGGTTCCAAACAGAGGAATCTACACCGCCTTCATTAGATTGTTCCATAAATGGAATCCCTTTCATTGCATCTACGTATTGTAAACCCGCTTCAAAACCCACATTTTGATTTCCTGGTATTTGTCCCACAGGAATAGAGTTTTGACTTGTTTCAATGGCCCCCGGATAATTATTGTTATCCGAATTCGTGTCATTATATTCAGTGTCATCATAATTGGTGTTTTTGTCACCGCCACTCATTTTTTTAACGCGATTTTTGTCTTTATTATGTAAATACCATGTCAAGCTTTGTTCTGGTTTAATCGGTACGACCATGTTCTCTCGCAACCAATTTTCTTCGGCATCTTTTACATTTTGTTCTATAATGGGTTCTAATGAATGTAAATCACGCATATAATTCTTATACACATCCGCGTATTCTTCCAGAAATTTAATTTGAATATTCATAAAAAACTCGTCCGCTACTGTAAATAATACCGGGTCTATCTCCGCTAAGATATCCGGGGTTACCAAAGATCCCAACGTACTTGGATTTACTCCTAACGTTTTAAAGAGTTCACTGCGTTCGGTCAAGGCTTCGGTCATTTCTGAACTCAGACCCTTGAATCCTTTACCTACCAAGTAGATTTCTGAGTTTCCAGGCCGACTCGTTGCCGGTTTGGTAATATATGTTTCTTCAAAAAAGCCGGTAACTAACGCAATAAGCGACCGACTAAAAGGTGTGAAGAATGTGTATTGTTTCGTAACAAAGTTGCCGCCGGGAGCGAGTGATAAGATACCGGAAATAATCTGCCCGTAATTGATGGCGGATGTATTTTCTTCTTGTCCGGCATAATCTCCTGTGACATCTATACCTACATCGCTCGTATAGAGGACGGCACCGCCGGTATTTGTGAAGCGGGTTTTTACCCCAATGCCGAGTGAAATAACGGTATTCGGGTCTGTTACGTCTCCCGTAATATCATCCAACCTTTCTGGTAACGCATTCGGTCGAGGCCCCATAAGCCACTTATCCCGATTCATGTTATACAGTTTGAATTTGTCTTCTAAAATGGTATTATTACCAGTCGCAGCCGCAGCCTCCGGGAGATAAGAAGAGGCAAGCCAATTAAACGTTTTCTCTTTGCACTTGATTTTCATATAGTAATTAATCGCGATGATGAACGCCCCTGGTAATTCGGCATTGGAAAATGAATTTAATTTATTCTCTTCTAGAGTGGCACAATCTACCAAATTCATCCGCATTAACAGCTCATACATCTTTAAAGATGCATTGGTTGCATCAAACATATGGTATTTTTTTTGCATTGTACTCCGGAGATTGCGGTACAAATCCAATAATTTGTTAATGGCGAGGAATTGGTTGTTCGGTATGGGGTCCAGGAGTTTCTTGGCGGCGTTCAAGCGGGCGGTCATTTCACGCCAGGGTTGTTCGGTCTCAGCAGGTGGGACATTACTGGTGCCATCCAATTGATTTATCGGAACCAGACTGGCGATGCTTGTGGGCTCACTACTGGGTATTAACCATTTCAAGAAGAGGGGCTGCGTTAATTTATTAAACTCTTTAAAGTCAATACTGGGTTCTTTGAATTTATCGCCGACTTCGCCACTTGTCATAGAGAGTTGGACGTTTTGACTATTCATGGTATTGAGTTCTTTAATAGTTACTGACTTGCCTGTTATTTTACTGCCGAGTAATACATCTATATTATCCGAGAACGACATAGACGTCAATTGATTCACATTTTCTTCCGTAATAATGCGTAATTGAATATTCATCGTTTGCAATTCTTGAATGAGTAATTTAAACGCATAGGGAACACGCACAATACTGAACGATTTTCCGAATTTACTCACGTTTTCAATGTTCAAACTATCGCTCAAGGTCCCATTAAATTTAATCGGTCCGTCGGCAAAGGGACTCAAGAAGAGATTATAACTTTCATTATAAATCGCAATCGTGCCGGTTTTATTACATACCGCCATATAATAATCGTCACCCCGGACTAGCATGGATTCTTGAAGAAAATACGTGATACCGTGAGCAATAAGGGCGTCACGGTCCATCTCTCCAATACGGAGTCCTCCGTCGTTCGCGCGACCCTGCACCGTTTGCCGTGTGAGAACCGTCCGAGGGCCCAAGGCACGGTAATTGATTTTATCTTTTACCATGTGTTTTAACCGCATGTAGTAGGTCGGGCCGATATAAATATTAGACTCTAATTGTTCCCCCGTGTTGCCATTATACAACACTTCCGTCCCACTGGAATGAAACCCGACCTGAGTTAACAACTCCCCGAAAATTTTATGTTTAGAGCCTTTATTAGCAAAAGCGGTGCAGTCCCCGAACGCCCCATAGAATCCACACGCTTTGCCCATCAAGGTTTCAATCAGTTGGCCGATGGTCATTCGCGAGGGCAGCGCATGAGGGTTGATAATGATATCTGGGCGTAAGCCGCCTTCCGTAAAAGGCATATCCGCCTCTGGTATCACTAGGCCGACCGTGCCTTTTTGTCCACACCGACTACAGAACTTATCCCCAATCGCCGGGATGCGTTCATTGCGTATGCGGACCTTGGCAATCCGGAAACCTTCTTCACCTTCTGTAATAAAGGTTTTATCTACGTATCCGAGCTGCCCCTTTTTCGGGAAGGATGAGGCATCAATAACAGTATCGGGTTTGTCAATGTTGGTGACGACTTTCCCAATAAGAACGGTTTTCTCATCTACGTAGGTATTTTCTTTGACTAGACCGTATTTATCCAAATGCGAATAATCATACCCTGGTTTCAGCCCAATGACGTTTTCACTTTCCACGTTAGTGAAATGCGAATCAATATGAGCGGTTTTGACCGTGGAGCTTTCTTCTTTGCTTTCATACATATTATAGTAGGTGGTGCGGAAGAGGCCTCTTTTCAATGAACCTTCGTTAAAGAGAATAGAGTCTTCCACATTATACCCGTTCAACGACATAATCGCCACAATGACGTTTTCACCACACGGTTGTTCTTCATGATTTATATATTCTAAGTAGCGACTTTTCACAAGGGGAAGTTGCCCATTATTTAAAACGAGCCCTGACTTGTCAAAACGATTGGGAAAATTGGTGTGGTAGAGAGATACTGCCTGCTTGGCTTGCCCGCACGCAAATAAATCACGAGGTAATTGATTGTTCTCCGGGAAGACAATTTGGTTGCCCATCACCCCGAGGATGAGCGACGAGTGAATTTCTTGATGGGTGTACGGTTTCTTCTTTTGCGCAACTTGTTCCGCATTGATCGCAATAAGAGCGGACTCTGTTTCAGACGTATCCAAATACTCAATAATTGCACCGGTTTTCCGTAATTCTTTTAAATCGGTCGCATCATAGAGGGCTGCGACATTGTCATAGACTTTGCACGTTTTACTCGTAAAGCTCTTGTCTTTTTTCTGAGCAAAACCGGTGATCAATTGCTCCCACGTAAATTTATCTCGCTCAATCAGTTCTAGAATGGCTTTATTGGCATAACTGGGTTTGGCGGTCAGCGGGTCCACGTAAAACACAGGGCGACACAGCCGACCTGCATCGGCATAAATAAAAAGGACCGCTTCCCGAATGTCCCATTGGATACTCGTATAAACTGAAATAAGCCCATTTCGCCGATATTCTTTAAACAATTGTAGCACCTCCCGAGGTTTGCTAATCAACCCAGCCCAATTCCCATTCACAAAGACTTTACACATGGCGGACATAGCAAGAGGACTGCATTCGCCGAGGAGCCGCATGTTAGCGTGCATCCGCAACCACTTGATGAGCGGGAACGCAGAGCACCCACTGGTAATAGAGGCCGCAATCGCCAGATGTTTATGTAATCCTACGTTACCTCCATCGGGGGTGTCCACCGGGTCAATAATTCCCCATTGCGAGGTATGGAGCAGCCGCGGGCCGACGATTTTCGCACTGGCATCAAACGGTAAATTTATTTTCCGGAGGAGAGAAATAAATGAATTGAAACTGAGCCGATTAAGGTCTTGAACAGCTCCCACCCGTTTCGTGTGCTCGGTCGCACCCCAATTGCCTTTGAACGCCTTGCGAAACCCGACCTCCACCAGCCGTTCAGAAAAATAATGTTTGTAATTGTTTTCAATGAGCGACACAAAATTCTCTTGATAAATTCCTTGCTTGTAATAATACTCTTTGTCAATTTTTTGGTAAATGTTTTTCTGTTGCAGGTTATAATACTCTTTAAAAAGGTCATAAATCAAATTACCAGCGAGTTCTACCCGTTTAAACTTGAAATTGTCCCGGTCAGTGGCTTTGATTTCTTTAGTATAGACTTTCAATAACTGTTTTGTCATGTGCCCTAGAAAATACGCCTTGTCTAAGAAATTCATTTCCCCGATATGGGGGAGGAGGTAATTTGCGAGAATTTCTAATGCGTGTGGGACAGTTTTCCCTTTGGTAAAGGTGGCAATGAATTTAAGCGCCACTTCTTGTGAAAAGATTCGGTTGGCGTCGTGAATAGACGGAATAAACAAGTCTACATAGGTTTTGTATTGCTCCAAATCTAATAAACAGTGCGAAATGATGTCTTTATCGGATTCTACACCCAATGCCCGCATGAGAATGAAGAGAGGAATAGGCATCCGCACATTAGGAATCACGACGACAATTTGGTTGTTGGTATATTTGGCGGAAGGCGCGACGATTTTCAGGGCGAGCGTTCGCACAGGCTTGGAGGCGTCTTCTGAGACCGAGCGAATTTCGGCGGAATGGCTGTAGAGATCGCTGGCTTTATCGCGTGTATAAATCATGTTGTCAGCGAACTTTTCTTGGGCAATGATGCATTTTTCTTTGCCATCAATGATGAAATACCCTCCCCGGTCATTTTTACACTCACCCATTTCAAACCGAGCATAACGGTCTAGACCATTTAAAATACACAGATTGGAAGATAACATAATCGGAAACCGACCGAGAAAGATTTTCTCTAAAGTCAGCGAATGTGGTTTCATTTGATTGGTACTTTGGTCAAGAATCATAAAATCTACC
>Ga0129324_10002407_pt1 | contig 11516 bp, 13 predicted proteins | sample CPBDNA_7_FD_96879 | JGI IMG/M metagenome (GOLD analysis project Ga0129324, IMG submission 96879) | Freshwater to marine salinity gradient microbial communities from Chesapeake Bay, USA - CPBay_Spr_15_0.2_DNA | ecosystem: Environmental > Aquatic > Marine > Coastal | place: USA: Chesapeake Bay... | reverse complement strand
TACCATTGATCGCCATCAACTGCTACAGCAATCCCAATGATATGTCCATCTTTTCTTGCCCAACCTGCCCCCATTGTAATGAGGTTAGGGTCTTTTGTCTCTAAATCTATGGCTACTGTTTTAGCTGAACTAAGATCAGGATAACCATCAGGCATCACCCATTCCGTTGGCGGTTGAAACATTGGTAACTGCATCGTGTTCTTCCTTTGGTGTCTTAAGCGACTTTACCTTCATTGATTGTTTGCACGAGCAAACAGGCCACTTGTTCTTGAGTGTTCTGTACGTTGTTGTTCTCTTTTCTAAACCGCATTCGCATACGGCCGTTACCTTATCGTCAAGAGATCTTACCATTACGTTCTTGCCTCAATAGCTCTGCCTCCACCAGTGTAAGATATCTACGCAGATCACGAATGTCATCGATCACACCTTCTGGCCTTGTATCTTCAGTACAGGCTTTGAACACATCCCAACCCAAACGGCTGACTTGGTTTTCTAGCCTATCCCATTTACGAGCCAGCATCATGAACGCACCCACACCACCACGCTTCTTCCAGCTATCTCCGTAGCTCTTCTCTGCAAGCGTTAGATGAACAACGTCCATGTCTGCTACTTGCCCACATATTTCTATTACATCACTCGTTGGGCCTTTGATGTAATCTACGTCGTGTTCCTTTTCATAATGCTCTTGTATGCTCATTACATTCTCCTCATGAACCACTCACTACAAGCCTTTTGCCAAGCTAGGTCTTGTATAGTCATGGATAATAAAACAGCAGTTTCTTTATCCCCCTCTTTCCACAGCCGCCATGACATAAACATGGGGACAGCGGTATAGCGGAGGTACTCGTTTTTGTACTCGTGGTCGGTGGGATCTTCCCATTCACCCTGCATGAAGTGTTCCAACTCTTGGTCGAAACAATCTGGGTGGGTAACAAGTTCCGGCGACTCGTAGGCGGTGTATGGGGGGGCTTCAGACGTGTCTAACGCTTCGTAGGGGTGGTACTGCGGGTGCATACCTTCCAGCTTCTGTAGAGGCTCTGCGTAAGCGTGTAGATTGTTGCTAAATTGCGTGTACCGCCCCACTGCAACGCCAATCATTTGAGCCATGTATTCTTGCAGGAAGGACATATGTACGGCATTCGCACCATATGCTCCCCATATCATATCGTTGCTACGGTTGACCACTGTCATGGCTAGTGTCTCATCGCGTAGCTCAAAGAAGATTTGCGTGTTGCAAGGGTAATCCTTGCCATCGTTAGTTTTGTTGAGGTCAGTAGTAGGATCCCACATTGTAACTACGGTACGCCTGTCGTTTTGATAGGTAAGCAGTCTGTGCTGGGCTATCTCAAGCTGGTCTTTGTTGAACCATGTACGCCATCGGTAACCGTAAGCTCCGTGAAACGTAACACCATCGTCACTGTAGTTGTTCATCCTACCATTGAACTGTAGTATCCAATCGACATCGTTATGCCCTGCCAACATCCACATGGATTCCATGAAGTGGAAAAACGGATTAGCATCACGCTCCTCGTAAAACAACACACGTTCTCGTGGGTGTGTATAGGTTGTGACTACAGGACCTTTGAACTCGTAGGCTTTGCCATTCCTTGTTTGAACTTCCCTACCCTGTATCCTAATTGCTTGCTGCGCACGAAACAGAGCTTCGCTTACATTCCTTACTAAAAAATGATTCATACAATGTATCCCATCCTTGCTTGCCAAATACCAAAGAAGTCTAGTTTATTGAACATTGCGTTGATAAGCTCTGTAGTCTCTTTTCCTGTCTCACCTAACGTCTTGTCGTTGATGAAGTCAATGTATTCCTGTGCTACTTGTTTACGGTCAAAGCGTTTTGCTAATGAGTAGTTGTTAATTACGATATCCCTCCACCTTATTTCGTCGTTAAGAGCATCGTCTATAACTTCGGCATAATGGTGTTGTGATTCGGCTCCCGCTTCTAGCTCGATATAATTAACTCCTGCTTTGAACACTTGGCTCTTGTTCATCCCCAAGTTAGTAGCCACTGGGACAGCACCACACAGTATCGCCTCTACGCTAGTTCTATTGAAATGAGCACCAAAGGCTGAATACTTTCTAGACCAGCTTGGATCTATCTGTAATTTACTTTTCCTGAGCAACTGGTAATGAACATCCGTGGGTATCGTTCCTACATAGTTCATTCCATGACGCAAAGCCTTGTCCCATATGCGGTCACCTGCCTCATCAAAATACTTGGGCTTGCATTTGTCTTGGCTGGTCATGTACCTGTATTCAATACCTGCGCCCCCAACAACCTTGTTTTCTTTGTTCTTCATGTGCGGTATCGCACGAATAAGGTCGTCTACTCGCTTCCATGCTTTGAACACTTGGACTGCGGTGAAACCAGAGCGGTTGTGGAAGTCGGGGTATTGCCTTTCAATGCCAAACAGGTCAAAGGGGTTTACAATCATTTTGCGCGGTATCCCAATACAACTCGCGCTGTGGTAAGCAGACTCGTGGACACAAACCATCCCATGGAAATAGTGCGCCACATAGTTGAGGTGTGGATACAACTCTGGCATATTGCCATCGTGTATGATGGCTATGTTCTTGGTGTCTGGGTTGTATAGTTGCAACCACTCATTGACACCTGCGTTATCTTTATTGCAAGTAGGCACAGGGATATGCCATAGCACCGCATCATAGTCGGCACACTTTTCAACAAACTTAGCTCTGGCTACATCGTCTAGGTAAGCCACCTTGTTCTCGTTAGGCCACCACCAACCCTTAGACTGATGATAAAACAAGCCAGTGCCGAGCTTGCGATACTCTGCGATACTTTCAGCGGAAACGGCTCGTGTTGAACCAAACTTTTTCTTTGGGCAGAGCTTAACAAAGTCTACCTCGTGGCCTATTTCTTTCAAGCCCATAGCCAAGTTTTCTGCGTGGTTGATGATGCCACCATAGTCTTGGATATCGAATAATGTCATTAGTATTTTCATAGTCTATCCTCATACTCACTTACAGGAGGGATCCCTTGGTTGACTGTACCCAAAACAGGAGTTTTGTTTACCGCTTCATGAACACGGAACAAGCTCCGTGGTTCGCCTTGCTTGAGCCGTACTCTTTCGTACTTGTCCCATTCACACAGGCTATGCTCTATGGTGCGCATATCCACATCGTCTACGGGAACACAGCTACCCTCTAGATATTGGTTGGCGACTACAAGCAGTTGACGCATTTCATCATTTGCTTGCTTTTGATTCAAGCCTTTTGTGAGTTTGCGGTCATGTATTCTGTTTAGGCCACGCACTGCTCCAGGACCAGCGTTAGCCCAAGAGTATCTATCCAAAGGTTCTGGTAGCACAGGAGTATAGTTAAGGTCGGTCACTACTTCATAAGCCATGAAGCCGCCGCCTCCCCAACCTTTATACTTACCAAGAAACTCATGTGAGTTTTGTAGCGTGTTGCAAGCCTTCATCACAGTGACAAGGTCTTTACGATCATTCCATATTGGTGTCAGGAAATAGTCAACAACAACCTGTGACTTAGGCATCTTCAAGCCTTGGTTGGTAATGATATACGCCCCTGTGAATGTTCTCAACTTCTGTGCTATTCTTTTTTCAATCAGGCATTTGGTATACTCAGGCTCCCAATTACTTACCCAACCATGCTCCTCGGCAAACTCAGAAGTGCCGATCATACGGAACATACAGGTATTGAATAAGATTTCTTCGTGGGGTCTAGTGTCTTGCAAGTTTGTCCAGTTTTGCCGCATCCATACGGTAACTCGATCATTCTCGCGGAAGGGGTTGGTGAATTTGTAGTTGGCAAGAATCGGATCTTCTGTCCAAGGCGGTGGATTACCAGCCGCCCTAGACAGATAGATGTTGTGCCGTTCTTTTATCCAACCGAAAAAACTTTCTACAGTTTCGGTCATATTGGGTTCCCTACTCTTCGAGTTTGATGGCTCCCGCTTTAACAGCAAGTTGGATATCCACGCCACCTCCTGGAGATGGTTGGAGGGCGCGTAGTTTTTCCATCGCTTCACCAACTGTTGCGCAACCAAGGATCACTTGCATATTGCGATAACGGTTAGTGCCTTCTCGTAGATTTGGTGCATCCACCAGCCTTACGATACGAGCGTTGTTGTTAAGACGGGTTCTCTTTTTAGCTTCTACTTCTGACATAGTGTTCTCCATGTCTGGGGTCCAAAGAAGTGCCTTGTTGTCAACTAAATCATGTAAATACTCAACCAACTGATTCTGGTTTACAAAAGACATGGGTCTACCAAACTTATCCCATAGTTTCTGGAGTTTATTAACACCTAGTGTTTCTAAAAGGACAGTCGGGCGTTTGCCGTCATATACTATGCTTTTGTGATCAATCAGTTCTGATTCGTGTGCTTGCTGTAACGTCTTGAACATCCAGAAGTTATAGCCATTATAATTGTTAGGACCAGAGTTAGATTTACAAATTGCGTAGTACATATTTCTCCCTTTCTGTGGAATTTAGGCTGGGTTCAGTATAGTAATGAACACTACTAAGGACAAGAACTTTTTTATCAAAAAGCCCGTGACGTGGGCCAGACGGTTCGATCATTGGCGGGAATATAGTCTAGGTAATACCAACTCGAACTGCGGATGTTAAAGAGGAATGTGTGAAACCTCAACGCACCTTCCGCTGGCGTTAGTGTTACTAGGCCGCTTCTGCGTACTCTAGTGCTTTGCTCAGAGCCTTGCGCTTGGTCATCGCACCGCTACCAAACCATGCACTATGCAAAGCGTTTCCTTCCTCGTGCGAGCGTTTCTGGTGGTCGACAACGTATGTCACAGCATTTAACGCACCCCACCAAGTTCCCTTGGCAGAAGACAGTGTAGCTCCTGGACTCAAGTCAACTGCATGGCGTACTAAGTCAGCAGTGCGCTTAAACTCATCGCGTAACGGAGGAAGTTTACTTGGGTCGTTGGATTTGCCACGCTCAACCAACAACTGAGGTTGGAACAACTCAGCTATATAGTTTTCAAGTGACTCTGTCTTGAACTTCTTGCCAGCAAGGAACTCGGACTGCTCTTGGAACGCTTGCATCTGGTTGCCACTGATACCTAGTGCTTCCTCTGCGGCACGATGTATTTCTTCATCGAACATTTGCAGGTGAAGAACACGGAAGCGGTTGCCAGCTTGTCCCAAGGCTTGAGTAAGAGTGTTGTTACAAACAACACGGATTGGGGTGAACATAATAGTCATGGCTTTGCCGACTTGATGGCTATTGTTCAACAGGAGGTAGCCTTCAATATCGTCACCACCCGCTAACTTGAAGCCCTTGGCAATCTTAGCCAAGCCCCAAATATCACGGCCATCTTTTAAGCTACCAGCAGTTTCCATAGTCATATGCCCTGCATCGGTAAACTTTTTGAAGAAATCCATAACTTCAGCGTTTTGGAACGGAACATAGTTCTCGCCACAGTTGCTCAACACCTTGTTGTCGCTGTCACGAACTAGGAAGTGTTGCTCTGGAGCGCGAATAAAGTTGGCTTCACCAGTGGGATCGACAATATTCCAGCAGTTGGGTCTGTCAATTGTGTAGGCTGGACGCTTGCTAACTGTCCAGTCGATTTGTGCCGCCACCAACATTTCTTCGGGCGACATATCTGAACTAACTTGTGTGCCTAGACCGTGCCATGGAACTTCATTAGCGTAGGCCATTGTTTCAACTAAGTGCATAACTTACTCCTTTCTATGAGTCTAAAGATTTAGTGTAAAGTAGGTTCTTCAATTTCCATAATAGGAAGAGCAAAGTAATCTTCCCAGGACATATCGAGCCATACTCTTTCGCTTTGGTTTAACAGTAACGCAGTCCTAACAAAACTATCCTGCTCGAATGTTTGCACAATAGGGAAAAGCAGTTCATCGCTAAGAGCTTTAATTGCTTTTGGTTCTAATGTGCGATTAAGTTCGTGCTTGATAGCATAGTTGTTAAGTTTAGTCAACGACGCTTTGTCGAAATACTTTATTTGGTGATTTGCCATAGTTCCTCCGTTACAATATTTACTAGGCAATGCCAGTGTAACGTCAAGTGTTTATTTTGATAACCGTCAATTACTCTTGTTTGCTCATTGTCTGGTAGAACTGGTCAACTCTCCGTAACCAGATGTCTTTGTATTTTTCAAACTCTTTACCTGATATGTTGAACTCAGAGGTGCTACCATCTCTCACAGCCATGAGGATAACGGCATTGTTTATAGTAGTACCATGTAGTTGGTCATGAGCTAGAGCATAGGCCGCAAGCTGGCAAAAATAATCTTCTATCCATTCCCTTCTTTTTGGTTTATTGCTTTGCTTGAAATCTACAATACAAGGGTTGTCTTTATAAACGCCCACTAGGTCTGTAGTCCCAGCATACTTGTCTGGGTAACAAAGCATGACTTCACTTCCCCACACTTCATTCAAATTTTTGAAATAGTTGTGGATTAATCTGTAACCCATGCTATAACCTTGTATCATTTGCCAATCTGTTGGAGCAGATAGGGGCCGTTTAGCTAACATCTCTTCTATGACAAGGTGCATATAAGTTCCGACTTGTGCCGCATCATTACGAATACGATCAGCCTCAGTTTGACCTACACGCTCAACCCATCTAAGCAGTGCTGTTTTGTCTTCTTTCGTCTCTCCTAGGATGGTTGTAACACTCGGGAGCTTTTGTTCCCCATAGATATACCTACGCCCCTCCGGGAGATCTTGTCTTTCTAACGACTGGTACTCATACGGGGATTTTATTTCAAACATAGTCCTTCCTCAATACGGTATTGAGTAACCCTTGCTAAACATTGGGTGAATCAAATGTAGCCTCTTCTGCGCTCTTGTCAACCCTACATAAAACACTCGTGCTTCATCATCATCGTGGTGATTGATCTTACGCCACATAGAGTACGGCCTCTGCATTGTGTCAGTTAAAAGCATTACATTAGTAGCTTGCGCACCCTTAGAGGAGTGGATAGTAGAAATCCTGATACGTGGGTTTTCCAACAGTTTCTCGCCTTTGCGTAAACAAGCCTTGATGTAGCTTTTATCCTTTTCAGATATCTTGCCCATACCCTGATCCCAAGGTAAACGATGCAGTAACCCATGATCTTGTTGCAGTTCTTCTATGGAATAGAACACACCATCCTTACCTTCAGGCATTGTTTTGTGTCCGTAAGCTATCTGCTTGTGGAGTAACATCTGTTTGTACACCAACCTTACTTGGTCAGGATCTAAACGGTTACCCTCACGCAAGTGTTCCCACAACCTCACTGCTTCCAGCACTTTGCTATCTATACTGCGTGAGCCGTTATAGCTATATAGATGGCCTCGCCTTCTTACTTCTTCCTCTATCTGTTGTGCTCCTCGGGTTGTTCGACTAAGCAACAGCCAATCACCTTGGCTAATATCCACTTCCTCAGAATGGCGATGCCACAGCACCTCACCATCTTCGTCTTTTGCCTGAAAGTCCTTGGGTCGTCGGCCAACTACCCTGCCGATTACATCTTGGCTGAGCTTGTGGTGTAGGTTAGGAATGCGGTAGCTTTTGTCTAACAATGTAACCTCACCTTCAAGGTTGACAAAATGTTCTACGTCTGCTCCCGCATATCGGAAGATCGCTTGATCGTCGTCTCCTGCTATGTAGCACTCCTTGCTGTTTTGCTCTAGCAACCTAACCATTTCCCACTGAATGGGAGAAAGGTCTTGGGCTTCATCTATGAACAGTACCTCTAATTTGGGTGCGGCTTTCCTTTCCAAAAATACCTCGAGCATACCTGTATAGTCATGTAATCCATGAGTACTCTTCCAATACTTCAAGCCTCGTGCTACATAATCTACTCTTGCCCAATCTGTTTTGAGTGGAACAATGCTGTCGTTGTACACCTTGCGTAAAGGCTGTCGCATGATGCGAGCCATGTTGATTATTTCTAGGAACTTGTCACCATAACCAAAGTCTTTGTACGGCCCTTGCTCAACCTGAATACCAGCATAGAACTTGCCGATCTTTAACCAATCGGCAATTTCTTGATACTTCTGGGGTGTCATGATTTGAGAATGAGTAAGACCGTTCTGTAAGAATGCCAAACTGTGCAGAGTTCTAAAGTAAGGCAGGTCTAGCTTGGATAGCTTGAACTTCTCCATTGCCCTGCTTATAGCTTCGTCTGCCGCTCTTCTTGTAAAGGCGAAATAACCTATTCGGTCTGGCGGCACTCCTTTGCCTAAATATTCTTCCACTAAAGATAGTAGTCTGGTTGTTTTTCCTGTTCCTGGAGGTCCAAGAATTATATTCATTATAAAATGCCTTCTTTGGGCAACTCGGGCAACGGTATGTCCTCTTCGTAATCGTTGAAAAAGTCTTGCGGTAAAGACCACACATGAACGCCTTTACCACGAACTCGCCAAAACATCTTTTCTGCTTGTAAGTCCTGTAGGCGCAGAGTAATCTTGTTAGACGTATAGTGGTTAAAGTCGTTAACGTGCAGATGTTTCTTAAGGTCTTTGACCTGAAACCAAACACGCCCTTCTGTCCAAACGGCAACGCCTTGTAGGATATCCTCTCTTTCTTCGCCCTTTGCTCTATCTGCCGCAAAAGCATGGAGGAGATCTTCAAACTCTCCCTTAATAGTAGCATCTGGTGGCACTTCTACAATAGTTAGATTATCCAGTAACATTTGTATTCTGGTCTGCCACGCACGTTGGTTCACGCTAACAGGAAACCTGTTTATCTGCGAAACACACTCCTTTTGAAAATGTGACTGGCTGGTCAAAGCACTGGTGCTTAACTCAACGCGATTACCATCTACATTTAATATCCAGATAGGTGGGTCGCCATCGATCTTAGTTAAACTAGAAAGGTCATTGCTAATACCAGCAGGGCCGACACCATACTTGCGGAGTTTACAAACCTCCTTGTCACAAAAAGGTTTGATAGGCTGGTCTTCACACTTGTAAAAATAATCTTTCTTTTTTAACTGGCGAATAACTGTGCCGACCTCGTTGTGGCTAAGAGGGGGATGCAGGTAATCCATGTTGTACCGTTGTACAAGTGTTTCCCAGTTTTCCTCATCGTACAGCCGAGCGTAGACACCTAAGTTAAACAGAGCATTGTTTCGTGAACCCTCGCCAAAGCCTTTACTACACAGATGTTGCAGACAAGGCGGCCCTTCCTCAAGGATGCCGTCTTTTGTACCAAACGACATATTGAGTTTACGGAACTTTGCAGGGGTCGTTACAAATGTTTTGGCGTACTTAATAAACTCTTCTGGTGAAAGGGCTTCACCGTTATCGTCGTACGCATATCTGGTGGACTTATCACCAGAGTGGTATGGCATATTCAGGAAGTTTCCTGTATCGCCTCGGTCTACAAGAATAGTAGATTGCTTGGGAAAGATTTCACAACCTGCGTGACCAAGAGCCGCACTTAGCTCTGTCATCTTTCGTTGTATTTCTTCCGCTTCTACTGCCTCGCTTAAAAATATCCAAACGTGCGCTCCACCACTTTTAGTGCGACCAACAACCGCTGGTATCTTGTTTTCACGCAGGGTGACTACTAAGTCTTTGTGTACAACATCGTACTGGTCGATGTCTATTGCCCCCCAACGGCAAGTGTTCTCGCTGTTAATGGGGATAATCCCTACACCTGTCCCGCCTGCTAGGTGTTCCTCCCACATTGCTACCGTGGTCGGTTCTCTTATTACTTTTGCGGAGCCTTGCTTCTTACCATCCGTACTCCGTGTTTTATTGACTACATATGTTCCATGGGCGATATCGCTACCCTTGAACAAGTCAAAGAAATCTTGTGCAAGTGACATATTCCCTCCAGTTGAAATAGGTGAAGCCCACTCCCCTCACTGCCCCTTTCGACAAAGACAGATCGGGGAGTAGCTTCGGCAGTTGTGAGGTGATCAACCCTCACTCCTGTTCTACATAACACCATCATCATGTTCGATAGTGTCACCTTCAACTGAAGCATTAGCAGGAGCTTCTTGCTTGACCTTTACCTCACCAGCCTTTACCTGCTTGGCGAATGCAAGAGCCATGTCAAACAACAGCTTGTCTTCTTCGTTTGCAAGGTCTAAACCACGAGACCTACTTATCTCCCAACCGAACCATGAACCTTGGTCATTCTTCTCTGGTACTGATCGGGCTTTGTATATCTGGGACATCAATGGTAATACATAGATACCATTCTTGCCCTGTGCAGTGAGCGACTGTGCTTGGGTCAACCACTTACGAGCTTTCTTAAGCTGAGTAGAAGTCATAGTCAACATCACCCGCTGTGGCCCCAGTTCTGGGTCTAAAACAATGCAGTAAAACTGAGCGGTGTTTTCAATGTAGTTACCATTGGGCAACCAGTCATTGTTGTCAGCACCACGAACAGCAGTTTGTACAATAGGATCTGTGGGATCATGCGAACCAACATAGCCACCATTGTCAGGACGCCACTCAACAAATCGACGACTGTAATAGCAAGGAATAATTTCAACACCTTGGACGCCATCGTATACGGTGTTAAGCACAGTATTGAAGAACATACCTTCCTCTGCGCCCTCTACATACGCACCGTCGCGCTTGTTTTTCTGTGGCGACATAGATTGTAGTATGCGGAAAAACGGTATGGCGAGGTCTTCAGTGGTTACTTCACTGAAGCCAAAATCTGCTAGGTCTTCCATACCCTCGTATACTGCTACAGCACTTGCTTTCTTTTCTGCTAATTCTTTAGCCATGATTATTTACCTTTCTTGGGTGTTGATATTTTGGATTTCTCACCGATGTATAAACCGAACAAGTCGGCAGGAATATCTACACCCTGCTCAGTTTGGTCTTTTACAAAAGCCTTCAATGTCATGGGTTCTACCCACTTTTTAGTGCTGACAGCGTACCCTTGCGTTTCTAAATCTTTTGCAAAGTTTTCTGCCATTTCTTCTTGGCCTCGCACAAAGCTGGTAGCCACCTGATTTTTAATTAGGTCGCCATAACCATTGTCCACTAGCCATACAAAGGCTTGGTCTGCTCTGTCTTTAGGTATAGAAGCACTGTAAAACTTGCCGACAGAAACACTGCTACCATCTGCAAGTTCTATTCTAGAAATACCGAACTCAGCCATTGCCGCTGGTAACTGGTCTTCAGCTACCTCCCGCAACTGCTTCTTGGCATCCTTTACCATTTCTTCAAGATCAGCTATACGCTGTTCTATTTGTTGCTGGAGTTTAGCAAGTTGACTAACCCTGCTAAGACCCTGCTCATCTACTTGAGTTAAATCACTTGCGGCTTGTTCGAAATCAACCATTCCACACCTCCGATGTACGCTGGTGGATATCTGCTTCCAATGGAAAATATTTTTCTTCTAACCTATCCCACTTGAGCATTTTGAACCTGCCATTATTGTTTTTGCTGGCAACTGCCGCAGACAAAGCAATGATGGCTGGATCACCTGCTAGTAGGATGTAGTCGTCGTCGGAAAACTTGGATAGCTTGCGGTTTATTTTTCGAATAGTAGGTTGCGTAGAGTAACC
>Ga0129324_10002404_pt1 | contig 11527 bp, 13 predicted proteins | sample CPBDNA_7_FD_96879 | JGI IMG/M metagenome (GOLD analysis project Ga0129324, IMG submission 96879) | Freshwater to marine salinity gradient microbial communities from Chesapeake Bay, USA - CPBay_Spr_15_0.2_DNA | ecosystem: Environmental > Aquatic > Marine > Coastal | place: USA: Chesapeake Bay... | reverse complement strand
TCCTTTCTTAAAGGTGTGCTTTTAATTGTCTGCGATTGTTGATGCTGTGGCATATCCTTCTTAAAGTAGTCTGTTTGGGTGGCCATATACACAATGGCCACGATAAGAATCACCAAGACAAATGCAACGGCCACAATAAGAATCTTATAATCATTCTTCTCCTTAACTTCATGGGGCTTTTCTTGAGGGGTCATCGGAGTATATGGAGTATAATCAACTGGCATTCCTGTGTTATGTGGGTTAGGATTAGCATGCAAAGTTGTAGATTGCACCGCGGGCTGCTGAATCATAGGTTGTGGTGGATACCCCATATGCGGTTGAACATCTGGCTGCGTTGGATGTCCATATGTTTCGGGTCGGCGGTGATCTGGATGGATATTAGGGATAACCGGGACAGCTTCACTCATGATACGATACATTTGAAGATGTATATTCTTAATATGTATCATATTAAGATGTGTGTTATATTGTATAGGTATGATACTCGACATAATTAAAGAGACTCTTAAGAGTCTTGAGCTGATCGTCTCTAATTTTCAAGTCATAAATGATTCAGAGAGAAAAAATCGTGTTATTGAATTATCACTTAGTATTAGTGATATCTATACAAATATGAAGGTACAACAATCAACACTGTCGTTCTATAATTTATTTATGGATGCAATAGATAAATTTAATAAAGTTGATGAACTGCTAAATGTCGCCGACATTGAAGAACAAATTACTTCAACCAGTGATAGACGAATTGAAGAAGTGATTAATTCATTTGTAATAACTCGCGATCTAATTGAGAAATGTCGTGAGGTGTTTTCTGATAAGAAGGTGCGCGCCGATATCGCGTCTTTGAAATGGGAGAATATTGTATCTTCAAAGATACCGATTAATAAACTAGCGCCAATATTAGCAAAAATGAATATGCCTCCTCAAGCAACTGCTTACTTTAAGAACGAAAGCGTTAAGGAGAGTGTTATGTCCTTGGCAAGCCCTTTACCATTATTATTCTCGTGTAATCTATACGGGTTGGCAGACGCAACCGTGGGACCAATAGCAAAGCTCAATATTAATGCGGCTCGATTTGTGTTGCATATTGAAGTGTCATCGATATATGAGTATAAGACTCTTGAAGCCAGTAATATTGGCAATGGTAGTCTTGGAGATCATTCATTGTCTCTTCAAACAATTAAGGCTGTAAAAAGCAATACTACTCCACGTGCAACCTTATATGATCGCGGATCAAAAATAGATTTGCTTAAGAAAAGGGTAAATGTTTCATCTCTATCATGTGAAATTACCCCTTCAAATTATGTAGCGTATATTGATAATGGAACGGTAAGATCTCTTAAACTATCAGTTGAGAAGTTTATGCATATTATATCGGGTATCCCGGCCACATGGTATATTAATCATCTCATTAATGATGATATCATGAAACACGTTCGACCACCGCGTGAGTTTGAGCTTAGCCGTGTCGCTTCGCCTATAGCGGTTATCCGAGCGAGAGCCCTTAACGTCGCGAAAAACTCGACGAATGGGGATTATTCAACTGCTATCCATAATGTATTCTATGAAGAGTTCGTTGAACAAACTTCTAAACTTCAGCCCGTGATCTTCCACGAGTCAGTCATTTCATTTCGGAGTAAGATGATTGGGTTTGTTAAGAAGTTTGAAAAAGAGTTTAATGCTGAGATGCGACCCGATGCTAATAAAGCTGAGGTCGCCGCGAAAGCTCTCGAAAGCGCAATCAATGAACGAGATAACCCTTTCGATATCATATATGAAAAAAACAAGATGTTTTTAATTTAGATTAAAAAGCTCATGAAAAGACGACTTTGCGGAAATTCTTGACATACTCATCAGTGAATAGTTTTTTGCCGTCAAAATCACTATATGGAATATTGTTTAGCCGACTATAAATATAATATAGCGAATAGATACCGCATTCGCTATCACCCTTTTGATGTTCGACATCTGACACAATAACTTTCTCCGCGTTATAGACTTCATTAATCATCATGCGAAGTTTAATCATGTATGTGTTAAATGACTCAAGTGGCGGATTACCTGTACTATTGAAGTACTCAATTGAAATTGGGTCAGATGTGTAATCAACATAAATACACACCCAATGCTTACCACCACCACCAGTGTAATCAGTATTCAGCACACAGGCCATGCTTTGCATTCCGGCTTTAATATCTGGAATAGGGTCGTATGATTTCAATTCACTAATTGGTTGGTGTGCGAAGTCGGCCATTTGAAAATGAATATGACGGAATTTGTATTGCTTTGTACATTTTCTAAGAACTCCATCAATTTGAAAATTATTAAGTAGATCATTTGAATCACGAGGCCCTTCTTCTTTGAAATATTTATCAAGAATCGGTTCTGCCATATGTGGTTTTAATGTTTTTTCAATTGCACACTTTTCATCGGGGCAATCTGTCTTTTTTAGAAGTTCTTCGTGAGATTTAATACCATATATCTGTGTAATAATAGAATGGGGCAAACACTGATCCCCACCCATGACGCATATGCCCGTGTCCAATGTCGCAATCTCCATTGTATAGTAAAGTGTTGAAAAAAATACGATGCATATTCGATTATATGCCGTCGCTTGTTTGCGTGTTAGCGAACATTGATTGAAGAAGTTTCGCGTCATTTGCTTCGTCAGCATCTTTAAATTTTTGAGTTCTAAAAACATCCCCCATCTCACCACTTGACTGTTCTAATACTTTAGGCGGTGGTTTTCCATGTGATTTCTTTTTCTTCGGTGGTAGTTTAGAATGAATCGCATGTTTTTTTGATTTTTTCGACGACTTCTTTGGAGGCGGCGCTTCATCCTCGTATTCATCCGCGCCTGAAATTTCAGGCATACCATACTTAGCGCGCTTTTTCATATAGTCTGACATCTTTGAATCCATATCTTCTTGAGAAAATGGTCGTTCTTCATCACCGGAGTCTTCATCTGACTCATAAAGAATAGACTCTGGATTGAATTCATCTTCAATAGGGTCGGCTGCCGTTTTTTGCATTTGTTGATTAAGCAGATCGCTAATATATTGCATAATACTACTGACTCCGATTCCAGCAACTTGATTATTGTAGATTAAACGTGGGTATCGTGTCTTTCCGTCGGACTTAGCAAATTGGATGTCGAACATTAACCCCGCCCTTATTACATCCGATAGAACATTATTAAGGTCGGTCATCAGATCCTTATTCTTATCGGAATTAACCTTGAGAATCTTAATAATTAATGTAGGACGTGCCTCACTCATCTCTAATATAATATGCACAATTATTTAATTCGATTGAATTTGATTGAATTCGATTGAATTCGATTGAATTAGATCAATCTAATTTAAAAAATGATTGCATATATAGTATTATATAGCATATATCAAATCGATTCATAGAATGCAATCAATTTCGAAGAAAGTGGTTAGTATCAAACCCGCATCTGGGATGAACCCCCCTATGGAACGACATGTGATTACTACAAAGTGGAAGGACGCTTCTTATGCGAACGCAATTAAGCGCATCATTATGAATGAAAGTGGGAGTTTATCTCTTTATGTTGATCATAGCAATATTATACTTAACGAACCGAATTACGCTAGTGATTATATTGCGGAGCGTATTTCATCATTCGCAATTGCTCAGAACCCAAATTTGACAGCATCTCTTGAAATAATTAATCAGAGTGCAGACATATTACCTGTCTCATCTCATGATCTGATATTTTATGATGGAAAAAAGCGGGTGCCTGCTGAATCCGTAGTCGAATATTACTCGCTTCTTGACTTAGAGCCGGCGTGTTCCGTGCAAATTTCGAACATAGGTGTAAAGAAGATGAACAGAAATTACGGAATTGTTACTGAATTCAAACCGCCAACTGTTCAATTTATGACACTACCGTTTAGTGTTGATCTTGTTGAACGCGCAATCGCAACATTTGTACAAAGGCTCGGGAAGCTTAAAATGGATATATCATCTGATTCGTCGCCAAATATTCGTATTGAAAAGGGTGATATTTACAAATACACCTTTCTGACGGAAACATCAACATGCATCTACGCCATACGAATGAAAATGGATTGTGAGAATTTATCATCGGGAGTTGATCACCCATCAAATGGTTATGGGGTTCTTCAATTTAGCCATCCTAACCCGTCGGCTGCCATCACCGCAGCTATCGATCTAATACTGAAAGATTTCAAACGGGATATTAAAATCGAATCTACTAAATAATCCTCTTTGTATTTTTTAATAAATCTCTAATTTGTATAAATTAGATTGTATAAATTAGATTGTATAAATTAGATTGTATAAATTAGATTATATAAATTAGATTATATAAATTAGATTATAGACATGGATTTTATTAAGAAGATTGTTGATTCGATTACGCCAAAGCAGACAGTGGTGGCATCATCCGTACATGATTGGGAAGTTGGTGTGCCATCTGAACCGATTCCTTATCATTCGGCGGAATCGCGATACAAGAACTATGGTGAGAAAGTACGAGAATGTGCGCCGAGATACGATATTTATTCAGGACCGGCTATGCCAGATGCCCCGGCTAACCCACGGTCATGGCAACAGAAAGAACTTAGTAAGATAATTCGCAATGGAAGCCGTGGTGATGATATTGCCGTACGTTTGGCAATTCGCTCTCAACAACGTGAAAAAGAAGCCGATGTGCGCGCTTACAATCATAATGCGCGATCTATCGGATGGATTTGGGAAGAAGAGCTTAAGGCATCCGAAGATTCTGTATGGCATGAGATTGATCACATGCATCATCCGATTAAGAAGCTCAATTGAATTAAATAATGAGATAATATAATATAGCTTTTTTATACAGCATAGAATAAACATGAGTGCGCATGAAAACCTTGCAGAGTTCAAAAGCCAGGATAGCTGCGTGTCTGTTATTAAACAGGTAGCAAATCTTCTTAATCGTGAAGTTGAACGAAGTGAAATGGAATTTATTGTCGGGCAGATTGATAAGGCTGATATAAACTTTATGCGACGTCATCCGAATGTGAAGCGTGCGCAAAAGGCAATGGCTTATGGTATTATGGATGCAATCAAAGCGCATGAATCAGAGTACATTGCCCCTTTATCAGTTGGGAATGATGAAGATGAATCTATTGAATCTGTTGAGGACACTGATGTGCGCGCTGTTATGAATGAATATGTGCATTCGGCGGAAGCCGAAGAAGAGAACCCACATCGACCCGCGATCGTTCGACGCGAACAAGAAATGGCACCTGTTGCACCACCTATTACGGTTAGTTCGCATATTACGAACATGCTTGGTGTTGGAGATATAGCCCAATTGGCTTCGATTATGAATCCATCTTCGCTTCTTAGATCATTTCCTGTTATGAGTTTAGACACGCGCAATCGAGCACTTAACGACTCTAACCCTGGATCGCGATCAACCATTGCATGGAACTACAACAGTAGTGGTTTCTTTAGTACCGAAAGTGTTAATACCTCATATGAGATTCGAAATATTGTCTCTATCGAATGTGCCAATATCTATTTACCAATTATTGATGATAACATGTATCAAGAGTTTAGGCAAATTAGTATGCTTATTAAAGAACTATCAGGGCAATCTTCTCAACTAACGGCATCACGTCAATTTCATTTTCTATTTGACGCGGACACAATTACTAATGATAGTGGAAGCGAACGCCTGAAGCTTACGTCCGCCTTTAACCGCCAAATTGTTGAATTTACACCACCAATGACAACAATCTCAGCTTTCACACTCGAGTTCGGATCTCCTGCTGAACTTCTATCATTCGGATATGATAGAGATTCTAACCCCACGAGCGTTTCAACGTCAGACCCAGCAGTCTTCACAACAAGTATGGATCACGGAATGCAGAATGGTGATCTTGTGTATATTGAAGGATTTACCACAGACACCCCTTCATCTGACGGTGTTATTATTAATATGGCCAACCGTGAAGCCGGGCATGTTATTCAATCTGTAACAGATAACACATTTGAGATCGCAGCATTGGACACATCGGCCTTAACAAATCCACGATGTACCGCTATCATTTTCGGAAATCAGCGATTCTTTGTACCACTTAAGCTTACTTATACCAGCGGACAGATCGCACGTTTTGGTATTTAAATACATACAAAGCACTTTGTATGTATTTACGCTTTAAAAAAATACAAACATAAGGATATCATTAAATTACTTTTTTCGTGATTTGTGTTTTGGTTGCTTATAGACAGGTGCCCATTCGCTATGCCTAGATTCTTGTTCAGTTGTAGAAGATTCATCTTCGGCATCTTCTTCTTTCATAGCACCTTCCACGTGATCCATCTTCTCATTTAGAGCGTTAAACATTTGTTCCATTTGAGGATCATTAATCTTACGCTCTTTGGCCATATTGCGAATGTGTGTAATGATCATACGGAACTGACGAGTTGTCTCTGGGTCTGCGTTTTCGCGTTCAGCAATATCCACAATGAATGATTCCATGATAACACTTGGGTTTTGAGATTGTACGAAGTTTTTGTAATAATCGTCAAAATTACCTTCAAGGAGGGACACCGAGTTCTTAATTTTGGTAAATGCACGCTTACATCGGCTAAGCTTCGGGTGTTTTTCGATCTCACATAGAGAATCGACAATAACGCCAGAGAACTTTGAAATATCAATGTCCGGGCTGGTGATTATCTTGTAGATTGCCATAGAATTGGTATAAAGTGCAGCCAAGATTTCAATAAGCATTTTAGCCGCGCTTTCATTAAGAGTGTGCATCATCATTTCACAATTAATCTCAAGGCGCGGTAGAATCTGAACACCAGGAATAATTCCTGCGATGAAGCTCGAATCTACTTCAGTAAGATGATCTTTGTAAGGCGACAATCTTTCGCATATGGCAATTGAGTGCTGCACACCAAGACTATCACGGAACTCAGCATAATGTTCGCAAATCTCGTTAAGACTGTAATCACTTTCGCACGATGTAAGCATTTCCTCACCCATGGTGGCCAATGGAGTAAAGTTAGCTATTTCAACACATTGTACTGCAATAGGCCCAGTAGCAAGTATTTGAATTAGTTTTGAGATCTTCTTAATACGATCTTTGGATTCTACATATTTCGGTAGTAGAATTTCAGGATCTGCCTTTGATGGGTCTGATATCTGTTCCATCATGTTGCCTAATTGAGCAACATCAACATTACCAACATTCTTTTGTATCGTAGTTTTTTTCCCACGCCCCATTTTATAATAGTATTATATATGTTTAAAATGATCAATCATCGATGATTGATCAATCCTATCATTGCTTTGTTGTTTTGCAATAGGTGCGGTATTCTTTGATGCAACCAAGAAGCTCAACACATAACTGGTAAAGCTCAATCTTTTCGGCTTCGGATGAATTGCGAAACTGTCCTTTGATGCATTCAAACAGCTGCGTGATTGATGAACCGGCTGCATCGGCTGCCTTAGCTGCATCATTTGCCCCAATCTCATAATTGAGAAAGATATCCCATGTATATGTGTCAGTTTCTCGATCGTAGATTGACAAGATTTTCTTCTTATGCTTCCAAATATGATCGCTATGTTTGCAAAGCACAAGAGTTGGATCACCGCGAATACCCATACGAATTCGATTCTGCAAACGTTCTAATTCTGCTGAAGCTACTGTATCTTCATCAATATGCATGCTATTGACAATCTCAAGAAGTTTGGCATTGAACACCTCACAAAAATTGATAACCTCTTCACTCATTATTTGAATCTGCTATTTAAATCTGAGATTTGACTTGATTACTTATATAGTAATTTCATACGTTTAATATAATCGAATGACAAACCCCCTTGTGTTTTCTGATCACCCCGAATTTACACCAAACGTTCATCCGCGCGACATGTTTCAACATGGCATTTTTCAGGATGTGGGTGGATATTGGCGACCTATTTATTCATCTATTGTTAAAGCTAATTTTGTAGATCAGTGGAAAGAGTTTGACTTTCTTGCTGACCTATCTGAAGAATTAATGGTTGGACCTGTTAATAAGAATGCGAATAAATATCGAACTATCGCCGGTACATCACTTGAATACTGGGAGAGTAAAAATTGGATAACTCATCACGACCCTTATGGGTGGGTTCAATGGTATTGCCGGTTTGTTGCCGGACGCCGATTGCCTAAGGAAGATGAGCGACAGATTGCTCGATGGCAACAGTTAGCGGGACCTAATGGGCGTTTTTATCGTCGATTAAAAAATATAATCGCGTCTGAAAAAGATAGTCCAAGAATCCGCCAAACTCTTCTACAATGGGCTATCTTAGTCTGAATCTTCCTCTTCTTCGTCTTCATCTTTGTCTTCAGAGATTGTGATTTTTTCTCCATAATATGTATCTATTTTCTTTTCAGTATAATCTACCCGATGCATATAATGAATACCATCTATCATAGGATTTACACATTCATGAAATAAAGTTGCTCCATAAACTTCTACAATTAAAGAAATTATCAATCCACCCCGCATGATGAAAGTATATATTCCACAATCTATGTCAATAAAGTAAATGTAAAATACAATATCTTTAATTTGTATTTTATATGTCATATAAGTAAATTTAACATCGAACTCCGGTCGATTCATACTATCATTTAGATCAAATATTATATCCATTCTTATTTGTTGAATTTTATTAATCAATTCACTAATAACTTCAATATTGAGATCATTTATCAGTTTATTAAGATATGGGTAAAATTTACAATTGTATGCAGTGTATGTTTTTTTGCTAAAATACAGTTGAATAACTGTATCATGCAGAGTTGCAATACCGATATTACGATCACATATAATATTCCACGTTCCACCATTCATTAAGTTTTTAGTGTTGTGGATTTTAAAGTTGTAAGTTGCAATAATCTTATCACGGTGTTTTTTAATTAGCCACGCATTTGAATTATAACCCATTTTGTAATACATAGTGTAAGTAAATCCCATTTCCTCCACTTCAAATGGAGCAACTGATACAATAACAGTTTGGTAGTAAGCTGAGTTATTTATAATACATTCTGTTCTGCGCTCAGTTTTAGGGCGAATATATTTTGAACGCTGTATGATTGTCTCGATAATTTCAATGATTTTATCTGATAAATTGTAATGTATGATCTTCGATGGTTTGTTTTTCATTGTGTTATATAATAATATATCTCTTGATTCATTTTTCTAAATCAAAAGGTCAAATACAGCGCGCATCTTTTTTGCCTGCGCGTCTCCAATAGTCTTATTAATGACCACATTATTTACAATTTTTGTGCTCTTAACAAGGGTACTCAGCTGATTTTCGGTAAAGCGAATGATCTGTGGTAGCCCATATGTTGTAACAAAATTAGATGCCACGATTTTACTTATTCCATGAATGCAGTTCAGAATCTTAATGTGAGTTGCACGAGCCTTTGCGCTATTGATTATTTTCTGAGCTTTAGCCGCGCCGAATAGCTTTCCCGATGTAGAATATTTGCACGCCGCAAGCGCATCACATGACACGGATCCTTCTATCAAGTCTATTAATTTGAAGACTTTAACTGCCGGATAACTAACGCATGTTATGCCATAAATTGAGCTAAACATTCTTTCAACAATAATGATAGGTGTAATAACTGTTTTTGTGTTTAACACTGCAGTAGGTGTAGCTGGTGTTGGTTCTTCGCTTCCGCTCGTAATCGGAGTTGGAGATGGCCATTTAACCGTTGAGAGTGATTTAGCCATACGGATAATAGTCTCAGCCGTCTCAGTTTGATTAGCACAGTGAATAACATGCACATTGTCGCGAATAATGATGTGATCAAGAAAGGCTCGGAGTGCGGTATATGGTACTCGGCTAAATTTACGAGAATCGCTTGGATTAGCAATTCCTTCAATAAGATAACAGATAACACAGTTAGTATCTTCACGTGCTTTAAGAAGTTTGTCATGATTAGCCTTGCGCTGCGGGTCTTTAATCGAATCGGCGAGATCTGTCCAAGTCTTACGTTCGAATATAACACGCATCTGCGTATCGCTTATAGCAAAATCACCTACGTTAATTTGTCGTACCATAAATGTCATCCCGACCGGAATCCTCGGTTCAAGAGCACTAATTACTGTTGCCTCACGCCCCTTATCTGCCGTTATTGTGATCATTTGAATCACATAATTTGCTTTCTTAATTAAAAAAATAGATTCGAATCGATTCTATTCGAATCGATACGAATCGAATTGATTAAGTGGATTGATTAAATAAAATATCCACTAAGCTCATCTGTAAGACAATAAGATCATTATCGGTTTTACGATATTCAAATAATCTAACATTATTTTCAACAATCGTCATAGTATCCAATGTCTCGGCAATAGTAAGATTGAGGTGCGCAGCAATGCGCCGAATTTGTTGGATAAGAAGATTGGAAACAGCCTTATCCATTGTAATTCAATTCTATATTATTTAATTTTTATCTTAGATGTCTAAAATTTAATAGAATGGTGCAGCATTGGGGTCGGCGAGAGATGCCGTGTGTTCGGGGTCCTCTGATGAGACAGTTCGCGCATGGGGGCTGGTGTATGGATTTGCACTGGAACGGCGGCGGGGTCCAACACGGGCGACTGGTCCCTCATCAACTTCGCGAACAGCAGCAAACCCAGTATTAGAGTTGGCTCCATTCTTCATCGCACCAAAGTGCTCAATTGTATGCATGCCTGACGCACATGCGGCCTTATCATCCTTGAATTCACCAGCGGCGATCTCAGCAGCTGAGAAATCACTCTTATGGAAGTACTGGCAGCGAACCTTAGAGGGGTCGGCGGCAGACACGTCAGAGGGATCGCGCGACACAACTCCATTCTTAACAACGGCAAGCTTCAGCACATAGTCGTCATGAGATGTGCCGAGACGGGCCTCAACATGCTCAGCATGCGAAGCCATAACCTCTTTCTCAACACCAAGATTAAGAATAGACTCATTCCATGGAGTCTTAAGATCAGCATCGGGATTGGACATTGGTGCAGATGCGGGTGTGTAATGAGGCTCCATCTCGGACACACCTTCAACCTTCTTCACCTTCGCAAGCATAATGCGCGGATCAAACTTATCAACATATAACTGTCCTGTCTTCATGCAACCACACATCCCCTCAAACGGCTGGAACCCAGTCAATGTACTACTTAGAACAATAATAATAAGAAGAATAATAAGGGCTACAAAGATACCCAACTTTCCCTTAGTCTTAAAGTAGTCAGCTGTCCCAGTACCCTTTTCGATAATCCAATTAAGACCATTTCCAGGCGCCATTACCACAGCCTTACCAGCCTTGATTGCCATAACCTTAGGATTGTTAGATGCAATTGACTTAACAGGCTCCATGTCTTTTATCGTTCAGCTATATATTGTGGTTGAAAAAATTAGCGACAAAATATTATTAACACTGATGGGATTATTTGAAAAAATAATTCAATCAATGATCACGATCATTGGATTTTA